>Ga0310697_10007686_pt1 | contig 10125 bp, 1 predicted proteins | sample 172DNAGHGlowgp2_FD_203883 | JGI IMG/M metagenome (GOLD analysis project Ga0310697, IMG submission 203883) | Sheep rumen microbial communities from Palmerston North, Manawatu-Wanganui, New Zealand - 1728 DNA GHGlow gp2 (v2) (version 2) | ecosystem: Host-associated > Mammals > Digestive system >...
TTTAATTTTAACTAAATTCTTACTTAAATAATTATTTTTATAATTTATTTAAATTAATTATTTTTATGTTATGAAGCATATAAATTCTTAATTTTATTAATAATATTTTGGAAATCTCCTTTTATATCAGATATGTCATTATGAGGTAATTTTTCTAATATATTATTACAATTTCCATATCTTATAAAATTTAATTTAAAGCCGTCATCTTTCATTTCTTGACATATCTTTTTCATTTCTTTAAATTTTTTTTCATAGTCATTACCTTTATTATCTTCTCCATCAGTTAAAAATATCATTCTTTTTGAAATAAATTCTTTATCTAATTTATAATTTATATCTTCTTTAGCTAATTTAAAAGCACTATAAAAGTTTGTTCCTCCATTACTTATTCCACTTTCTTCAACAGTATTATCCTCTAATAATTTATCATATTTTCCTTTTTCCTTTATAACTTTTGCCTCATCAGAAAATAGAATAATTACTCCTTCATTTTGCTCTTTTTCCATTTGGCTTTTTATAATTTCATTTGACATCTTTATTAAATCTTTGAAATAGCCTATCATTGAACCTGACACATCTAAAATTAAAATTGTAAAAACATTTATATCATCATAAATCCATTGAGTAAATTTTTGATCATTTCTTTCTTTTCCAATAATTTTAGGAATGTATATATCATTGATATTATTCCTAAAATTATGTACTCTTTCTTCTATTCTAGCTAACCAACATGCTATTGAAATTACTAATTTTCCAGTTCCATCTTTTGAAAATTCATAAAAAGCAGATGTATATCCACCATGTACAACAATAGGACCTCTTGGATCTTCTTCTTTTTTTGGATCATAAAATAAAATAAATGGTTTTTCACCATGATTAGAATCAGTAAAAGCAAATGGGGTAAAAGGTTCATAATTTTTGCTTTGGTCTATTTTTTGGGCATAAGATAATGTAATTCCTTCATAGAATTTTACTAATCCAATCCTTAATGATTTCCTTGTTATTGATTTATCATTCCCTATTGGCTCAAGCGTTTCTTCAGGAGAAAATTTATCATTTTCATTTTTATTTAATTCTTTTATTGTTTTATCAACTACATCTTTCTTTCCTAAGTAATTTCCTTTCATTTCAAAATTAATATTTTTTAATTGCAAATATTTTTTTAAAAGAAGATTTGCTTCTAATACAAATGGTTCATTATCACAAAATAAAGCTAAAGCACCTCCTTTCCTATTAAATTCAGATACTGTTTCCAAAAATGGTATTAAATCATATTCATTATCTTCTTTTGTAATATTCTTTCCATCTCCTCCTCTTGAATTATTTTCACTATAATAAATTTGTCTTCCTTCTTTCTCATTCCCACTTCCATTACTACAAAACAGCCATGTTTCTAAATATTTACAATGCCCATTTTCCTCAGCAATTAATTCATTTATGGCATCTTTATAATTAAAAACTATTGTATATTTAAGACCTTTTTTTTCAAGACTTGCTCCTGTATTGTTTATAAATTCTTGTTCATTAATATTCTTATCATCATTATCTTCTTTACCTACATATAGAATAATAATAAGAATTCTAATTATATTATTTCCGAAAATATTCTCAAATATTCCATCTATATAAGGATCGTTCTGAGGATTCGAAATTTTTTTACTAACTTTTCCTTCTTTAAAATATGATTCTTCATATATAAATAAACTGTCTAACAAATTAATTGGCTCAGATTCTAGGTTTTTAATTAAAATTTTATCTTGTATATGTCTATCATCAAAGAACTCTTTCAATTTATCATAATCAAAATCATTTTTGAAAGAAGATATATTAGGAGTTATTTTTTCTGAAGTTGAATTTATAGAATTTTCAAGACATATTGATAGGCATTCATTAAGTTTATTTAAAGATAAAGAGTAACAACACTTTGGGAAAATTTTATCTAATCCATAAGGATATAAGCCAACACCTATTGTACAAAATTCAATTTCATTTGTTTCAAATTTTTTTATTAAATCATAAGTCAAGTAAATCTCATATTCATTATCTATGAATCCATCTGTAATTAAAAATATTTTTTTGTCGTTTTTCCTTTCAAATAATAATCTATAAGCTGTAAAAAGTGAAGTTCCTGGATTACAAGAATAATTTAGGTAATCATTTATTTTTATAATTAATTCTTCTAATTTTTCAATTTTTTGGTAATTTTCACATTTTGAATTAAAATCATAAATTTTAACACCATTGTAAGTATTTATTATAATATCAATAAATATTTCTTCATTATCTTCAATAATTGAGGGTGCAATAAGCAATATCATTATTGTTGATATAGTATTTAGAAGATCATACTTTATAGAACTGGAAAGATCTATTACGTATGAAATATTATATACTCTTTTATCTTTTTTTCCTTTCTTTTGAAAAATATTTGGATTAGTAAATCCACTACATATCCAATTTTTGACAAATGCTCTTGCAGAAATACTACCTCCTGATGAGCAATATATTTTCCCTGAAGTAACATTTTTCTCTAAAAAATTATTAAAGCAAGTTACAAAAATTTTCTTTACAAATACATTCAATTGTTGATTAGATTTTTCATTGGTATAAATTTTTGATGTTAAAGCTCTCAAAGATTCTGAACTTGGAAAAGTATGGTCAAATAATTTTTCAATTCCTTTAAAAGTATTATTATAAGTTTTAAGGATATTTTGTGCAAAATATTTATTATCTTTATTATTACATATTTGAGCAATTAATTTTTCATTTATAATATATTTATTCTGCTTCTGTTTTTCTTTAATGGAATATTCATTTTCATTTGGAAGTCTTGATTCTAAATTATCATTTCCTTTTTTTATATCCATTAAATTTGGTATCAAATTTTCTATTAAATTTTGATATTTTTTTTCTTCATTTAAAATATCATTCTTTATTATTTTTGAAGGTATAAGGAATTCTTGAACTATATTTTCTGGATGTTCATAATTCCTTAAATAATGAACATTTAGATATGTTTTCTCAATATCATTAAATTCATTATTTTTAAAATCTGTTTTTAGCCCAAAAATAATAATTTTTTGATTTAAATTTTCCCAATTTACATTTTGATTTATAACTTGTGGGGAAATTAAAGTTGATATCAAAATTTGAACATATTTTGAATTATCTAAATTTTTTGTGTTTTTTTCATATAAATATTTTAATTTAGCTAAAGAGTCTGCTGGATATGATAAAATTCTTTTGATATTACTATTTAAAGCATCTCTTAATCTAAATAATTGATATTTTATATCATTTGTTTCATCAAAATTTTTTGATAGCATCCAAATATTACTTTTATTTTCAAAGACTGATATTCTTATTTTTACTCCATATTGGCATAGAGCATCGCATAAGCCAATACATAATACCAATGAGGCAATACAATGAATTTCAGACATAAATTTGCATTTATCAACAAGAATGTCTACATAACTATTTTGTAATGTATAAATTGAAACATCATCATTTCTGAATTTTATAGTATTTTCTCTTACAGAATTTGAAATCATATTTTGTAATCTCTGTGAAGCCTTTAAATAATTATCATTTAAATCATTATCTTTAAAATTAATTGTTTCATCTATATCACAAATACATTTCATTTCTTCTGTATTTCTGATATAGCCCACCATATTATTATTTTTTTTTTCATTCGCTTTATCATATATAGGCTTGCACAATTTGATTAGTAATTTTACCATATTTTCAACTTTGATTTTGTCAATTGGTTCTTTTATTTCATCAAATTTATAAGATTTTTCATCTACTATAGGTTTAGCTTCTATTTTCTCAGGTTCAAAATCCATTTTTTCAATCTTTTTCTTTCCTTCTTTACTAGGAATATATCCATCATATAATGGAATACTATTTTGGATATCTTTACAAACTTTTGGTATTTGTTCAATTTCAACATAATCATTTTTGTGCACTTTACTATAGGCTGATATTTCTATCTCATTTTTTGAACTTATATTACACGCTCTAGGAATTTCTTCAGATCTTGTAGTATAATTGATAGAATAATTTTGATATTCACTTTCATTATTTGGGAAATCATTATCTTTTTTTATACTATAATTTTTTCTTTCAATAATATCTTTAGCAAGATCAATAGGCAATTCACATTGCTTAATAAAATCTAAAGATATATTAGTATTATCCTCTTTCATATTCAAATGTAAAAACTTTGAAAGAATATTTCCAAATATTTTATAATATTTATTAATTAAATCAGAAAATTTCGTTTTTTTTGAGATATTAGATTCTTTAAGTAAATTCATATAATCATAAATAATTTTAGCTCCATTAATATATTGCTTTACTTTCTCTTCATTAGATAAGATAACTGGTAGGCTAAAAGCATATTTTTTAAATTTTTTTAAATTATGAAGCAAATTTGAAACATTTATCTTATTATTTTTAATATTTAATAATATTTCTTCAATCTCTTTTGAGCAATCAAATGAAAAATTAGTAATTTTATTATCTAAAGATGGATAATTAATTTTTTGAATTTCATTCTCATATTTTTCAAAAGTTTTATCAGAATCAGAATTATGAGAGTCTATTAATTCAATTTTTCCATTAAAATAAATAAATTCTTGCTCATTTTTTTCTTTTTTCATTGATTCATTGAAATTATATTTATATTCCTGTTGATAACTATTAAGTTTTTGCTCCAAAAGGTAGTCATATTCATTACCATAATCTTTGTTTATTTCATTATTTAATAATTCTCCTGGAGATAAACATAATAATATAAAAGATATTAAATAATTAAACTTTTTCAGAAATTCTCTTAAATTTTCATTATTAACATTTATTTCATAATATTCATTAATTTTCCGATTTGATTTTGGATATATTTGTTTGAATATTTCTTCTAATTTACTTTTGAAATCAACTGAATTATTTAAGTTTAATATATAATTCATCATATATTTAATAATATTTTCTACAGAAGTTTTTTCATTAGTTTCCAAAAGAATTTGTTTTTTTTCAATAAAATCTTCTAATATTATATTTTCCCCAATGATTTCGGAAATTCCCTCATTAACTTCTAATTTTTCAGAAGATTCCAATTTTTTTTTTAATTCCTGACTTTCAATTATTTTTTTACTAAAATTAATTATTTTTTCTTCACTAAAAATAGATTTATTATTGCTAGCACCAAGGATTATTTTTAACTTATTTAGTTCAAATAAGCCAAAACCTTCTTCTGAAAATCCATAATATTTATTTGCTTGATTTATTTCCTCATATTCATAATTTATTGAATTTTCACCCTGAATTATATTACTTTTTTCAATTATATTATTATTTTCAATTAAATAATAAGAAAAAAAATTTTTACAACAACTATCTATATTATATGATGATAATTCATATTGATTATTTATAATAATTAATCTAAAATTTCTTACATCATCTAAATTAATATTTTCTTTCATATTTTCACCAAAATAACAAAATACTTCTTTTTTATCTTCTGATAATTTTATTTTAGGTTTTTGTTTAATTCCTATTCTTATGGCTTGATTATTTATTTTTATATCTTCAAAATTTGAACAATTATTATCTTTAATACTAAATACACTAGCTTTGCCTGACTCAATTTCATTATTTTCAAGATTACTTATAATGATTTTTTTTGAGTTATTTTCCACTTTTATAGTTTTTTTTAAACTAGTCATATTAAAAATATAAAATTTTTTTTCAGTTCCTTTTATTATTGGAATTTCTAAACAATTATTATTATTTTCTTCATTATTATTTTCATTTATTAAATATTCATTAAAAGGATCAAATATAATTAAGCTACTATTTTTTGGTTTTTCATATTCAACTTCAAAATCAATTAACTTTTTAGTCAATGATAAAGATAAATCATACTTAACCTTTTCATTTTGTTTAAATTTATCATCATTTATTTCTATAAATCCTTTATCGCCATTAATATTTATTTTTAAAATTTCATTTACTTCTGCCTTTATTCCTAACTTTGGTAAATATCCTCCTGGTAGTTTATAAGATATTTTTAAGTTTTGTGCATGATGATATAAATAAATTTTATTATTTTCTAATAAATATTTTTCTCCATTTAAATTAAATTTCAAAATTAAAGGAATAGAAGTTATGCAAATATCAATTTGACAACTGTCAGTTTTGGCTTCATTATAATATAAAATCAATTCAAATTCAAATTTATGAAATTTTGGATCTAATGAATTTTTAATTTTAAAATTAATTTTCAAATCTTCTAATTCTTTTAAATTACCTTTATCATTATAAATTAAATATTTTTTTGTATTATCATTGTTTGGTTTTAGTTCATATTTGATAGGTATTATACAATGATTTTGAATAGTTATTCCACCTATTTCTTTAATATCAAATCCAGATATATATAATCCTAAATCAATTTTCATATATTTACTTGTAAATATTGGATTATTTTCATCTTTCAAAAATATTGAATTGAATCCTTTTTTAAGATATTCTTCTAAATATTGATTGTTATTAAGATTAATTATATCATTAAATTTAATTTCCTCATTTTCCTTCTTAAAAGTATTTATTTGGAAAATATTTGAATTATTTAATTCTTTGAGTTTATTCATCCATTTTAAAATATTTTCTAATGAATGATCATCAAAATTATTATCTTTGTTATCGAAATAGCTTTTTATTTCTTCTCTAAATATAACATTATCAATATCATATTTTTTATAAAGATTCTCTATATCAGCAATATTACTAATATCATTATTTAATTGTTTTAATAATCTGTTGAAATCATTATATTCAGTTTTGTCTATTCCTTCAAAATGTTCAAATTTAATATTCTCTATTATTTTCGAAATTTTATTTGGATTATCAATATCTTTATCTTTTTCTAGTTCATTAATATTTTCATTAATTTTATCTAATGCATCTTTATTTTGATCCCAATTTCCTTTTGATGGTAAACTATAGTTTTTTTTAAATTCTTCCTCAAAATCTTTATAATCATTTGATTCTTTAAAAAGTTTTTCTTTATCTTGATTATCTTGTATATTATTTTCTATAGAATATATTTCTAAAGATTTTTTAAATTCTTTTGTGTATTTATTTTCATAATTTTTTTTTTTTTTTTCATATTCAGTTATTTGCTCATTTAGCATTGGATATACTTTATTATAAATATTTTTATAAATATTTGTTAAATTCTTAAAATTTTCTTTTGTTCTTGTTTTTTGGTCTTGATTATATAATAAAAATTTTCTATTAATAAAATATAATAAATATTGAAATACATTATATATTTTAAAATTTTCAAATTCTGGATTTTCTTCTGAAAATATTTTATCAAAAAATTCTTTATAAAAATCTTTTAATATATTGATAATATCATTTGGAATATCCTTAATGAAAATTTGATTTAAATAATTATCTATAGTATTTATAATAATTATCATTGTTTCTGAAATATTGTCCCTAAATGCATCAAAATTATATAATTCCATTAATCTATAACCATAATTTAAATTATCATTAATATAAGTAGAAGATATACTTTTTATATCTTTTTTGGGAAAAGATTTATAAATATTTGGCTCAGCATTATTTAAATTTGCTTCATATAAATAATATAATGACTTAAAATTTATTTTAATAAAAGATAATTTATTTTCATCTATTTCATCGATAATCTGTTCCTTTTCTAAAAAGTAAAGATTAAATTTCTTTTTTAATATAACTTTTTTAGGATTTTTCCAAGAATTTTCTTTTAAATTTTCTAAAGGAAGTATTAGCCAATCATAGACTTCATTTTTTAATAAAAAATCTTTTTTAATTGAAGAATTTAATTCCCTCAAATCTATAAATAACTTTTTTATCCTTTCTTGAGTATCTTCTTTAAAATTATTTCTTAAATCAGAATGAATTTCATCAGGAATATTTTTAAATTTTATTTCTTCTTCTTTTTCACCTTTGTAGCATAAATTCATTGCTTCAGGATAAATTGTTGAGAAATAAAAATTTATATCTTCGATATCTAACTTTGGAATATATATAAATTCATTATCCTTAAAAACATTTTTTAGATTTCTAATTTTAGAATTAAAGAGAGAAATATCTTTTAAAAAATTATAAAAATTTATTTCTTCTTCACATGCTTTTGTTATAATCATTGAATTAGCAGCTCTTTTGTATAAAGAAATGAATTCATTTTTATAATTTTTATATAAAAATTCTAATTTTTCAAAATCATTTTTATTAGAAATATATTTTTCAAGCCCTTTTATTTCATTTTCTGCAATAATTATTATATCTTGATTAAGATATTTTATTTCTGATACCCTAATAAATTCCATAATTATTTCTTTTAATTCATTTGTAGACATATTTTTATTTAAATTTTCTATCAATAAAAAAAGTTTAGAATATTTATATAAAAGATTAACATTTTTATCTTTAATAATTGGACGTTTCTTTATACTTTCAAAAATATTAATAAAATTTCTCATTTTACTTTCATAATCTTTTATATTTTCTTTTATTTTTTCTAAAGAAATATTATTAACATTATTGTATAATAATTTTTCAATTATTTTTTTTTCATTTTTTAAAGAAAAATAGTCTTCATAATTTTTAAATTCTTCATTTAATTTTTTAAACCATTCTTTATAATTATCTACTTCTAATTTTTTATCAATTTCAATTTTTCTTTTTTCAAGTCTTTCAAATTTTTTATTTATATATATATTAATATTATTATCCCAATAATCTTTAATATGAGAATCAAAAAATTCTTTCAAATCATTTTTGGTTTTTATTGCAGTTTCTATATTTTCTAATTCATTATTAGAGTTGAATAAATCTAATCCTTTATGAAAAAAATTATTATTATTATTTTCATATAAATCTCTTATTCCTTCAAAGAATGAATAACCTTGCTTTATATAATCTTTTAGATTTTTAATTTCGCAATTATTGTATAAAATTTTGTTTATCCCATCATTGAAAAAATATAATTCAGGAGTAATTATTTCTTTTATTTCTTCAAAAATTCCTTCATCTTTTATAAAAATTTGATAAAACCAAAATATTTTATATATTTCATCATTATTATAGAAATCTTTTGGGTATTTATATATAAAATCTTTATCATTATAATCATTTATTTCTTTTAAATAATTATTATTTTCATTATTTTCTTGATTCTTTGGAATTATAATATCCCCATTTTCATCAAATAAATCCTTTTTATTTTCTTTACAATCTAATAAATTATTAAAATATGACTTTTCTTTGGTTCTATTAATAGGGAAAATAATGTTGAATTTTTTTAATATTGGCCTTATATTTATATTATTTACCATTTTAAAATGTGTTTTCATAAATGAATCTTCAGAATTTGGGAAATATTTTTTATAATATTGATAATATAAATTTAAAACTTTTTTTTCATATTCTATAATATCTACTTCTTTTGGAATAAATACTTTGAAATATTTTATCATATTCTGAAAATAATTTATTGTGTTTATTTTTTTATTTATTAAATCTTTAATTGTTTTATTGCATAATTCATTTTTCTTCCATATTTTTTCTAATGATTCTAAAATTTTCCATAAAAATTTTAAAAAATAAAAATGATAATAAATATTTGATTTCTCTAAGAAAGTTTCTAAAATTGAAATTACTTCTTTTACTTGGTCACTATAATATCTCATTTGATTTAAAGTAAAATTGTCTAAATTCTTGATTAACTCATCTCTTTGCATATCAATATTTTTAACTATTTCATTATCTTCAAGATTTTTTATAATTATTTCTTTATCAATATCTGATTTCTCTAAACTTTTTAATTTTGTATTTATTTCATTCAATGCTTCTTTATCACTCCCAAAATTTTTTTTTTATAATAATAATATATAATAATTTTTTAATATAAACTTAAATAATAATAATTTTTTTTTTTAATATTTTATATAATTTTTATAATTTTTTTTTTTTAAATTTTAATCTTTCATTAAAAAATTATATATTGGGTTTTGGGGTTTGGGGATTGGGGATTGGGGATTGGGGATTGGG
>Ga0310697_10007688_pt1 | contig 10123 bp, 13 predicted proteins | sample 172DNAGHGlowgp2_FD_203883 | JGI IMG/M metagenome (GOLD analysis project Ga0310697, IMG submission 203883) | Sheep rumen microbial communities from Palmerston North, Manawatu-Wanganui, New Zealand - 1728 DNA GHGlow gp2 (v2) (version 2) | ecosystem: Host-associated > Mammals > Digestive system >...
CCCAGTACTTCAACGTCATCAAGGAGGCCGAGGCCTACCACGGCCCGTCGCTCATCATCTGCTACGCCCCCTGCATCAACCACGGCATCAAGATCGGTATGGGCCGCACGCAGAACGAGGAGAAGAAGGCCGTCGAGTGCGGCTACTGGCACCTCTGGCACTACAACCCCGCCGAGGAAGATGAAGGAAAGAACGGTTTCCACCTCGACTCGAAGGAGCCCGACTGGAGCAAGTTCCGCGACTTCATTATGGGCGAGGTGCGCTACAACTCGCTGATGAAGACTTTCCCGCAGGAAGCCGAAGAACTCTTCGTCGCCACCGAGCGCAACGCCAAACTGCGCTACGAAGGCTACAAGAAACTCTCCGAAATGTAATCTAATATAGATTGCAAACCCAAGTTGTGGAGGTCGAGAGGCCTCCACAACTTCAAAAATAGAAATGATACATTATGAGCAAAGATTTAACATCTTCAAATTCATCAATAGAAAGACAGAATATATTGAATAATAAATATGCTGTAGATGCCATTCGGAAGTCTGTAGGCATTGAGGGTATGTTGTTTGAAGACCAATATGTGTTTACCAAACAAATGGTTGCTGATTTCTATGAGGTTGACGTTTCTACTATTGATAGGTATCTTTCTTCATATACTGATGAACTAAAACATAATGGTTATTTTTTATGTCGTGGTAAACATCTGAAAGATTTGAAATTACAATTTGCTCACCTTATTAATGAGGTGACCAAAACAACGCAACTTGGACTATTTAATTTTAGAGCCTTTCTTAATATTGGTATGCTTCTTGCAGAAAGTGAAAAAGCAAAGCTTCTGCGTAGTGCTATGCTTGATATTGTAATTTCAACTATTAACGAACGAACGGGAGGTGGTACAAAATATATCAATCAGCGAGATGTGAATTATTTGCCAATGGCAATAAAAGAGACCAACTATAGGAAAGAATTAACATCTGCTTTACGGGCATGTGTTGAAGATGCTGATACAAACATTTACTCCAAAATTACAAATGCCATATATAAAGCGGTATTTAAAGAAAATGCAAAAGAATATAGGGTAATCCTAAGACTCGGTGAAAAAGATAATGTTCGCAGTACCTTATATTCCGAAGCATTATTAGTTATTACATCTTTTGAAACAGGAGTTGGTGATGCTATAAGGAAAAGATACAAAGAAAAAGGGAATGTAAGATTGTCTGTTGAGGAAGTGGAAGAAATCATCCGAGAAATGGCAAAACTTCCCATGCAAAAACCTTATCTTGAAGATGCACGCTCAAAAATGGCATCTCGAGACTTTAGTTTTAGAGACGCTTTCCATGGAAATTTAGCAGAATATTTGAGAGAAGTGTCACCTGATGAATATGAAAAATTCATTGGTTCAGATTCTATCGACTTTGACCATCTATTGGAGGATAATAAAGAAGTATTAAGAAGACTAAAACAAGGTGACGATGAGTAGCGATTGTATCCAATATATATCGTATGAGGAAGTTTTGTCCGTCTATCGGAAAATGATAGAACAAAGTGGCGGGGGCTTTTCTGGAATACGCGATGAAGGTGGAATCAAAATGATTCTTGATTATGTACAGAATGATGACTACTACCCCTCATTCATAGAGAAACTAAATTACCTTGTCTTTAGATTCTGTTCTGGACATTTCTTCAATGATGGGAATAAGCGTATATCTTTGACATTGGGAGCATACTTTCTTCTAAAGAACGAGCACTATTGGGCTGCCACAACATTCATGAAACGTATGGAAGCTATTATTTACCATGTTGCGGCATCTAATATCAACCAAGACCTACTTTTAAGAATAATGTCGTGTGTGGTTGAGTGCAAAGATTTTGATGAATCGTTAAAAATTGAGTTAGCAGAAGCAATGGGTGCAAACCAACTATATACAGAAGAATAAAGGCTTTTCCCCTTTTGCCTTTTTAACCACATCTGAGTAAAACAATAATTAAAACAATATGAAATCCGAAGTTCTACACATTTCTATAAGTACTGATTTCAATAGATTAAAAATAGACAAGGATGTTTATAAATTATCCATTATATGGGCTGCAGATATTCCTCAACAAGAAAAAATATAAAGTATTTTCCGTAAAAAATTTTCTTGGAACAATAAATTATAATTACCCTTTTTTGCGTATTTTAGACATTTCCCTACTTGATGGTATAGAACAACTAATAATGCATGGAAAGACACTTTCCGAATTATATTGCTCCGACTCCACATCATCCGTGATTGTCAATATCGAAAATTTGCGAAAAATAAGTGCTCCAGGAGCTAAGTCCATAAGGGTAAACGATACCCCGAACTTGAGAGAAGTAAAATATTCCGTCAATTTGGAGCAATTGGATTTAGACAATTCTGGAATAACAACGATAGATTTATCATTTGGTACTAAATTAGCAAGTATTTCTTTTAAAAACTGCAAGAAACTAAAACAGATTGAGATTCCTGATACTGTTAGGCTGGACGGCAATAATTTTGAGGGATGTGACAATCTAGAGGAAGTAATTTTATCAAACAATATTCTGGTAATCGGCCCAAACGTATTTAAAGACTGTAAAAACCTAAGAACCATAAAAGGTGGTTTAAAAATAAAACAATTATTCCCCTCATCAATTCAAGGATGTAGTCGTCTTGAATATATTGAGGCAAAAAATTTTATAAATTATTCAGATTTAAGTATCTCTGACAAAAAATGGTTTGAAATAGAAAAGAGTCATCCCCTATCCGTTCCATCTTTTATCCAAGTACTGAGGAAAAAAAAGATTGATGACTGTGGCGCTTTTTTTGCAGACAATTATATTGGGAATCGCATAGAAAAACACGTAGGTATCTTAATACATTTCATTGTTGGCCCATGGTTATGGATTATATGGTCTTTGAATCATAACCGATATTTCCTTTCAACCAGCATCTATGACAACGGCATTGATGACGATATCCGGAGAAATTTACGTAAAGGCACACTTGTTGAATTCGAGTACAATGACACCCCCCTTGTTTTTATAGAGGAGTCAATTTTTTTACAGCAAGCCATTAGGCGTATAGATTTGCACGAAATCACAATATTATCTTCAAATGATGTATACTCTAAAATAATTGAGTATTATAATCCATCAGTGGCTCTAATAAATAGGTATTTGGGAATATTGGAATTAATAGATAATGTCAATCTATCATCAGTAATTAATTCTTATACTATAAAAACAGGTGTATCCTGGCAAAGAAGAGTTGGTAAAGATGATATTGAAAGATACTACAGAGTTGCTTCCTCTAATTACTCTGATGCATATATAGAGAAACTATTACCACAAGAAGAATTTCAAGGAGATTCTAGCGGGTGTGCACCATGGGGAGCTGAAGAAGAAGCTGAAAGGGAGACGATATCGCTGCAAAAACAAGCAAACATAGATGCTGAAAAAATAAAATCCACAGCTAAAACAAAATACTCAAAAATTGAACATATTTGTACGTTACTTGAAGAGTATATGAAAGAACGTACTTTACTTGAAAAAAATGTAGAAGAAGGTTATCACCTAAAACAGATAGAAGATTTCGTATTAGGTTTTCACGGGTGGGATAGACCCGATAAAATTGCAAAATTATATAATATTACCTTAAAGGATATTCTTGACAATACTAATCCCATTTTTTGGCAAGATTAATTCTCTATCAAGGGCCCACTTTTCTGAGTAAATCGCCTGCTATGGCTGCGAACACACTATAATCAAGTCAAATGAAGTGAGCAACACCGGCGGACAGAGCTCGAAGGCCACCCCGGCCGGTGCAGTCGCCAAGTTCGCCACCAGCGGTAAGAAGATCCGCAAGAAAGACCTCGGTATGATTGCCAAGAGCTACGGCTACGTCTATGTGGCGCAGGTGGCCATGGGCGCCAGCCAGGCCCAGTACTTCAACGTCATCAAGGAGGCCGAGGCCTACCACGGCCCGTCGCTCATCATCTGCTACGCACCCTGCATCAACCACGGTATCAAGATCGGTATGGGCCGCACCCAGAACGAGGAGAAGAAAGCCGTCGAGTGCGGCTACTGGCACTTGTGGCACTTCAATCCCGCTGAGGAAGACGCCGGCAAGAATGGCTTCCATCTCGACTCGAAAGAGCCCGACTGGAGCAAGTTCCGCGACTTCATTATGGGCGAGGTCCGCTACAACTCGCTGATGAAGACCTTCCCCCAGGAGGCCGAAGAACTCTTCGTCGCCACCGAGCGCAACGCCAAACTGCGCTACGAGGGCTACAAGAAACTTTCCGAAATGTAGTAGTGCATCGACACTCTATCAACAGAAAAGCGAGGCCTTTGGGTCTCGCTTTTCTTGTTAAGGGCGTGAAGCGGAATTAATCGTTGCCGCTATTGGGGTCATCGCCACTAGGCGTGGTGCCACCGTTTGAGCCTCCGTTCTCGGAGCCCGAGCCGCTGCCCGACGAAGGTGCTGCATCCACGCGTTGCCAGTTGATTTGTGCCGCCGCGAGGGTGGGGATGTTACTCTTGATGCCGCCTACGGAGTTTTTCTTCTCGGCCAGGAAACGCACCATTACTTTGTTGATTTGCTGCGGGCTGACATCTTCTGCTTTCTCCACGCCGTTGCCCTTGGCGGTGGCGGTGAGGTAGAAGTTGCCGATGCCGTCGAGCTTCACCGAGCGTCCTTCGACGAGGTACTTCACCATTGCGTCGCTCAACGAGCGCAGCACGGCCAGCACGTCGGCGGGTGCTACGGTCGAGGCTTGGGCAATGTCGTCACAGAGTTGTTTGGTTGTCACAGCGCGGCCGTGCAGCACACTCTGGGGGTACCACTTGCCGTTTCTTTTTTGCTGTCTTGCTTTGTAATACATAATGTTTGGTTTTTGGTTATTGAATTGGATGATTGAAAAGATATACCCTTTAGTACAAAAAGAGTATATCTTCTTGCACGGAAGATATACTCTTTTTGAGGGAAAGATATACTCTTTTTTTTACCCTGTTGAATAATACCAACTAAAGACAACCTTACAAAACCCGTATAGATACATCAGTCAACATCGCTCTTGGCGTGTCCCTGCGGATGTAACAACCTTACAAAACCCATGCAAGTACATCGGTGAGGGATAAAGACTTAGTTCTGCACCGGATGTAACAACCTTACAAAATCCATGCAAGTACATCATACATAGGATTTATGTTGCTTTCCTGTTTCAACCTTGCTGGTTGCAATCCCACTTAAAGAAAAGCGGGATAGCAGAGCCGTCAAGTCCGCAGGCGTAGATTCGGGATAATCCGTCCCTATTTTGTGATTCACTAATAGCCCCAGCAGATTCAGGCTTGCGTTCCAGTCGCGGTCGATGACTGCTCCGCAATGTTCGCAACGATAGATGCGGTCGCTGAGAGACAGGACTTCTTTCTTCTCTCCGCAAACCGAACACGTCTTGCTACTTGCAAAGAATCGGTCAGCCTTCACGACTTTCACTCCATTTGTCTTGGCTTTATACTCTATTTGTCTGCGCAGTTCACCAAACGAAACATCGTTTACAGCTTGAGCCAGTCGGTGATTTTTAATCATACCCTTCACATTCAAGTCTTCTATGGCAATTTCACCATAGTGGGTGGTCAAAATCGAGGTGACCTTGTGCAAAAAGTCACGTCTGATGTTTGCCACGCGACCGTGAGCGTGAGCCAGCCGCACAGACATTTTCATATAATTGTTCGACTTCCTGACGCCCTGCAGCCGTTCCTCTTTGGTTTTCGGATGGAACCGCTTGCTGAGCTGCCTGCTGAGTCTCTTTATTTTTCTTTGGCTCTTTTTCAGTGGTTTGGGGTTCTCGATGGCAATACCATCGGAAAGTATCAATGCCGACTTGATACCCATATCGATGCCTACTTTTCGGTTGGCATCAACAGTTTCTACGTGTCGATGTGTTCTGCGATATTCGGCCTCGGTTATTTCAAGACTAAACGATGCATAGAACTTGCCACCACTTTGCGAGATACATACATTGTTTATCTTGACATAGTTGAAGCGGATGTGCTCGGCCATCTTTACCCATCCGCCACGCAGATTAGGCATACAGATGTATTGACGTTTGCCGTGTTCGTTGTGTGCTAACTTTGCAAACTTCTTTGAATTCTTATTGGTTTCAGACAGCCTAATTTTATCTGCTTGTATGTAGAAACTACCCTCATTGTCCCTTTTCTTCTTGAACTGCGGATATGACACTTTACCTTGTTTCAAGTCCCTGAAGAAATTGTCGAATGCACTTTGTAAGTTATCAAAGGGCTACTCTGTTGCACATTTCGTCACCTCGTAAACAAAAGGGAACTGCTCTTTTTTGATGGCATTAAACTGCGTTCTGATTTTCCTACCGCTCGGTTTCTCGCCAGCTTCGTACATTCGTTTCCACTCAGCCAATCCCCAATTATATGCCAATCGCGCACAACCAAACGCTTTGCGGAAGTAAGTCTTCTGCTTGTTGTTCGGTTTCAATTCTATTCTATGCGCAATTGAAATCATATTTTAGTTTAATCTTGGCTGTAAAAAACGACTGCAAAATTACGAATTTTATTTGAATTGCGAAATGAATTTTACCATGTCCCAGAGAAAGTGTATCATCTGTTACTAGTATTTCTTATACAAGGAATCGTCAAGTCAAACTTATCAATTCTTCCGTATACGGGAATAAGTATTCTAATGAATCCTTCCTCATTCTGCAAGTAACTCAACAATTGTATCGCTTTTTTCTTGTTTGAAATTGAGCTGATACCTATGCTCGTATTTGGTTCTGCCATATCACCTCTCCCATCTGCAACAACAAGTTGAATGTCACTTTTTTCAATCAGTTTATTACTTGCATCATAATAGCCTACAGTAGCTTTTACTATTTGGAAATTGCCATGCCAATCAAAAATACCAGAACTACTGACAACTCTAAAGTTTTTATTATCATTTGACCAAAAGTTAAACACATTTCCAGTAGAATCCGTAATATGGTAAGCATGGTAAGCTTCGATTCCTTCAAGCTCGTCAGCTGCAAAGAATGTGGTATCCCACTTTTGGGCATATGCCACTTGAGGAATTATCATCGCTATCATTGTAGCGGCAATCAAAAAAACATTGTGTTTCATCGTGACTATTGTTTATGTGTTATTATTCTGTTTGCAACATGAGATAAAAAACATCCGTGAGGTCTTTCTGTCTATCGTTGAGGTTCTCGACTACCTTTGCCACAAACACGAAAGCTCACGGATATTCGCGAGCGTTCCGTTTTCAAGTGTGGCAATGGAAATTGTCGAGATTTCAACGACACAAAGAAAAGCGAATCGCTTTTATATCATGTATTTAATACCTTTTTTCTTCCTATATTATTGTCTAATTAATTGTTATTTATCATTCTGTTTTCACGGTGCAAAGATACGCATTATTTTTGAAATAACAACGAGAATGTTTCAATGCCAACAAATGAACACTATAATTCCGTCTTTGAAATGTTAAAACCGATAAGTTACTTGTAAGTTGGGATGTGCAATTTGTTCACATCAGAAAAAGCTTGTACTTTTGCAAATCGAAATCGTAAACATATTTAAAACAATTAATAAACAATTAGAGGTTGCGCACGACACAAACCAGTGTAGAATGAAATGAATAAAGAACGGATAGAAAAAATTAGAAAGTCCCTCAATATTGACGATAGGCTTCAATTTGCTTTCGCAGAGGAACTAGGCCTTTGGATAATTGGAGGCTATGGGCCTGTTGACATACAAGAAGAATTTTCAAAAAATCTCCTTCCTATTCCCGATTATGCCAAGGTTTCAGAAGCATTCCGACCATACATAACAACAGGAGATGCGGTCGAGGGTTTCAATGTTTATAAATTTAAAACACCATTTTGGAATGGAGGCAGGGATCTTTCAGAAGTAGATATCTATTTAATCCAATGCACCAATAATGGGGTATCTTATTTTGCCTGCGCTAATTTGGATGTACTACGCTCATTCATAGGCCACGGAGCGAAGTGACATTAATACTTTAATCATTTTATATGGAAATAAAGGAATTTATTCAAGAGACAATTACTCAAATCACAGAGGGTGTTGCAAAAATCAACGATTCTCAAAGCTCGTATATTGCTTTAAAAGATATGCGTGGAGAAAACATTGTCTTCCACAAAAAGGGCAATGCAATAAAAAGCGTTGTAATGGTCGATTTTGACATCGCAGTAACAGTATCGCAAAAGAATGAGAAGACTAAGGGCATTGGAGCAAGTTTAAAAGTGGCTTCTTTTGGTTTCGATACAGACTTCAGCAAAGGAGATTTGAATGAAAACCAGCAAGTGAGTCGTATTAGATTCAGTTTACCTTTGGTTATTAATGACGAAAACAAAATATAAGGTATATCCTCCGGAGTTCAATAGCTAATATGTATGCTCAAGATACCGACAAACTCATCCCGCTGATGGAGGCCTGCGGCTGCGACATCTGCAAGCAGCTGCTCGGTTCTGCTGGGGCTGCGGTAGCGGTAATTATTCCAACCTTGTGAAAATTATTCTCACCATGTCAACTTTATTGTGTATCTTTGCATCCGATAATCAATGTTAAACTAAACTCTTAGAAAAAATGAAAAAAACATTATTAGCTTCGATTTGCGCCATTTTGTTTGCCGGGTGCGGCAATGCGCAGAAGGTTGACAATACTCCCGTGGCGGCGCTGGACTTGCAGCGCTACCTCGGCGACTGGTACGAGATTGCTCGTTTCGACCATAGCTTCGAGCGCGGGCTGGACTTCTGCAAGGCCAACTACGCGCTGCGCGAGGACGGCAAGATTGCCGTGACCAACACCGGCATCAAGGAGGGCAAGCAGAAGACCTCCAACGGCAAGGCCAAGACCACCGACGAGGCCGCCGTGCTGCGCGTCTCCTTCTTCGGCCCGTTCTACTCGGACTACCGCGTGATGCTGCTCGACGCCGACTACCAATGGGCACTCATCGGCAGTGGCAGTGCCAAATACCTCTGGATTCTCTCCCGTACCCCCGAACTGCCCAAGGAAACCCTCGACACCATCCTCGCCGAAGCCCAGCGCCGCGGCTACGACACCTCGAAGCTCATCTGGGTTAAACAAAAGTAATACACAACACATTATGACGACACTCCTTATCCTTCTTGCAGTATCCCTCGCGGTGTCGGCCGTGGGCTGGAAGTATTTCATCTATTTCTTCAGTCTGGGCTACGGCTACGGCATTGTCGCGCTTTCGGTCGCAATGCTGGTGATGTTCGGCAGCGAACTCTCGGCATCCACCGTGGCGCTATGCGCGCTGCTCTTCGTCTTCGGTTTCCGCTTGGGCACCTACCTGCTTGTGCGCGAGCGTAAGGCTGCAGCCTATCGTAAAATCCTCTACGACCCATCGCTGCAAAAGAGGAAACCCGTCGGCGTCGTAATCGCGGTCTGGCTCTTCTGTGCCATACTGTACGTGCTGCAGGTCAGCCCGGTGGCTTTCCGCCTGATGAACACACGGGCAGGCTGCGAGGTCAGCAACCTGTGGGCGTGGATTGGCGCCGCATTTGTTCTCTGCGGCATCCTGCTCGAAGCCGGTGCCGACGCACAAAAGTCCGCAGCCAAAAAGCGCAATCCCAAACGATTCGTCGACACAGGTCTCTACCGTATCGTTCGCTGCCCCAACTACCTGGGCGAGGTAGTTATCTGGACCGGCGTGCTGCTCAGTGGCATCGGCGCAGGCTTCGCCGTGTGGCAGTGGCTCATAGCCGCTATAGGCTACATCGGCATCGTCTACGTTATGTTCAGCGGTGCCCGTCGTCTGGAGTTGCGCCAAAACGAAGTCTATGGTAATGACCCCGAGTACCAGGCCTACGTCAAGAAGACCCCCATCCTCATTCCCGGCCTACCAATCTATTCTGTGGCAAAACACAAGTGGCTCAGCGCTTGAAAAACCTAAATTCAAGTTAATAATGTATATACGAGAACTGGAATAATGACGTTATAGTCTAAAAAAACAATATGTGCGACCCTAAACAACAATCCAAGATAGAATTTGTTTCTTTTTGTATCGAACAGTACAAGAAGGCTAACAAGTTGGGCGGTGCAGAAACGGAA
>Ga0310697_10007689_pt1 | contig 10123 bp, 6 predicted proteins | sample 172DNAGHGlowgp2_FD_203883 | JGI IMG/M metagenome (GOLD analysis project Ga0310697, IMG submission 203883) | Sheep rumen microbial communities from Palmerston North, Manawatu-Wanganui, New Zealand - 1728 DNA GHGlow gp2 (v2) (version 2) | ecosystem: Host-associated > Mammals > Digestive system >...
TGCAGGCTAAAAAGTTTTTATCTGTTTTTCTTGTCTTTTCCTGTTTTTCTAAGCAACCGCGTAGCGGAATGGATGATATACGCTAAAGCGTCACTTTAAAAAACAGATAAAAACCAGAAAAACAGATAAAAACAATTTATCGGCTTAGATTTTCAATTTTCAATCTTCAATTTTCAATCTTCAATCTTCAACCTTAAAAGTCCATGTGGTCCAGTGCATCGCTGAAGTCGCGCGGCTCACGGCTCTCGGCAGGGTCGCGATAGGGCTCGCCCTCAGGCTGCTCGGTGTGCGGACGGTCGCGACGCTCGCCACGCTCGGGACGCGGACGGTCGCCACGGTCACGACGCTCGGGACGGTCGCGGCGCTCACCACGCTCACCACGCTCGCCACGCTCACCACGGTCGCGACGTTCTCCACGCTCCGGACGCTCACGACGCTCGCCACGGGCGGGACGCTCTACGTAGTCGGCAGGCTTCTCGATAAGCACACGGTGAGAGAGTTTATACTTACCGGTCTTCGGGTCGATCTCAAGGAGTTTCACCTGTATATGGTCGCCCTCCTTGATGCCGGCCTCCTCGACGGTCTCGAGGCGCTTCCAGTCAATCTCAGAGATATGGAGCAGACCATCCTTGCCCGGCATAATCTCAACGAAGCAGCCGTAAGGCATGATGCTGCGCACCACGCCGTCGTAGATCTCGCCCACCTCGGGGATAGCCACGATGGCACGGATCTTGGCCAGGGCAGCCTCGATGCTCTCCTTGTCGGGACCGCTGACCTGCACCTTGCCCACGCCGTCGGTCTCGTCGATGGTGATGGTGGTGTTTGTGTCTTCCTGCATCTGCTGGATAATCTTACCGCCAGGGCCAATGACTGCGCCAATGAACTCCTTGGGAATCTCAATCTGGACGATGCGGGGCACCTGAGGCTTGAACTCGGCACGAGGCTCAGCAATGGTGTCGGTCAGGCATTTGAGGATGTGCTCACGACCAGCCTTAGCCTGCATCAGAGCCTTCTCAAGGATATCGAACGACAGGCCGTCGCACTTAATATCCATCTGCGTAGCCGTCAGACCGTCCTTTGTACCAGTGGTCTTGAAGTCCATGTCGCCCAGGTGATCCTCGTCGCCAAGGATATCTGACAGCACAGCATACTTATCTTCTCCAGGATTCTTAATCAGACCCATAGCGATACCCGATACGGGCTTCTTCATAGGAACACCAGCGTCCATCAGAGCCAGCGTGCCGGCGCAGACGGTAGCCATTGAAGAAGAACCGTTAGACTCGAGAATCTGAGAAACCAGACGGACTGTGTAAGGGAAGTCCTCAGGAATCTGGCCTTTCAGAGCACGCCAAGCCAGGTGTCCGTGGCCAATCTCACGACGGCCTACGCCGCGCTGAGCCTTCGCCTCGCCTGTGCAGAACGGGGGGAAGTTATAGTGAAGCAGGAAGCGCATGTAACTCTTGTCGAGCACATCGTCAACCATCTTCTCGTCAAGTTTGGTACCAAGGGTACAGGTGCTCAGCGACTGTGTCTCACCGCGAGTGAAGATTGCACTTCCGTGAGGCATAGGCAGCGGAGAAACCTCGCACCAGATGGGACGGATGTCAGTGGTCTTGCGGCCATCGAGACGAATGCCCTCGTCAAGGATGCAGCGGCGCATGGCATCGCGCTCCACATCGTGGTAGTAGCGGTCCATCATGGCAGCATAGTCTTCCTTTGAGATTTCCGAATCCTCAGGAACCTCTGCAAGGAACTTCTCCTTGAAGTCTTCCAGCAGTTTCTCGAAAGCCTCAGCACGCTGCTGCTTCTCCAGAGCCTGCTTTGTAATGTCATAGGCGGGCTGATACAACTCTTTATTCATGCGTGCGCGAAGATCCTCGTCGTTCACCTCATGGTCATACTCGCGCTTCACATCCTTGCCCAGTTCCTTCGAGAGTTCTGCCTGCAGTTCGCACATGGGCTTGATGGCCACCATGGCAGCCTTCAGGGCGCCCAGCAGGTCCTGCTCCGACACCTCTTTCATCTCACCTTCCACCATCATGATGTTCTCGGCAGAAGCGCCAACCATGATATCCATGTCGGCCTGCTTCATCTGCTCGAAGGTAGGATCAATGACATACTCACCGTTGATACGGGCCACACGCACCTCACTGATAGGGCACTCGAAGGGAATATCCGAGCAAGCCAGTGCAGCCGAAGCGGCAAAACCGGCCAAAGCATCGGGCTGGTCAACGCCATCTGCAGAGAGCAGCATCACGTTAACGAATACTTCTGCGTGATAGTTCGAGGGGAACAGCGGACGAAGCACGCGGTCCACCAGTCTTGAAGTCAGGATTTCGTTGTCTGAGGCTTTGCCTTCACGCTTGGTAAATCCACCGGGGAAACGTCCGGCAGCACTGTACTGCTCACGATAGTCTACCTGCAAAGGCATGAAATCGGTTCCGGGAACTGCATCTTTTGCGGCACAAACAGTGGCCAGAAGCACGGTGTTGTTCATGCGCAGAACAACACTTCCGTCGGTCTGTTTTGCCACTTTCCCGGTTTCAATGGTGATGGTTCTGCCATCAGCCAATTGAAGGGTCTTTGTAATTACGTTCATCTTGTTTAAAACATCTAAATAAATAAAAAATCGCGCAAAGTTACACATTATTTTATTAATACGCGCACAAAGCATTAATATTTTACTCTTTTTTATGATTTTATGCATCGGCAACAGTGTCTTTAGAATTTTATTTGTATCTTTGCACTCGAAAAGAAAACAAGAAAACAGAAACAGACATGAAGAAAATTGTATTGTTTATGCTCGCTGCCTTGGCCATGACGGCCTGCAACGAGCAGGAGAAAACCTTCACGGTGAAAGGAAACATAGAAGGAGCCGCCGACAAGACGCTCTATCTGCAGAACAAAGGGCTGGCCGGGACTACGGTCATCGACAGCGTGAAACTGGATGCCAGCGGGGCCTTCGAGTTTACCGAGAAAGCCCCCGAGACTCCCGAGTTCTATCAACTGACCTTAGAGAATCAGTTCATCAACATTGCCGTAGACTCTACCGAGACCATCACCATCTATGCCCGACAGCCGAACATCAGTGGCAACTATGAAGTGGGCGGCTCACTGAGTTGCCAGAAGATATGCGAACTGTCCACCAAACAGCGCGAACTGCACAACGATGTGCAGTCGCTCCTGCAGCATCCGCGCTACAACCAGCAGCAGATTATTGATTCTATCAATTCCCTTATCAACATCTTCAAGCAAGATGTGACCATGAACTATATCTACGAAGCCCCCGCATCGACCTATGCCTACTATGCGCTCTTCCTCACTTTGGGACGGCAGAACATCTTCGACCGCACCAACCCCGACGACCTGCGCGCCTTTGCAGCCGTGGCTACCAGTTGGGACACCTTCCACCCTGGTTCTGAACGCACCGAGCACCTGCACAACACGGCCCTCAAGGGCATGACAGACAATCGCATTGCGGCCATCAACGACCAGTTTGTGATTGATGAGGACAAGATTTCCAACAGTGGCGTGCTCGACCTTACCCTTCCCGATGCCAGTGGAAGGACGCGCACCCTGACTGAACTGGACGGCAAGGTGGTGCTTCTCGACTTCCATGCCTTTGCCATGGACAATTCAGCCGAGCGCATTCTGGCCCTCCGCGACCTCTACAACAAATATCACGACAAAGGGTTTGAAGTCTACCAGGTATCCGTCGACGCCGACGAGCATCTGTGGAAACAGGCATCGCAGTCGCTGCCGTGGGTATGCGTATATGATGCTAACGGCCTGTCGCTACTGAGATACAACGTGCCGAGCGTGCCAGAGTTCTTCCTCATTGACCGCAGCAACACGCTATACAAGCGCTCTTCGCAAATGAGCGACCTGGAAGAAGAAATCAAGAAACTGTTATGACAAGCATTGTGGGAGCAACACTGATGGCCTTGGGCCTCTGGGCTAACGGCCCCGAGCCCATGCGCCGGCCACCGGCATCGCCGTCAGATGTTCCTTTCACGCTTCAAAAAGAAAACGACAGCCTCTATATCCTGAACGGATGGCGCCTGCCCTATCCCGTCTACCAGTTCTGCACGGGCGATGTTGACGGCGACGGCAGCAACGACGCCATGGTGGGCGTTGTGAAAAGCACGCGCTTCCATCCCGAGAAAGGACGACGGCTGTTCATCTTCAAACAAGTCGACGGCAAGGCACGGCCGCTGTGGCTGGGCGCACGCCTTGGTGCCACACTGCTCGACTTCCGTTTCGCTGACGGCCACATCAGAGCCCTTGAGACCGACGGCCGGGGCCATTATGCCGTGGTGGAATACCGATGGAGCGGCTTCGGCATGGCCTTCCACCAGTTTATCATCAAAGATACAGACAAAGCAACAGCATTAAATTATTTTTAGCCTATGAAAAAGACTGCATTGTTACTACTGACCGTCCTCATCGTTGCCTGCGGAGAGAAAGCCGTCAACGACCAGACGGTGCCCGTTTCCCAACTTAACTTGGAGAGTTTGAAGGAAAATGTGGACCTCGACATGGACATCACTGGCCTGTCAGTAAGCGACCTTCACCTGCTGAGCAACGTGTTTCTGGCACAAAAAGGCTACCCTTTCGAAGACTCTTACTTGCGCTGTATGTATGGCGCAACCACGTGGTATGACTCGTTGATGTATGAGTTTGACTACTCCGAGGAGTTTTTCAATTCACAGGACTACGACGAAGACAAGACATATCGTGAGAATTACTATGGCAGCATCAAGCCCGAGGTGCTGCAACTGACCAGCGAACAGCAGGCGTTCACAGACCGTGTGAAGACCCGCGAGACCGAACTGCTGGCCAAGAACTTCACCCCGGAGGGCGGCGGACGCGTGAACACCTACAATGTGGTGAACCCAAGCCTTGTCAGCAACATGGACGCCAAGGTCTGGGACTATCTGCGCAACAACGGGTTCGCCATCATCCCAGCCCGCAACCAGCAGTTGTTCCATGTCTATGAGAAGAACGACTACCACGAGTTTCCCAGTTTCGTGACCACAGACCTCTACCTCCAACTCTATCATCTCTATTTCGACTGTATGCTGCGCGAACTGGAAGAGCGCCATCTCGACTCGCTCGCCGTACTGCTGAGCCAGCGCGGATATGAGGCCATGAACCGGTATGAGTCGAAGGCTGGGCTCTCCGAGGGTTCGAAATGGCTGAAAGACTACTTTGCCATAGCCCTCACACTGAGCGGCCGTCCCACCATGATTGAGGGCGAAGCCGCCAAAGAAGAGATTGACAAAGTGATGGAGAGCAAGAACGCCATCACCGCTTTTCTGGGATACACCGACACGGAGTTTGCCTACAGTCTGTTCAAACCACGCGGTCACTACACCCGCAACGAGCGTCTGGAGCGCTATTTCCGCACCATGATGTGGCTGCAGACCGTGCCTTTCCGCACCGACGACAACAGTCAGTTCACCCGTTCTCTTATTCTGGCCGACTGGCTGGGCCATGATGCCCGTGCCATGGAACTCTACAAGAACATTGCCGAGCCGCTGACCTACCTGATGGGCAAGCCCGACAATGTGAGCATTGAGCAGGTGAGCGACTGCATGCGCCAGCAGGCAATGCCACTGGAGCAACTCATTGCCAACGCGCAGAAGATGCAGACTGTGCGCAGTCAAGTGGAACAACTGGCCGAGGAACAGACCCGCATCAAACCCAAGTTCAACTATTCTGGCGAGTACAAAATCAACCTGTTGCCGCAACGCTACCAGCCCGATGCCGAGGTGCTGCAGGAGATGGTAGACTATGAGTCCATCCCCACGAAGCGCGATGTGCCCAAAGGACTCGACATCTTCGCTGCCATGGGCAACACGGCCGCCGAGCAGATTCTGCTTGAAGAACTCGACGAGCCCTCGCGCTGGGACCAGTACAAGCCCACGCTAGAGCGCATGAAAGAGCGCATGGGTCACATCAACTGGGAGGAGAATGCTGCCGTGCAGTGGCTGTCGGCCCTGACGACGGTGGCCGACAAGCCCGACGGTGCCCCCTACTTCATGCACAGCGGCGAGTGGGACAAGAAGTCGCTCAACGCCATGCTCGCCTCATGGACCGAACTGAAGCACGACGCCATACTCTATGCCAAGCAGCCCTTCGGTGCCGAGTGCGGCGGCGGTGGCGTTCCCGAGCCCATTGTGAAAGGCTATGTAGAGCCCAACATCAAGTTCTGGCAGAAAGCCATCGACCTTCTGACGGCCACCAGGGCATTGCTTGATCGCTATCACATGCTGACGCCGAAGATAGAAACAGCCAACGACCGTCTTCGCGAAGAGGCCGAGTTCCTGCTTGACATGAGCCGCAAGGAACTGCGCGGCGAACTGCTGAGCGAGCAAGAGTACGACCAGTTGCAGTATATAGGTGCCATGTTTGAGAACATGTCGCTCGACCTTTTGCGCGACGACGAGCACGAACTGTGGGGCTGGGAGTCGGTGCAGGGACCCGACCGCAAGGTAGCCCTGGTGGCCGATGTATACACGGCCAATGCCGAGAACAATCCCAACAAGAGCATTCTGTTTGAGGCTATAGGCGATGCCGACGAAATCTATGTAGTAGTTGAGATTGGCGGCATGCTCTATCTGACACGCGGTGCCGTGTTCTCCTATCGCGAGTTCCAGCGTTCCATCGACGACCAGCGACTGAACGACGAGGAGTGGCAGCAGTATCTGGAAGAGCACCCCCGAGAAGGCGTGCCCGACTGGATGACACCCATCATCGTTCCCTTGGATGAAGCCCCAGCCGACAATGACCGCGTTTTCTATAGTTCTGGCTGCTAGCCTGATGGGGCTGATGCCGGAGAGTCAGGAGAGTCAGGAAAACCCGGAGGAGGCGACAGAGACCGCCACCCTCATCTTTACCGGCGACATACTGCTTGACCGCGGCGTGCGCACAGCGATTGAAGCCCACGGAGCCGACCGTCTTTTCAGCGAGACGGTCGACTCCGTGTTGCGTTTAGGCACAGTGGTAGTAGGCAATCTCGAGTGCCCTGCCACCACCATCAAGAATCCCGTGCAGAAGCGCTTCATCTTCCGCGGTGAGCCCCAATGGCTGCGAGCCCTGAAGCGCCACGGCTTCACCCATCTCAACCTGGCCAACAATCATGCCATAGACCAGGGGCGTCAAGGGCTTATGGACACCCGCAAGAATATTGTCGAGGCAGGCATGACGCCCGTGGGAGCCGGCGCCACCATGGCCGAAGCGTCTGAGCCTGTGCTGCTCTGCCGCCGTCCGCGGGCAGTATGGCTGGTAGCCTCGCTGCGGCTGGCACTGGAGAACTTTGCCTATCTGCCACAACGCCCCTGCGTGAGCCAGGAGCCCATGGACTCGCTTTTGGCCCGCATCAGCCGCATCAAGAGGCGCGATCCCGCGGCCGTGGTGCTGGTGTCGCTGCACTGGGGAGGCGAGCACACGCTACAGCCCGTGGCCCGGCAGCGCATGGAAGCCCGCCGCCTCATTGCCGCCGGTGCCGATGCGCTCATCTGCCATCACACCCACACCCTTCAGACCATTGAGGCCTATCGCGGCCACGACATCTACTATAGCATTGGCAATTTTATCTTCGACCAGCAGAAGCCGCTGAACACCAAGGCCGTGATGGTAAAGGTGGAGGTGAGCAAAGACCATGTCAAGACCACCCCCGTTCCCATCCGCATCAACCACTGCGTGCCACATATCATTCACAATTGACCATTCACTATTCACTCACCCATGCATCCCTTAGACAAGTTTCTGTTCTGTCCCGTATGCGGCAGCAAAGCCTTCGGCATTCACAACTTCAAGAGCAAGCAGTGCGCCCACTGCGGTTTCACCTATTATGCCAATCCCTGTTCGGCCACGGCGGCCTTCATCGTCGACGATACGGGGCGTCTGCTGGTGGCGCGACGCGGCAAGGAGCCCGCGAAAGGCACCCTCGACTTGCCCGGCGGATTCGTCGACATGGGCGAGACAGCCGAGGAGGGCATGAGGCGCGAGATCATGGAAGAGACAGGCATCGCCGCCGGCGAGGTGCGCTATCTGTTTTCCATCCCCAACGATTATGTCTATTCCGACATGACCATCTACACGCTCGACATGTTTTTCGAAGTTCACGTGAGCCACGATGTGAAGATTGAGGCTGCCGACGATGCCGCCGCACTTCAATGGCTGCCTCTGAGCCAGGTGAATCCTGACCTGTTCGGACTGCACAGCATCCGCCAAGGAGTGATTCGCTATCTTTCAAAACGGCAGGAACAGTAAAGTTTTCAAAAAAAACAATCCGTGGCTGTGTACAAGCAAGACACGATAGAGATTGTTAAATAATTAATAATCAACGATATACACAAAAATAAGGCATCATGATTCTGCTGTAGTACCTTCCTAATGACTAAAGGAATACTCCGTGATGGTCTGATGGAGGCTTCCTTAGACTGCAACGGAGGCTTCTTTGGACTGCAATGGAGCCTCCGTTGAACTTCAAAACAGCCTCCGTTGCAGTCCAAGACATCCTCCGTTGCGCTTCAAAATATTCTCCATTGCAGTCCGAGGAAGTATCCGTTCGATCATAACGGAGCCTCTGTTGCACTCTGAAGCGGTGAAGTGGGGTGGGAAACGGCCTGCGTGTTGTTAAAAAAACTAAAAAGCCTATATATATATAAGGTGGAAGCAAACTTTTTGTTTACTTTTGCACCCCAAATCAAACCCTATAAGCATTTAGCATCGACAACATGCAGAAAAACTTAGTTATTGTGGAGTCGCCTGCCAAGGCCAAAACCATTGAGAAATTCCTGGGTAGCGACTACAAGGTGATGTCAAGTTACGGACATATTCGCGACCTTAAGAAACGCGAACTGAGCATTGACGACAAGACGCTGGAACCCGAATATGAGATTCCCGAGGAGAAAAAGAAACTGGTGAGCGAACTGAAGTCGCAGGCCAAGAAAGCCGACCAGGTGTGGCTCGCATCCGATGAAGACCGCGAGGGAGAAGCCATCTCGTGGCACCTGTGCGAAGTGCTGGGCCTGGACGAGCAGAAAACCAAGCGCATCGTGTTTCATGAAATAACCAAGCCCGCCATTATCGAGGCCATCGAGCATCCCCGCACGCTCGACATGAACCTGGTGAACGCCCAGCAGGCACGCCGCGTGCTCGACCGCCTGGTAGGCTTCAAACTGTCGCCCATCCTGTGGCGCAAGGTAAAGCCCGCCCTCTCGGCAGGTCGCGTGCAGAGCGTGGCCGTGCGATTAATAGTGGAACGCGAGCGCGAACTGCAGGCCTTCAAGAGCGAGACCTACTACAGCGTGAATGCCATCTTCGCCGTGACCAACGCCGACGGCTCGCAGAGCGAAGTGAAAGCCACCCTGTCACAGCGTTTCAAGACCGAGAAGGAGGTGGAGCAGTTCCTCGAACTGTGCAAGGATGCCACCTTCAAGGTCACCGCCATACAGAAAAAGCCCACCAAGCGCACACCGGCACCCCCCTTCACCACATCGACACTGCAGCAGGAGGCCGCCCGCAAACTGGGTTTCACCGTGAGCCAGACCATGATGGTGGCACAGCATCTGTATGAAAACGGACGCATCACCTATATGCGTACCGACTCGGTCAACCTGTCGGGGCTCTGCATCAATGCCTCCAAGGAAACCATATCCAGCCTCTATGGCAATGAATACAGCAAGGTGCGCCAGTATCACACCAGTTCAAAAGGCGCACAGGAGGCCCACGAAGCCATCCGCCCCACCTATATGGAGCAGGCCACCATCGAAGGCACCGTGCAGGAACGCCGTCTCTACGACCTCATCTGGAAACGCACCGTGGCCAGTCAGATGGCTGATGCCGACATCGAGAAGACCACTGTGAACATCAGCGTGGAGTTTGCCCCCGAGTCAGCCGCATCAGACATCGCAGCCACAAACACGCCACTCGAGTTCATCGCCATGGGCGAAGTGGTGAAGTTCGACGGTTTCCTGAAAGTATACCGCGAATCGGTCGACGACGACGAAGAAGACGACAACAAAGACGAATTGGCACACGTGCTGCCGCCACTGAAAAAAGGCGTTGAACTCACACGACGCGAGATTGCAGCCGTCGAGCGCAACAGTCA
>Ga0310697_10007690_pt1 | contig 10122 bp, 21 predicted proteins | sample 172DNAGHGlowgp2_FD_203883 | JGI IMG/M metagenome (GOLD analysis project Ga0310697, IMG submission 203883) | Sheep rumen microbial communities from Palmerston North, Manawatu-Wanganui, New Zealand - 1728 DNA GHGlow gp2 (v2) (version 2) | ecosystem: Host-associated > Mammals > Digestive system >...
GTTCTCTATTGGTATCGTAATGAGGAAAATGCTGCAGATGAAAACTATATCGACTATGACTATATCTGCGGTAGTAGCTCGATAACATTTCTGTTTAATGATGGAACTACAAAGCAGTTTAAAGTTGGACCTCGTGATAGAATCTGGAATGACTGGGATAATGATAAAGAGAAACCGATTGGTGTACTTAAAGAACTCGCTGAGTTTCTGGAAAAATATATTGAGAATAATGGTTATGAATCTCCATCAAAGTATATGATTGTTCCTGAAGTAGAATTCATGGATATCTGATTAAAGAATCCTAACTATTTAAAGAGGAAAAGTAATGTCGATTACTATTGAAGTGCATGATTATAATACCGCACGTGGTCTTAAAGAATTCAATTCCTGTGCATATGGTGATATTCATTATACTGGGCGTAACGATATAATTGATATAAGAGATCGGGATAGCGACGGTGATGCATATGTTCGAATTAATGATTTTGGATGGTGGGTTGGATGCCAACATGCTATTAAACTTACATGGACCAGCGGCGAAGAGGTTATTCTTAAACCTGATAAGGATGTTAAGATTAAGAAAGATAAGGCTGTCCAAATAAAGATTCTGGACTATTTTAAGAAGCTCCGTGCTAATAAATTCAAGTATATACCGTTTGGTGAACCTGAACTTAAGCTTGAATTGTCTGGAGCAGAAGCAGAATTCATGGATATCTGATTAAAGAATCTTAACCATTTATCATTTACTGTCAGTCAGTAATAACTTATATTATAACTAAATAAACAACGAGATTTATAATGGGTTCAACTATAATAGTTTTTATGGCCATTGCAGCCATTTTCATGGGAATATATTATATTGGTTCAGAGTATCAAATAGTTACTGGATTTTGCGCAATAGCTTTGGGTATAATTATTCTAATAGCACTTAGCGCTGGTAAATTTGATGAATATATCAAAGAACAGCCGCAGAATCCAGCAAAATATATCGGAACGGAAGTAATTCATGATACAATCAATCATATTTTCATTCAGGAAGTCCATGATACTGTTTATTTAGCAATGAAACCAGCAAAAGAGATGTTGGAAGATTCCATTGAAGTGGAAATCATTTCAAATATTCCGCTAACAGAAAATGAAGTAGATTCTTTGGCTGATGCTGTAATCTATAATCATTAAAGAAATCTGAATAATAATATCGTTGAACCCAGAGTTGACAAGACTCTGGGTTTTTTCTATATTATGAAGTATGAATAAATTTTTAGAACAAAATCTTAAAGAACACGGTTTTGATAAAAATCTTAACATTATATTGTTTGAAAAGACCCCAGTCGTTAAATGCTACGAAAAGAAACATTTTCCTTCTAATAGAGCAATGGTGAAATTTCATATGGGTGCTATTGTTCAGCAGGATGATGAATTCGATGGTATTATATATAATATTGTCTACTCACAACGAGCATCTGATGGCTGTTGCTACTTTGGCGGTTTTTGTGAGGATGAAACCCATTATGTATTTGAAATCAATGGTCACATTTGCAAGACTATTTTAGAGCTAATGGAGTATGCTAAGTCATTAGAAGGTCCACAACTTGCATTAACAACTGATAATGTTGAATTCATGGATATCTGAATAATAATATCGTTGAACCCAGAGTTAACAAGACTCTGGATTTTTTTTATATTATAAAACATGAATGACTACTTAGAAAGAAAACTTAAAAACCGTAACTATTTCGATAATCCTACCACCACACTGTTTGAAAAAACACCAGTTGTCAAATGCTATAACCAGGCAAGTAGTACTCCGAATGAAGTGTTTATGACATTCAAGCTTGGTGCTATCGCAAAGCTTCCTGACGGGGACTATGATATTGTCTATGCTGAAGTAGCATCTGATGGCTGTTGCTATTTCGGCGCACAGTCTCCAACCCGTACAAAATACGTGTTTGAAATCGATGGTCACCGTTGCAGGAACGTACCGGAACTGTTGGAGTATGCCCAGTCATTAGAAGGTGCACAACTTAACCTGGTGCAAGACGAAGTTGAATTCATGGACATTTAATTATGGAATTTAAAGAATTTAGAAAACGTATAGAAATTCTCCAAGAAGCGATGGTCAAGCGTGGCATCTCGGAAAACAATGATTTTGATTCATGGTGTGACTATCGCGAACCAGCTACTTCAAGAGTATTTCAAAAGACTATTGGCTGTAGAAACGACGCCATTGCCTGGAGAACAAATGATGATTTATGGATTCGTGGAACAGATGAATATCATGAATGGTCATTTAAGCCTTATAATGAACTCACTGATGCGGACATTAAAGAATTCTGTCGCATCCATGACATTATGGACCTTGTTTCACCTGAAGTCTATGGTGAGTCTAAGTTAAAGCTGAATGTAGCTACTGAAGTTGAATTCATGGATATTTAATGGTATCTGCAAGAATAATTCTAATAATTTCTGGTTAACAAATGACCAGAAATTTTTTATATTATAGGTATAAAGTTGAGGTCACTTAATGATTAAATATAATGCAAATACCGCTGGTTCTGTCGTCGTAGCAATCATATTTTTTATGATTATCGGTTGTCAGCTGGCATTTGGACAAGAAAAGAAGATCGAGATTTCACCTTACATGGATTTCAATGGATCTATCCATGGCGGAATCGGAAGTCATTATAATGGTTTCGCTGTATCTGTTGGTGCAGGTGCAGAAATTCTCTATGTGGTAAACGATAATTTCGCATTTGGTTTTAACGGTAAGACCAATCTAAACTATGACAACTATCTGTCTGATGGTCCTACCAATGATGATGTAATTGTAGATGAATACGGAACATGGACTTCAACATTAGGTGGTATTGTCTACATGGGTGAGATGTTCTATATGGCATATATGATAATCTATCATGTAGATACATTCCATAAGTCTACCTATCTATCATGTACCGATGGTGATATTGAACAGAAAAAGCTTCCATATTCCATTGATGAATTTAATTATCTATTTGAAGTCGGATTAAGGTTATCTTACCACATGTCGGTATATGCAGATATTACGACTCATCTGGTTGAGACTAAGGTTGACCAATCAAAATATCAGATTTATCTTGGGTTGAAATATCACATTTAATTTTCTATATTAACAATCAAGGAGATTAAACTATGTCTATTGAACTTGCAAATACCATTTCAGTCACTGGAATATTCATCGCCATGCTGTTCTCTCAGGTCATGAGCCTGTGTAACAAGGAAAAGAATAACTATAAAAATTCGCTGTTCTGTGACATCAATACGATATTGCTGGCAGTCAATCAGGAATGGATCATTATGGACGTCGCCTGGTATACGATTGTTGAGAAGGGTGTGCTGATCGGTATCGATATACTAGTAATTATCTGTGTTATATTTTCCACAGTCAGTACGATAGAATATCGATTAAAAGAAATGTCATCAATTGAACCATGTGAATCAGTAAATGATATTATTGAGAGGGAAGGATGAGAAAAGTATTATTTATTCTGTTAAGTTTGACTATCACAGTTTTTGCAGGAAATTTTCAGAAAAAGAATGATAATACTGTGAAGCCTAAAGATTATTACCATGCCGAAGAAGCATATAAACCGAGAGTTGACACGGTATATATCGAGAAACCGGTTGAATACCGTTATGGTAGGGTATATGTCAGGAAAAAGACATATTTTACTGAAACGGAAAATAACCAGGGTGTAAAGATATATTACAAGTCAATAGCCCCATCTCATTGTGTTAACCCTAACTGTAAAGACCGACATATTTATAATAGATAAGATATGCAAGTAAGAGTAGAAGAATTTGATCTGGAATCAATGAAAAAGTCCTTAGGTGATAATACTGTTGAATTACCTGAAGAAATAAAAGTTCATTGGCAATCTTATGGTGACCATTGGGATTTTCCCATTAAGTATATTAGCACTTATGGCGCTGGTTTTCCACGTCGTTGGGATGGGTGTAAGTACGTTAGTATCGATGGACATTCAAAGTGTACGATGCCAGATGGAACAGTTTTCTATTCTGCTGATCGGTATTATGGTGACACAGAATCCATTAGGATTCGTACATTTGTTAGAAAGATAATCGAATGGGCGGAAAAACACGCGAGACCGAAGCTACGGCTGAGTGATGAAGTCGAATTCATGGACGTCTGATATATAAAATATTAAATTTTCTGGGCTTACAAAAGACCCAGATTTTTTTATATTATAGATATGCTTAATATTTATGACTTATTTGAATGTTTTACTGAAAATGAAATCGATGATTTTATCGAAGACCATAAGACTATTCCGACGAATGAAATATCTCGTAGTTTTACAATAAATAATGTAGTAGAATATGATTCCACTCGAGGTTCTTTTTATTTAGCTGATGATGGCCACACAGTTTGGTGGTTTGGTCCCAGAAATTATAATGGTATAGCTGGTCCAGCTAATTTTAAATGGTTCTGTTTTAGAACAGAAGATGGTAAATATCATAAGTTTAACATGAGCGATATTGCACATTCCCGTGAGGCAATGAATAAGATTCTGGAATGGATTGCAAAAGGTAATGCATCAGACGGGCCAGAACTGAATCTAGCACAGGATGAAGTCGAATTCATGGATATCTGATTAAAAGAAAATATAAAATTCTGGTTAACAAAATGACCAGAATTTTTTATATTATAGCTATAGTGAAGGAATTACTATGAAATATAACATTGCTTATTTTAAAGTACTTACCAACTACAGTTATGATATTTATGAATTACCTGAAGCTATTAAGGTACATGTAATATCGTCTAGTAGCGGTAATGAGTATGATTTTTACATTAAGTTCGTTTGGGAGTATGCGGTTGGATTTGCGGAATCTAATGGTGGTTGTTCCTGGTGTTCTATTCATGTTGGTACTGTTATCATGATGCCAGATGGAACAAAACTTATTATGGGTGATCCAGATGAATTTATAAAAGAAGTATTTAATTGGTTTAAACGTTGTGAACATCAAAAAGTAAAATTGGTGACTGATGAAGTAGAATTCATGGACATTTAGAGGTTAATATGAAACTTACACGTGACCATTTTCAAAAGTTCATTCGTGATACTGTTTTTGAGTTACCTGAAGCTATTAAGATACACATAAAGACTTCTCGTGGTAACAATTATGATTTTGATATTAAGTTCATTTGGAGATATGGTGTTGGTTTTCTGGAGGAAGACGAAGAAGACCATAGTACATGGTGTTCGGTATATAATAACACAATTATAACAATGCCTGATGGAACAAAAATTGTTTCCCGTGATGATGTTGGTGGATTTGTAAAGGATGTATTTAATTGGTTTAAACGTTGGGAACTAAAATTAGTTATGACCGATGAAGTAGAATTCATGGATATCTGATTTATTAAATTCTGATTATACTCATTTACAATATAGTTAGAATTTTTTATATTATTCATGTATAAAGAATGAGGAATGTTTATGAGCTGTAAATTTACACTTGAAGAAATGAAACCAATGCTGGGTCCCGATACGATCGAATTATCTGAAAGTATAAAGGTTCATTGGCATGGTTCTTACAATGAATATGATTTTGCGATTAAGTTTATTAGTAAACGTGGTGTTGGATTTCCGGAAAGAATGTGTGGTGGTCAATGGTGTGGAATTTATTCTAAGTCCGTTTGTGTTATGCCAGATGGAACTAGAATTTGTGCAGAAGATTTTTCTAAAATTGGTGGCAACTGGAAAGAACAATTTATAAATGCTATATTGGATTGGGTAAAGGGTCCTAAATTAAAAATAGTTGATGTAATTGAATTCATGGATATCTGAATAAAAGAATTTACAGTTTTAAGGGTTACAAGTTTAGCGAAAAAAACTATATTATAAACATAATTGAAGAGGTTACAAATGGCAAATACAAAAGTTCGAGAATATCCTGCAATTGTTAAGGAATCGGTTTGCGGTCCGGAGATCGTAATCGGTGTTAATGCAACGTCCATCACTGAAGCTCATGAAATGAGTCTTGCATATTGTAAAGCCCACAGCATGTTCCTGGATTCTGTCTGCATGCCACAACGATAATGAGGGTTATCTGAAAGAAAAAATTCAAATCTAATCTGTTTACGAGTAGATAACAATTAGCTATATTTACATCGTAAACAAAACAAATTGCGAGGTAAAATAAAATGGCAACTGTTATCTTTTCGAACGCGGGTGATACTGATACCGCTGTTCTGAAATTCATTTGGAGAGGACTCCCCAACGTTAAGTTGGTTGAAGTCAACAAACAGACGGTGAACGCTAAGGAAATCGTTGAACAAGCGATTGAAGCTGAACATGATACGCTCATTTGCTGTGGTCATGGTTCACAGATGGGCTTGTACAACCCTGCAGGAACCGGCTACTCGTTTTTGGTTAATCGCCAGAACTACAAGAAAATTAAGGTGAACCGTTTTATCGGAGTATGGTGCCATGCATCTGAATTCGGTGAAGCTGTCCATCTTAAGGGATTCTACTCCAGCATGTTTATTTCGAACAAGAACGAAGCGGAAATGAACCATTGCTATCAGGCATCTGCAAAGTGCATCACTGAACAGGAAATCCTGTTTGCACTCCGTCTGAACGAACTCATCAGGAAGTATGTCCCGATGAAAAAGTGGGTCGGTATGCTCAATGAAGCAGCTGACAAAACCATTGACATTGTGAAGTTCAATTATGACGGGCTGAAATATCTCACCAAATTTGAAGGAGAAGTGCCAGAGTATACTGAATACGGCTACAGGGCGTATACAGGGTATACTGGTAGTGGGTTTTATGGAAGCGGAAGCACCTACAGTGGATCCACTTACGGAAGTTCTACTAGCACTGGCAAATATCGATCTGGCCACTGGGACTATCAGCTGAATCGCTACGTCTATGATGACGAAAAGACTGAAACCAAGACAACTACAACTCAACCATCGCTTTCCAGTCCATCCGTTGACTATTACCGCAAGGTTTATGGTGCGGGTGCTGCAAAGAAAGAAGAACCGAAAAAGGAAGCTGCTAAAACTGCTCCGCAGTTAGAAACTGACTACGAAATGTCACAAGATGACTACGATTGGGAAGCGTATAAATACTAATTAAGAAAATTAACCTCGCAAAACTAGGGATGTCTGGATGAAAATTCTGGACATCCCTTTTGTGTTATATCCAGAAAAATTTACTATATTATAGACATGAAGCTGAATAATCCGATTGTTTATTTCAATGAAGACGGTGATGAGTGCATAACTAATTATGATTATGGCAATATAATGGACATGACCCCGAATGTAAACGATGAGGGTAAAATCATTAGCGTTGACTTGAATTTGGAAAATGAACCGCTATATGGAGCCTATTACATCTCCTATCAAATGTCGTTTAAGTTTCGTTTCGCAGATGGTCAAGAATTCGAATTCATGGGAACAAGAGGCGATATTGAAGACGATTTGGAATTTAACAAGGAATTTCTCAAGTTCGTTGAAGATTTCCATGACGGTAAGTATGAAGTAAACGAGTCTAAACTCCAAGTGACCAATGAAGTGGAGTTCATGGATATTTAATATGGGAAATAAAGTTGTTATTTCAGAAATAAAAGAAATTTCCTGCGCTAGGTCGAGATTCTATTCTGTTTTGCCTAACCATTGGCCAATTGTAAAACTCTCATATAATGCCGATAGAGAGCATAATTATTTAAAACGTATTTTCATGACTGGTGATGATAATTTCACTGGAAAATGGAATATATCTTACCAAAAGACATTTGTATTCAAGCTTTCCAATGGTAAAGAAATTAGATTCGATACCGTAGATGGTGAAGGTATTGGCCATTTTGCTACTAATGCCGAAGTAGGTAGGGATATAATGAAGTTCATTGACGAATTTAATAATGGAAAGTTTGACGGTTCGCAATTAGAAGTGTCTAATGAAGTAGAGTTCATGGATATCTGATTAACAAAATATACAGAATTACCATTTACAATTCACATAGAATTAACTATATTATAATCATAACGAAACAATCAACAAGGATGGTTAAATGTTCAATCTCAATTTTGGCACTCTCTGTAAGATGTATTCTCGTCAAAAGATGAATACCATTATCAACAAGTATGTTGAATTGGTAGGACATGAACCGCGAGTTGACGAGGTATCGTTGAACGGTGAACAGTATCAAATGATGCTCAACACCATCGCGACTGCTTAAGTCAAGGTTATCTGAAGAAAAAAATTCTAAAGATTACCACTTACGAAACTCACAAATTTAACTATATTTACATCGTAAACAAGAAACAATTAACAATCTAACCACGAGGTTATAAAATGACTCAAGAACAAATCAACGCCCTTCGCCAGGACATCACCAACGTCACCCGTCAGATTCAGATTCTCTCGGGCCCGGAATTTGCCGATACGGTCCCGGAAATCGGAACCGCAAAGCAAGCGCTCGAAGCCTATAAGGCTGAAGCCGAACGCCAGGTTGCGGCACATGAAGTTGCTAACCGCCCCGCACAGGCTACTGTCGCCCCGGTTGCTGGTGGTGTTGCTCCGGGTCAGGTCAATCTGTCGGCTCTGACCGCTGCAATTCAGTCTAACCCGGCATTGCAGTCCATTCTCGGTGCTTTGCTCCAGAATGCTGTTGCTCCGGCACCGGCTGCTCACTAAGGGTTTCTGACCTATATACCTAAGGACTGGTTTATCCAGTCCTTTTTTTATTTTCTCTCCAGAACTTCAGACAGCACGGGTAAGTCCAGTAATTCATATAAATAATATATGATAAAAGTAACTAAAGTAGAATTATTTACCAACAATAATAATGGTGAACCAGAACATCTTGACCGTACTGAACAATGTCCATCAGGAAATATCTTTATTAGTTGGGCAACGTATGAGGCTGCCCTTATGTGTGCAGCGGTTAGAGTAAACAGCCTTAATGCAGAAGAATATTATTTCACCGGTAGATACTTTAAAAGGGCGAAGTTTTATTTCGATAATGGATATGTCTGGGACACTTTATTGAAACCAGAAGACGAATGGCGTAAAATGATTTATGAAGAGTTAAAAAGGTATGTCGATTCCAATGGTGAAGACTTGCCTGGTGATCACCAATCAGAATTGTCTCGTGCTGCAAGGCTATTGGATGATGAAATGATGTATGAGATTTAAGGAGAGATTATGGTATTAGTAAATAAGATAGAGTTATTCCGCAAAGATGATTTAAAGACGCCAGACACAACTAGAACGCCAGAGACTGGAAAGATTGTTGTTGAATGGACTAGACGTAATGGCGCATACTGTGCACGAATAGTTCCAGACCGACTTGAGAATTGCGGTAGCTATCTTGGTGGACAATTCTTTGGTCGCATGAAGATTTATTTCCGTAATGGATATATCTGGGACATACCGTTAAAACGTGAAGATGAATGGCGTAATATGATATACGATTCCTTAAAGCGCTACGTTGATTCCGGATATGTAGATTTACCGGGCGAATACCAGTCGGAGATGTCCCGCGCTGCAAAATTACTGGACGATGAGATGCAGTATGAAATATAATGTTGTTTAGAAACTATTAAGGGAATCTGGATTTTTTAGTCCAGATTTTTTTATTTACAAAACAATTAAGTTTTTCTATATTCTATTAAAAGAATTAAGGAAACTATTAAGATGTTCACATTCAAGATTCAATATCGTGACCAGAAGGGTAATGTCCGTGATATGACCGTTTCTCTCCAAGGGGATAACGCTGACCAGGCGAAGTTCAAATTGGAAAGACGATTCAAGGAAACGTTCCCACTCTGTGATTTGATTCATGTCGGAGGTTAATAATGAATCCAATTGTATATATTAGTCTCAACAATTCCAATGGTTGTAACTGTGGTTCTAATGCAGGATGGCGTGGATGGGTAGCGGGTCATGAATATATTAACCCAAGAATGGAACACAATATATTGTTCGTCGATGACCTCACTGGTGGATTTAAGAATACACGAAGACGATTGGATTGTTATTATATTGATAATAGGCCACATGGTTATTCTTACGTTAATTTAACATTTAAATTTAAAAATGG
>Ga0310697_10007691_pt1 | contig 10121 bp, 9 predicted proteins | sample 172DNAGHGlowgp2_FD_203883 | JGI IMG/M metagenome (GOLD analysis project Ga0310697, IMG submission 203883) | Sheep rumen microbial communities from Palmerston North, Manawatu-Wanganui, New Zealand - 1728 DNA GHGlow gp2 (v2) (version 2) | ecosystem: Host-associated > Mammals > Digestive system >...
GTATCATCGTAGCTTTCTGACTGGCAATAAGCTTGTTACACCCTTCGCTGAACTCATCTGTGATGCGACCAGGAAAAGCAAAGACATCACGATTGTAGGTGGAAGCCAGTTCGGCTGTGATGAGTGCACCACCATGTGCAGCACTCTCTACGACAATCGTAGCATCGGACATTCCTGCCACAATACGATTACGGCGGACAAAGTTGATTTTCTCAGGAGTGGTTCCGCTGAGATATTCTGTCAATAACCCTCCATTCTCTGTCATCTTAGCAGCTGTCTGGCGATGCAACGCAGGATAAATACGATCAAGTCCATGAGCTAGAATACCTACGGTGGACATCGAGTTCTGCAGGGCTGCCCGATGGGCATGAATATCAATTCCATAAGCCAGTCCGCTGACGATGAGGGCATCAGGGCATTCACGCTTCAAGTCGGCAACAAACTCCCGGCAGATATCTTTCCCGTACTGGGTGCATCGACGAGTACCTATCAGGTTGATGACATGCCGACAATTGAGGTCTGTATTGCCACAGAAAAAGAGAATCAATGGGGCATCATTGCATTCCAAAAGCCGCTGAGGATATTCAAGGCTATTCATGGGATAAGCCTTGATACGTTTCTGCTCAATATACTCATACTCCTTCTCTGCCAACTTCAACGCATCATCGCAATGGTCAAGCACCTCTTGTAACTGAGACGTGGCTTCAGGAATGAGGTCATTGATGTGTTTACGATGTTCAAAGATGCTTGCAGCCGACCCTGCCTCTTCGTAGAGACGCTTGGCTGTAACAAGGCCTATGTGAGGCAGATTGGACAGCGCAATGGAGCAGATGATTTCTTGTGCTAAGTCGGTCATAGATGTGCGGAGTGCTATAGAATATCCATCTCGCTCAGCTCTCCATTAACGACACAAACTGTATCGACTACGCCCTTAAGGGCAAGTTTCATGTCGCTCTTACGATAGATATCCTGATAGAAGATATACTTGAAACGGTCGTGAACATAACGTGATTTGACAACAAACTCATCTCCGCTCTTCAAAGGGGTCTTGAAACGCATAGTGATGGCTGAGACCACAGCATCGATGCCTTGAGCATGTAATTGGGCAAAACTCACACCTAAGGAGAGCAGGAACTCATGACGTGCATGTTCAAGATAATGCTGATAGTTGGCATTGTTGACAATACCTTGAAGGTCGCACTCATAGTCGCGCACCTTCAAGGTCAATTCATGTTGATATTCCATTGGCTAAAATCTAAAGCTTCAAATTAGCTTACTTGGCTTCCTGCTTTCACTTCGTGCTCTACTGTGGTAACACTAATAGTGCCGTCGTAGTTCTCTGCAGAAAGTATCATACCCTGACTAACGAGTCCGTTCTTGAACTCACGCGGGGCTAAATTGGCAATAAACAGCACTTGCTTGCCTTTCAGCTGTTCGGGTTCATACCATTGAGCAATACCTGATACGATGGTTCGTTTTTCAAGTCCGTCGTCAATGAGGAACTTGAGCAGTTTTTTCATCTTAGGTACTCGTTCGCATTCGAGAACTGTTCCGACCCGGATATCGAGTTTTTGGAAGTCATCGTAAACGATGGTTGGTTTCACGGGTTCTGCCTTTGCATTGGCTGCTTCATTGGCCTTGAGAGTTGCCTCAAGTTTATCCATCTGCTGCTGAATGGTCTCGTCTTCAATCTTGGAGAAGAGAAGGGATGGCTCACCAAGTTGCTTACCAGCAGGAAGGAGGTCTGTTTTGCCGAGGTCTTCCCAATTGAGGGTATCCATACAAATCATCTGACGTAAACGTGCAGAGGAGAATGGTAGGAATGGTTCAAAAGCAATAGCAAGGTTGGCAGTAAGCTGCAGGGAAATATAAATAACGGTCTTTACTCGTTCAGGATCAGTCTTGATGACTTTCCAAGGCTCCTCGTCAGCAATATACTTGTTTCCTATACGGGCAAGATTCATTGCTTCCTTTTGAGCATCACGGAATTTGAAATCCTCAAGCAAAGCCTCAACACGTTCTTTAACCTGAGCAAACTCTGCAAGGGCTTCGCGATCGGTATCTGTAAGTTCACCACACTCGGGAACGATGCTATTATAATACTTCTTTGTAAGCTGGAGCGCACGATTTACGAAATTACCATAGACAGCAACCAGTTCGTTGTTGCAACGTGCCTGGAAGTCTGCCCATGTAAAGTCGTTGTCTTTGGTCTCAGGTGCATTGGCTGTAAGGACATAACGCAACTCATCCTGACGGTTGGGCAATTCCTCCAAATACTCATTAAGCCATACAGCATAGTTTTTGGACGTGGAAATCTTGTTTCCTTCCAAATTCAGGAACTCATTAGATGGCACATTGTCGGGAAGGATATAGTCACCATGTGCCTTCAGCATAGATGGGAAGACGATGCAATGGAACACGATATTGTCTTTTCCAATGAAATGGATGAGACGGCTTTCCGGGTCTTGCCACCATTGTTGCCAAGTACCCCATTTCTCAGGGTTGGCGTCACATAGTTCCTTTGTGTTGCTGATGTATCCGATGGGGGCATCGAACCATACATACAGTACCTTACCCTCTGCGCCATCGATAGGAACAGGAATACCCCAATTGAGGTCACGGGTGACAGCACGAGGTTTGAGGCCGCCGTCAAGCCAGCTCTTGCATTGCCCATAGACATTGGGACGCCACTCCTTGTGTTCCTGTAGAATCCACTTCTCCAACCAAGGCTGATACTGATCAAGGGGAAGGTACCAATGTTTAGTGGCTCGCTTCACCAACGGATTTCCGGTCACGGCATTGTAAGGGTTGATAAGTTCGTCAGGTGAGAGGGTGCTACCGCATTTCTCACATTGGTCTCCGTATGCTTCGGGTGCATGACACTTAGGGCATTCGCCACGGATATTACGGTCGGTAAGGAATTCGCCAGACTGTTCGTCGTAATATTGCTCACTCTCAATGGCAACGAACTTACCTTCATCATAGAGTTTCTTGAAAAAGTCGGATGCGAACTGATGATGGATCTTTGAAGTGGTGCGGCTATACACATCAAATGAAATACCGAAATCCTCAAACGATTTCTTGATGATTTGATGATAGCGATCCACTACATCCTGAGGAGTACATCCTTCCTTGCGTGCCCTGATGGTTACAGGAACACCATGTTCGTCGCTACCTCCCACAAAGAGTACATCTTTGCCTTTCAAACGAAGATAGCGTACGTATATGTCAGCTGGCACATATACACCTGCAAGATGTCCTATGTGAACAGGACCATTTGCGTAGGGAAGTGCCGATGTTACTAATGTTCTTTTCATTCTTATTCCTATTTGTGCACTAATGTGCCGATATTTTCTCCTTCTATCACTTTCTTCAAATTGCCAATGACATCCATGTTGAACACATAGATGGGCAGGTTGTTGTCTTGGCACATGCAAATAGCAGTGAGATCCATGACTTTCAAACCTCGAGACAGCACCTCGCTATAAGTGATGTCGTTAAACTTAGTGGCAGTAGGATCTTTTTCTGGGTCGGCTGTATAAACACCGTCAACACGTGTGCCTTTCAGCATGACATCAGCTTCGATTTCAATGCCACGTAGGCTACTTCCTGTGTCAGTCGTGAAATATGGATTGCCCGTGCCTGCGGAGCAGATAACCACTTCGCCATTCTCCATCGCTTCAATGGCTTTCCATTTGGTGTAGAACTCACCAATAGGCTCCATGCGGATAGCAGTAAGCACACGACTCTTGCATCCTACCGCTCCTAAGGCGCTACTTAGGGCCAATGAGTTGATGACAGTAGCACACATACCCATCTGGTCACCTTTTACGCGATCAAATCCTTTACCTGCACCACTGAGTCCGCGGAAGATATTTCCTCCACCAATCACAATACTAATCTGCACTCCCAAATCATGTATTTCCTTAATCTGGCGCGCATAGTCATTGAGACGGTTAACGTCTATACCATATCCTTGTTCGCCCATCAGACTTTCTCCGCTGAGCTTCAACAGTATTCTCTTAAATCTCATATTTGTTTGTTACTTAGTTGCTCCGTTTCGTGTTCCCCCTGTCCAAGTATCTGTGGCAGCCTTGATGTCAGTTGCAGCAGTATTGGATACCGTGATTGTGATATCGCCTGCTGTCTGCGTCAGAGTTTGGTCGGCTTTGATACCAAAACACTTGGATTGGTCGGCTGTGTAAGTTCCGCCACTTACTACAAGTGACACATCCGTTCCTTTGAAGTCAAGGAAACCTCCATTCTTAGTAGTGTCTGTTACCTTAGTAGTCTTCTTGCCACGAATGCCTCTTGAACCATTTGCAGATACTGTTCCTGTAATCTTTCCTCCAGAAAAAGTACCCCTATATGATGTACGAATACCTTCAGAGAGATCACCACTGACAGCAATCGTAACATTTCCGTCTGACATCGTGAACAAGCTATCACATTTAATACCAGATCCGTCTGTTTGCGACACATTGAGGGTAAGGTTACCACCTTTTATCTTCACATTTCCGTAGTCATCGGAATCAATACAATCGCTTCCACAATTGGAGATGTTGACCGTACCTCCATTCATACGGAAGATATTATCTTCAGTATTTCCTTTTTCACCCTTACCACAATGGATGCCATCACTCACTGCACCCAGAACATTGATGGTTCCTAACGAACCTTTGAGTTCAATATACTCTTTTGCAGCAATCGCATGTTTCAGATTACCTTTGACATTAAGGGTTCCTGCTCCTTTGAATTCAGCATGTCCTTTGGTATAGAGGGCTGCCTTTTGTTCGCCTCCAGCATAGTCGGACAGGGTGTTTGTGGTTCCCTCTGGTAAGATGAAATCGATTCGCTTACCACATTCTACATCAATAGCGGCTCCTTTTGCGCTTGTCAGCGATACACCACCCAAAATAACGGTCAGCTTGTATTCACCATTGATGGTCAGTGAACCATTAGACGAACTACCTTCGAGATAGTAGGGATATTCCTGAGTCGTGTTCGTACAGTTGATGACAACATGAGAACTGTTACCGCTTGTACAAGTAACACCTGCGAATGATGCAGGTATGGTAACAATAGCTGTGGAGCCATTATATACCACACTGACCTTCTCAAACTGAGGCTCTTCAAAAGTAATGCTATCAATTTCAGTGATGTCTTGTTCCTCACCAGCTATTGATATCGTCATTTTAGATGAATCAAAGGTGATGTCGCCTAAAGATGCAATTTGGTATTTAGTGAAATTGAAGCCTTTGCATACATATACGTTTTGAGCATGAACAGGACAGATGATTCCCAATGCCCATACTAATCCTAAAAGTATCTTTTTCATCGTCATAGATTCATTTAGTGATTCTGTATGTAATCGTATATCTTCAGCACGTCTTGAGTGTCCACGCTTCCGTCACCATTGACGTCTTCAGAAGCTCCTTGTGGTGAAGATGAGTTCTGCATAAAGTCGTATATCTTCAGCACGTCTTGCGTATCCACACTGCCATCACCATTGACATCTTCAGCTGTTGCCGAAAGTGAACTGAAGTACATGCGGCTAACGTCGCTGATAGCGGTAGATTCCTTTTGGCCGTTCTTAAAATTCACAACTACCTTTCCATTCTCAAACGTAAGCTTTTGAATGTCTGCGAGCTTGTGTCCTGTAGCCTGTTGACTTGTATTGGCAACGATATACAATGTGTAATCGTCGGCAAATGCCGCCATACTCATAAAGAGCACTACAGATAATACAATCAGTTTTTTCATGTTCATTATTGTTATTTGTTAATAATCTATTAGAAATCGACCTTATATCCTAATCCCACCAGATGCCCATTCACCTCATCGTCATCATCCTCTGTAGTATAGCGATAGAAGACGGACAGTTTGTTGGTTTTGTTAATCTTGTAATCATATCCACCAATGAACTTCCATTTGTTGGCTTTGTAGTTGAGACCACATCCATATTCTATAGAGGCTACGAGGTCAATCGGGAATCCTTTGATATCGTAGGAAGCAGAAAAGCGTGAACGCAGGATGGTCTGGTCTTTGTGGCCTTTTATTTCCTCACTTGTGTTTAAACCTTTTCCAATGACATTCCCGTCCGCATCAAGATTGTCATCACCTTCGTAATTGTCATCATCGTAAGTATAAGGTGAGTAAATCCAATCGATTGTCCCATTATCATTAAGTTGACTATTGTATTCATCAACACGCCATTTTGTGCGCAAAGTTTTCGCATCACAATAATGACTGTATTGTATGTTTTCTTTAAGTGAAAACGACCATCGTTTATTGGGTGAATAGTTGAAAGTCAGTCCTGGTGTAATTCTATATCGATTTCTCCAATAACTGTCGTCAACATTATATCCTTTTATGTCTCCAATATTAAAAAAGCCTTTCTTATATAGCCCATCGTCTGCATCAAAATATTTGGTTTCGCTTTCTGATAGTTTGTACGTCCACAGATAGTCAAATCCCGCAGTTGCTTTCAGTGAAACCCTCTTATCTAATGACTGATAGAGGCGATATGACAAGCCTGCACCCACAACGAAACGGTCTATACGCTCTGCATCGTCTTGGGTACGCATACGTCCTTCGAATTCCAACTTCAATCCTGAGACTATCTTTGTTTCTCCAGCGATGCTTAAGTCATATCCGAAATCGTCTTGAGCTATTGCATGTAACCCGCACACAGTCAAGAAGAATAGGAGAGAAAGTCTTTTAGTCATAGTTCTTTGGCATTTTACGTAACGTATCGTCATTATCCGTATTGTCATCTTCAGTGTAGTACACCTTGATGAGTGCCATATCTTTCAAGAAGTCAAGTGAACCAATGGCCACTTCCTTAATGTTGAGGCCTGTACGTTGCTTCAAGTCCTCAATCAGTTCTGTACGTTTCTCTGGTGATATCAAGTCGATTTTGTCGTACTTGATATACTTTGTACTGAGACTTGTAACCCATTTCCCGCCTTCAGCAATCCAAATGACAGCAATAAACAGCAAGTTGGTAACTAGCAATTCAGTCATTGAGGTAAGTTCTGGAGCCCAGAATTCAGGATGTTTGTCTGATATGTCGGCAGTCCAAGCCAAACCATTGATAGCGGCTAGGGAAATAATCAGGAACAGATAGGTCATTTCGCGAATTGGCACAGATTCTGTTCTGTAGCGCATAATGCAGAAAATGGCAAACAGACCCATTGCAATACCTGTCTTCAGTTTTGCATCACCCATTAAGTGAATCAGCATGAAGATTCCAAATCCCACAAGGATGTAGGTGAAGAAGAAATCAACACGTCTGCTCTTTGGGAAATAGAATTTCCGTGCAATGATAACGGAAAATAGGGTATTGATAATCAAGCGAAACAATAAGTCAAGCAATCTGCAGTAGTCGCTTGTAATCAGCGAGAAAAAGTCATTGATAGATTCCATTTGTCAGTTATAATTTTGAAGTTAATAATTCTGTGTTAGTTTGTTGTATGAGTTGTCCATTCACGCTCATCTTGATTGATTTTGGCAAGTCTTCTTACTTTGGCCTTAAAATTGTTTTGTTTCAAGCCAGGATCGGTCCAAACCATTCCAATACAACACTTGCTGAATCCTGTAGGATGGATATGCAAGTCACGAAGCAGAGAGCATATTGGTGAATAAACATTCCCATCGCGTTTCAATTCGATGATAACAAGTTGATCGCTATCTGCATCATTATTTGTCTCAAAGTTATGAAAGCGGATATTATAGTCAATGGTCAGACGTTCTGTCTTTTTCTTATTAACCAACGTGATGCGGTCGAAGAGGTTCTGAACCACCTGATGCATCGTGGCAAACGACAAACCAGTCTTTTTTCTTACCAGTTCTTCTGCACCTTCTGTTGTTTGGGATTGCTCCAAAGACGGTACTTGTATGCGTTTTTTCTTTGTTCTTCCGTGATTGTTCTTCTTTTTCACTTCGAGAAAGGTCAAATCGCCACTGGTCAGATAGGTTCTGACCCTGACTTTGGTGCGCCTTGCTCGTTTGTTGTGATGCATCATGTACATGACGTGTTCATCCGTATCGAAATAAGTGGTCCGATATGGGCAAATCGTTGTCGTACCAATGGTTTGCACATAATACTTATCTTGAACTAATTGTAATAGTTCAATCAGTTGGCGTTTGGTTGCGACATATTTGGTATCAAGACGATTCATGAGTTTGATAGACCCCATCTGCTCCAATGTGATTGGAGGCAGCGTATCGAGCAATGATTGAATCGTTTTATCTTTATTGTCCATCCTTATTACTACACTTATTCTTGATAAAAATTGCGGACGAATCCGCACTATTCGTTGCAAATTTAGCCTTTTTATTTAATAAATAAGGTATTTTTAAACGTTTTTTTTCATAATTGGGCAAACTTTTTCCGTATTCAATGAATTCTTTTTATCTTTGCATCGTTTTTAATACCAATAGATGAAAGAATTTGTTATATCAGAAGCCAAGGTGGAGACGGCAGTTATTGTAGGACTTGTCACACCAGATCAGAATGAGCGCAAGACGAAAGAATATCTTGACGAATTGGAATTTCTTGCTGATACCGCAGGTGCAAAAGTCATCAGGCGGTTTACGCAAAAAGTAAACGGTCCCAACAGTGTCACCTATATCGGTAGTGGCAAGCTAGCGGAAATAAAGCAATTCATTCAAGACGAGGAAGATGCTGAGCGAGAAGTGGGGATGGTAATATTCGATGACGAGTTAAGTGCGAAGCAAATACGAAACATAGAACACGAATTGCAGATAAAGATTTTGGATCGCACCTCCCTTATTCTGGATATTTTTGCGATGAGAGCACAGACTGCAACAGCAAAGACACAGGTGGAACTGGCACAATATAAATACATGCTGCCCCGACTGACTCGTTTGTGGACACACCTCGAACGTCAGCGAGGAGGTAGTGTGGGATTAAGAGGACCTGGAGAAACACAGTTGGAAATGGACCAACGTATCATTCGTAATCGTATGGCACTGCTTAAGCAAAGACTGAAAGAGATAGATACACAGAAGACGACACAGCGCAAAAACCGAGGCCGACTGATTCGTGTGGCTTTAGTCGGTTATACGAATGTCGGGAAATCTACACTGATGAATCTATTGTCAAAGAGCGAAGTATTTGCCGAGAACAAGTTGTTTGCAACACTTGATACAACGGTCAGAAAGGTTATCATAGATAATCTGCCGTTCTTGCTGAGTGATACTGTTGGTTTTATCCGCAAACTTCCTACAGATTTAGTTGATTCCTTCAAATCGACATTGGACGAAGTCAGAGAAGCTGATTTGCTAATTCATTTGGTGGATATCTCGCATCCAGACTTCGAAGAACAGATTCGAGTTGTAGAAAAAACGCTTGCTGACTTAGGAGCGAGCGATAAACCCATTCTGCTTGTCTTCAACAAGATTGATGCTTATACGTGGACGCCAAAAGACGAAGATGATTTGACACCCAAGACCAAAGAGAATGTGTCGTTGGAAGAGCTGATGGCAACATGGATGGCAAAGATGAACGATAATTGTTTCTTTATCTCGGCTAAGACCGGCGAGCACATCAAAGAATTTAAAGAGTTGGCATATAAGAAAATCCGAGAACTACATGTTCAAAAGTACCCATACAATGATTTTCTTTTCCAGCACTACGAGACAGAAGACAAAGAACAGATTTAGTCTATCATCCTAATTAAACACAACGAATATGAAACGAGAACTGACAAACACAGAGATATCCATTCTTGAAGAACGCGGATGTACTGCGGAAAACTGGAGTGAAATTCTCGTAGATGACGGATTTTTGCCGAACAACATTCGCAATGTTAACTTTTATGGTAAAATAGAAATTGGAGCAATGCTGGGAATGATTGATGTGGAGGAAGGTTTCCAACGTCGTTCGTCCATTCAGAATGCCACACTGAATAATGTAACAATTGGTGACAATTGCCTCATTGAGAATGTGCATGGCTACATTTCTAATTATCATATTGAAAATAACTGCTATTTGTCAAATATTGGCATCATCAGTGCCCAAGGGACTCCCTCTTTTGGCAATGGGACAGTCATTTCTGTACTCAATGAAGGAGGCGATGGCAACGTAGTGATTT
>Ga0310697_10007692_pt1 | contig 10121 bp, 6 predicted proteins | sample 172DNAGHGlowgp2_FD_203883 | JGI IMG/M metagenome (GOLD analysis project Ga0310697, IMG submission 203883) | Sheep rumen microbial communities from Palmerston North, Manawatu-Wanganui, New Zealand - 1728 DNA GHGlow gp2 (v2) (version 2) | ecosystem: Host-associated > Mammals > Digestive system >...
CCAGTAGTAGCTGCCGCCGGGACAGACAACCACGGCGGTGTCGGCCGGCCGCGTGACGCATCCTTTCGAGGGCAAAAACTCCGTGAGACGCTGGGCGGAAACACTGCCAACACACAACGCCATACATACGGTCAACACAACGATTCCTGTATTAATCGGTCTTCTTTTCATCATATTTATTTGTTTGTTTTGGTCTATTTATTCGTTTTATTCATTTTATTCATTTCATTCATTTCATTCATTCGCCCCAGGGCTCGCTAACGCTCACCCTGGGCTGACATAGGACGCCCTTTCAGGGCTTTCAAGGAATAAATATAACGAAACAAAACACTCGTCACTCGTTACTCACCACACATCACTCATCACTCATCACTCATCACAAATCACAAATCACTCATCACAAATCTTCTTCACGATCCCGTCCTTCTCTCCCATCACCGCCTCGGCGGTCATCACGGCGGTGAGGGGGACGCCGCAGCAACCGTGCAGATAGACGTTTTGGCCGGTCATGAAGAAGTTGCCGACCTTGGTGCGGAGCGGAAGATAGCCGGCGTATGGGTCGCGGCTGTCCTTGCGAAGGCCGTAGAGCGCGCCTTCCGGTTCGTTAAAATAGTCGCGGATGGTCAGCGGGGTGGCGTCATAGACCGCCTCCACACACGCGCGGAAACCTGGATGCCTTTGTTCCAACTTTCCCAGTATCAGATCTGTGTGTAGTGCTTTCCACTCCTCGTACTCCGCGCCGCGCCGCCCGACGGTCGTGCCCGCCCAGCGATCGCACATCGAGAACGGGGAAAAGACGAACACCTGCAGGGCGCGGGCATACGGCCCTTGTCCACGCACGCACGGCGTGTAATAGACGAAACTACGCGGCCATCTCTCCGGCACATACCGGCCAAACTCCCACACATCTTCGTAACGGTCCAGGCAATAGCACGGATGGTTGATGTAGGGGAACGTTCCCTCCTTCAGCACCACATAGACACAATAGGCCGAATAGTTGTTCGGGGCAGCGGCCAAACGATTCCGCGCTGCCTTCGTAAACAACTGTCCATCAATCGTTTTCAATAACGATTGCGGATGAATGGACGAAACAACGGCATCCGTCTCGAAGACCCGGCCGTCGACGGTGGCGAGCGTTTTCACCTTCCCGTCCTCAAATCCGATTCCCGTGACCTCGGCATTGACGAGCACCTCGCCGCCCCACTGCCGAATGCGGCGCACCAGGGCGTCGGCCAGTTGCTCGGCCGGTCCCTCGAAACGGAATTGTCCGGTGACATACAGATAGTTGATGAGGGCGAAGATGTAGGCGGGCGTGTGGCCGGCCTCACCGCCGCATAAGGGGCTGAGGTAGGCCAGCAGACTGCGCAGGCGCGGGTCGCGGACATGATCGGCGATGAGCTGCGCGGACGATTGGTAGAACGCAGGATCGGAGCCCGGTCCCGACTCGCTGCCGGGGCGCAGGAAGAAGAAATCGACCTGCTCGGCCATACCGAACAGACGGTCGGTGTAGCGGCGAACGGCCTCCCGTTCCCCCGGGAAAGTGCGCTGGAAAAACTCCGCGAACGGCTCGCGCCCCTGCGGGATGCGGTAGGTGTGCCCGTCGGCGAAGCAGAAGACCTCGTCCATGCAGTCGGCATCGACGGGACGGTAGGAAATCTCGTCCAGAATGCCGAGATAGCGGCAGATACGGTGAAGGGAGCCGCCGGGGCAGAGGCCGCCCACGATATGCATGCCCGCGTCGAAGGCCACCCCGCGACGGGTGAACGACTGCAGGCCGCCGCCAAGGTGGGGGCTGCGTTCCAGAACGGTCACGCGGAAACCCTCCTTGGCAAGGAGCGCGGCGGTGAAAAGGCCGCCGACACCGCCCCCGATGATATGGACATGTTTCGTATTCATCATTTTCGAGCCGCAAAAGTACGATTTTTCCAATCCGGACGCGACTTTTTTTTGAACGGGAGGAATCGCGCAGTCCATCAAGCAAAAAAGCCGTTCAGACGAACGGCTTTTCTGTGGTGCCCAGGACAAGAGTCGAACTTGCACGGGAGTACTCCCACTACCCCCTCAAAGTAGCGTGTCTACCAATTCCACCACCTGGGCTTGAAAGACGCGGCAAAAATACAATTTTTTTGATATGGTGCACCACTTTTGAAAAAAAAAATTTTGTATCGAAAAAAATCGTATCTTTGCCGTCTTAAAATAAAAATATGGCTCAAAAGAAGGTTTTATTCATCACTCCCGAGATTTATCCCTACTTTCCAGAGGGCTACATCTCCAATATCTGCCGTTTTCTCCCGCAGGGAATTCAGGAGCGTGAGAACGAAATTCGCACATTCATGCCGAAATTCGGCTGCGTGAACGACCACAAGCACATGCTGCACGAGGTCATCCGGCTCTCCGGGCAGAACATTATCATCGAGGACACCGACCATCCTCTCATCATCAAGGTGGCGTCGCTGCAGAACGTCCGGATGCAGATTTACTTCATCGACAGCGAGGACTTCTTCAAGCGGAAGACACAATACCGCGACGAGAACGGGGAGTTCTACCCCGACAACGACTCCCGCGCCATCTTCTACGCGAAAGGCGTGATCGAGACGGTGCGCAAGCTCGGCTGGGACCCGAACGTCATCCACTGCCACGGCTGGATCTCCGCCCTTGTGCCGCTCTTCGTGAAGACCGTCTATAAGGACGACCCGCTGCTGCAGGGCACCCGCGTGGTGTTCTCCATCCTGCCCGACGAGTTCCCCGACAAGTTCTCGCCCAACTTCGCCAAGAAGCTCAAGCAGACCAACATCCCCACCGCCGGGCTCAAGCACTTCCGCAAGGCCGGCTACGACCAGATCATCCAGGCGGCCATCGACTACTCCGACGGCATCGCCCTCACCAAGGACATCAAGAAAAAACTGCTCACCTACGTCGAGAAGTCCGGCAAGCCCGTCCTTCAACACCCCGATGACGACAACTATGTCGATATGTACGATGAATTCTACGACGAACTGTTGGAAATGCAACCCAACGAATAGGAGGATTCCATGAAAAAGCTTCTTCTCTGCACCCTTGCGCTTTTAGCGTGCCTTCTCATGCCGGGCTGCAAAAGGGAAAGTTCCGACATCGGCCTCGACCTGATCGACAACCTGGTGGGCACCACCTTCACGGACACCGTCACCTTGCAGGCGTACTCTGAACTGGAGGATACCATCAGTACCACCAACCTGTCGGCCAACATCCTGGGCCATCTCAGCGACCCCGTGTTCGGGGATAGCGAGGCGGGCATCTACGCGGAATTCGCCTTGGCCGGCGATGCCGTCAACTTCGGCGAAGCCCCCTCCATCGACTCCGTGGTGCTCACCCTGCAGATCTCCGGCTATTACGGCGACACCAACTCCACCGTGGGCATCCGCGTGCACCGGCTCACCGAAAGCCTCGACTCGGAGACCACCTATCATCAGGACGCCACGATGGAACACGACCCGACCCCGATCAACCAAAATCTCAACGGCTACACCTTGAGGCCCAACACCTCCATGGTGGTCGATACCGGTGTCTATAACGCGCACATGCGCATCCGCCTGTCGCCACAGTTCGGCCAGGAGCTGCTCAACCACCAGGCTGAACTCAACAACGACTTCTCGGGGTACCTGCCCGGACTGTACATCACCGCCGTGTCGCACACCGGCAACCGGGGCTACATGCTCACCTCCAACATGACCAGCGCCCTGACCGGCATCACCCTTTATTACCATAATGCCAACGAGCAGAACAAGCGCTACACGTTCCCCTGCTCGGAAAAGTGCGTCCGTTTCACCCACATCAGCCACAATTATGAGACATCGCAAAGCAGCGACTTTGTGGAGGAGGTGCTTCAGAACCAGCATGCCATCGGACAGGAGGTGCTTTACGTGCAAGGCGGTGGCGGCGTGAAGACCCACATCACCTTCCCGAATCTGGAGCACGCCTTCGACCACCTCGACAAACGGGTGGTCATCCATCGTGCCGAGCTGGTCGTCACCGACATGGAACCCAGCAACCCCTATCTCACCCATCCCACCGCACTCACCCTGCAGGGCATCGGCAAATCTGACAGCGCCGTCCGCTTCATACCCGACGACGACTACTACACCTCGGTCGCTTACTACGGTGGCACCTACGACGCCTCGAAGCACGAATATCGGTTCCGCGTCACCAAATGGGTGCAGCAACTGATTCTCCAGCAGGGCGACTGGAGCAACTCCATCAACCTCATTGTGCGCGGTTCCGGCGTGCGGCCCCACCGTCTCGTCCTCGACGGCACCCACCTCGACTCCCCCACCCGCCTCCGCCTCGAAATCGCCTATTCCACGTATTAATTTAGAATTTAGAGCTTAGAGTTTGAACCTTGAACTTTGAACCTTGAACTTTGAACCCCACCTGACATGTGCGGAATCGTAGCATACATCGGCACGGACGCAGCCTACAGCGTCCTCATCAACGGCCTTCGAAAACTGGAATACCGGGGGTATGACAGTGCGGGCGTGGCCTTGATGCAAGACAATAATATAATAATGTATAAAAAGAAGGGGCGTGTGGACGAGCTGGACCAGTACTGCGCCGGGAAAGACACGCACGGCACGGCCGGCATCGCGCACACACGCTGGGCCACGCACGGCGAGCCGAGCGAAGAGAACGCCCACCCGCACATCGCCGACGACGGCTCCATGGCGCTGATCCACAACGGCATCATTGAGAACTACCTCAGTCTCAAGAAACAACTGCTGCAGGAGGGATTCGTCTTCCGAAGCGAAACCGACACCGAGGTGCTTGTGCATCTCATCAAAAGCGTGCAGCAGAAAGAGGGGCTCGCGCTACCCGAGGCCGTCATGCTCGCCCTGAGCATGGTGGAGGGCACCTACGCCTTGGCCATCCTGTCGGTCGATGACCCCGACCGGCTCATCGTCGCCAAAAAGGGCAGCCCGCTGCTCATCGGACGCGCAGGCGGCAACTACTTCGTGGGCTCCGACGGGGCGCCCATCGTGGAATACACCCAGGATGTCGTCTATCTCGAAGACGGCGACGTAGGGGTCATCAAACGCGGCGAACCTCTGAAAATCAGAAACATAAACGATGAGAAGCACCTGCTCAAACGCCCCGAATTCCAAAAATTGGAGCTCAGTTTGGAGCAGTTGGAGAAGGGCGGCTTCGATACCTACATGCTCAAGGAGATCTACGAGCAGCCCAAGGCAGTGACCGACAGTATGCGCGGCCGCATCAACCTGAAGAAGGATGTGGTTTCCTTGGGCGGCATCATCGAATACGAGCAGAAGATGCTGAACGCCAGACGGTTCATCATCGTGGCATGCGGCACTTCCTGGCACGCCGGACTCGTGGCGGAGCATCTGTTCGAGACGTTGGTGCGCATCCCCGTTGAAGTGGAGTACGCCTCCGAGTTCCGCTACCGCGACCCCATCATCCGCGAGGACGACGTGCTGATCGCCATCTCGCAGTCGGGGGAGACCGCCGACACGCTGGCCGCCGTGGAGATCGGCAAGCGGCACGGCGCCACGGTCATCGGCATCTGCAACGTGGTGGGCTCAACCCTGGCACGGGAAACCATGGCCGGTTCCTACACGCACGCGGGACCTGAAATCGGCGTGGCCTCCACCAAGGCGTTCACCGCGCAGGTGACCGTACTCGCCCTCATGGCCCTGAGCCTCGCCGAGAAAAAAGGCACCATCCCGAAGTCGATGTATCACCAGCTAATCAACGACCTGGAGTCCATCCCCGACAAAATCCGCCTGGTGCTCGAACAGGAACAGCACATCCAGCGCATCGCGCAGTACGTGGCCACCAAGCCCAACGCCATGTTCCTCGGGCGCGGCGTCAACTTCCCCGTGGCGCTGGAAGGGGCCCTCAAACTCAAGGAAATCTCCTACATCCACGCCGAAGGATACCCCGCCGCCGAAATCAAACACGGCCCCATCGCCTTGATAGACACCAACATGCCCGTCATTGTCATCGCCACCGAACAGAAAACCTACGACAAGGTGGTGAGTAACATCCAAGAGATTATCGCCCGCAAGGGCACCATCATCTCCGTGGTCACCGAAGGCGACACCGCCGTGAAGAACATGTCGAAGTTCTGCATCGAAATCCCCAGAACCGAAGAGCTGCTCACACCGTTGGTAGCTTCCGTACCGCTGCAACTGCTCGCCTACCACGTGGCCGTCATCCGCGACTGCGACGTGGACAAGCCGAGGAATCTGGCAAAGTCCGTGTCGGTGGAATAGTCGGTTAATGGGTGAATGGGGTAATAGGTTAATGGGGTAATGGGTTAATAGGTTAGGTGAAAATATTTTTGTGTTAGGCAGTTGCGCGTATCAAAAAAAAGTGTATTTTTGCCGCTCGAAAAATCAAAACCGAAATATAATAAAATAAAGAAGATAACTATGTCAAGAGTTTGTGAAATTACCGGAAAGAAAGCGATTGTGGGCAACAATGTCTCCCACTCCAATATCAAAACGAAACGGAAATTCAGACCCAACCTGCACACCAAGAAGTTCTATGTGCCGGAGCTGGACGAGTGGATTTACCTCAAGGTGTCGGCGCACGGCATGCGCAACATCAACAAGAAGGGCATCTACCAATGCCTGATCGAGGCCAGTGACAATGGCATCTTATAATCCGTTTCCATCGCGAGAGAAAAAAGGACTGCTGTTTCCGGACAGCAGTTTTTTTTTGCCGAAACACAATAAAAAGGAGAAAAAAACGTAATACGTCGTTCGTTTTCTGATGATGAAGCATCGCATTCTGACCATCATGGCTTTTCTGTTCGCCACGACTTTCTGCCTTGCGCAAAACGCTGTGGTAAAAGGAGTTGTGTCCGACGAGTTTGGCGATCCCATCGAGAACGCCGTGTTCCGCGTCATCGACCACGACCTGCAGACCATCAGCAACGAACACGGCCAATACAGCCTCTCCGTGCCCGCCGGCCGTGAAATCCGCATCTTCGTCCAGCACCTGAGCCACCGCGACACATTGGTGTCGCTGACCTTGAAGGCGAAGGAGACCCACACGCTGGACCTACAGCTGCGCACCACGGGCGAACGGTTGGAGACGGTGAACATCCACGGGGCCACAACGACCGGCTACGTGCAGGTGAACCCCAAACTCACTTTCCAACTCCCCTCCCCCACCGGCGGCATGGAGTCGCTCATCAAAATGTTGCCCGGCACCACCTCCAACAACGAACTCAGCTCGCAGTACAACGTTCGCGGCGGCAACTTCGACGAGAACTTAGTCTTCGTGAACGGCATCCAGATTTACCGCCCGTTCCTCGTGCGTAGCGCCCAACAGGAGGGCATGAGCTTCATCAACAGCGACCTCACCGGCAACGTCACCTTCTCCGCCGGCGGCTTCGACGCGAAATACGGCGACAAAACCTCCTCCGTGCTCGACGTGGTCTATAAGGACCCGGTGCAGTACGGCGGCTCGGTGTCGGCCAGTCTGCTCGGCGCCACCGCCCACGCCGAGGGCAAAACCGGCAACTTCTCCTTCCTCGTAGGCCTCCGCTTCAAGTCGAACGCCTACCTGCTCAAGTCCTTGGAGACCGCCGGCAACTACAAGCCCCGTTTCTTCGATACGCAGTTCCTGTTGAAATGGGATGTCACGAAAAAACTGTCCATCAGCCTTTTAGGAAACGCATCCTACAATTACTACCTCTTCCAGCCCGACAGCGTGAGCACGCGCTACGGCAGCGTGGGCGAGGCCCAGATGCTGCGCGCCTTCTACGAGGGCCAGGAGGTGGACCGCTACCAGAACTACCTCGGCGGCCTCACCTTCCACTACCACCCCGACGAGCGCAACCAATACCGGCTCATTCTCTCCTCTTTTTACGCCAAAGAGAGCGAAACCTACGACATTCTGGCGCAGTACTGGCTCAACGAGATCCGTCTCGGGGGCGACGGCGAGGTGGAAATAGGCGACCAGCTGGGCTACGGCAGCTACTTGGAGCACGCCCGCAACCACCTGACTTCCGTGGTGTCGGCCGCTGACCTGCAGGGTGCGCACCGGCTCCCGTTCTCCAACAAACTGGAATGGGGCGTGAAGGCCCAGAACGAATATATCCGCGACAACATCCGGGAGTGGACGATGCTCGACTCCTCCGGCTACACGCTGCCCTACATCCCCACCGCGCCCGGCGAGATTGTCATGCCCGACGACCCCGCCCGCGAACTCTACTTCGGGGACGACAACTATCTCGTCTCCTTCAACACGCTTAACACCTGGCGGTTAACAGGCTATGTACAAGACACCTGGAAGATTGACGGCGACAGTGCGAACCGATTCACCCTCACCGGCGGCCTGCGCTACCATTTCTGGACCTACAACCCGAAGGAGTTCACCGTGTCGCCGCGAATAGCCTTCACCTACAAGCCGCGCTGGAAGCACGACTGGCAGTTCAGCCTCCGCACCGGCCTCTACTACCAGCCGGCGTTCTACCGCGAGATGCGCTACCCCGACGGGTCGCTTAACCCCAACATCCGGTCGCAGCGGTCGGCGCAAGTGGTGGCCGGAAGCGAGTACCGCTTCAAGCTATGGCGACGCCCGTTCAAGTTCACGGCGGAGGCCTACTACAAATACCTCGACCGCCTGATCACCTACAACGTCAACAACGTGCAGATCATCTACAGCGGCAAGAACAACGCCAAAGGGTACGCCACGGGCATAGACCTGCGCATCAGCGGCGAATTCGTGCGCGGGCTGGAGTCGTGGTTTGCCGTATCGTTGATGAAGACCATGGAGGATGTCATCGGCGACTACCGCACCGACGCGAACGGCAACACCGTGGAGGTCGGCTACATTCCGCGTCCCACCGACCAGCGGGTGCAGTTCAACCTCTTCTTCCAAGACCACATCCCGAGCTTCCCGCAGTTCCGCGTACACCTGAACTTCGTGTTCGCCAGCGGATTGCCCTACGGCCCGCCGAAAGCGGAGCCTGCCATGCGCGTGTTCCGCTCCTCGTGGTACCGCCGTGTCGATCTTGGCCTCTCGTTCATGATTCTGGAGCAAAGCCGCGACCGCATGAAGCACAAGTCCGCCTTCGTGCGCAGCATCAAGAACGCCGGCGTATATGTGGAGGTCTTCAACCTGTTGGGCACCTACAACGTGTCGTCGTACATGTGGGTTACCGACATTTACAACAACCAGCGTCCCGTGCCTACCTACCTGACGGGACGGCTGATCAACGTGAAGTTGATGGTGGAGTTCTGAGGCTTACGGCACAGGACGAAAAAAACATCAACATCTGTTTGTGAATAATAAAATAATTTGTACCTTTGCGTCTGTTTTTGGATCGAGCGTTGGATTTGATTGGAAAATGGCTGAGGGGAAATGTTTAAAACATTGAAATTAAACAAGTTATTTATATCACTATTATTCATCAAAATCCAGTATTATGAAAAAAGTTTACCTTTTTTTCGTGATTAGCCTGATGACACTCTTCGGATTCCCTCCGAAGGCGCAGGCGCAGACGGTCTGGGACGGCACCGCGGACATTTCGTGGTACGATGCCACCCAGACGTCATTCGACATTTCCACTCCTGAGCAGCTTGCCGGTGTGGCGCAGTTGGTGAACAGCGGCACCTCCTTCCAGGGGGCGACGCTGAACCTGACGGCCGACATCTGGTTGAACGCCAACGGGGTCAACACCAACAACTGGACGCCCATCGGCGGGGCAGCGACCCCCACGAGCGAGGAGGCTTCGTCCGGAAATAGTTTCCGAGGCGCGTTCAACGGCCATGGCCACGCCATCCACAACCTCTACTGCGACAAGACCAACTACTTCCACGCGGGGCTTTTCGGCTGTATCCAGAACCCGTGTACGATTGACTCCTTGGTGATGTATAATCCCACGGTGAAATCGTGCGGCATGATGGGCTGCATCGCGGGCATGACCCGCAGCGGCGGTGCCATCTACATCCGTTATTGCTTGGTAGTCAACGCCAACGTGGTGGGTACACCTTCGGGTACCGGCCCGTCGGCAAGCCACAACAACATCGGCTGCATCGTGGGCGCCAACTACCCGAACTCTTCCGGCGGCACCCATATCCAGAACTGCGGCGCCACCGGCACCGTCAGCGGCTTCT
>Ga0310697_10007694_pt1 | contig 10119 bp, 10 predicted proteins | sample 172DNAGHGlowgp2_FD_203883 | JGI IMG/M metagenome (GOLD analysis project Ga0310697, IMG submission 203883) | Sheep rumen microbial communities from Palmerston North, Manawatu-Wanganui, New Zealand - 1728 DNA GHGlow gp2 (v2) (version 2) | ecosystem: Host-associated > Mammals > Digestive system >...
TATCAAGCGGACCAAGCAGAAGCCGGGTGTTTACCTGGAAAGCCTTGAACCCGCCATGGACACGGCTGGGCTGGAGGTGATTAACGCATTTCATCAGGTCCTGGGCGACGACTACGTTCCCGTGATCACCAGCGGGAACGACTGGCCCTACCATGCCCGCAAGTCCAAGCATTACGAAAACAAGGCTATCGATTTCCGCATAAAGTACATTCCCCTGGAACAGCGCCGCGAAATCGTGAACCTGGTGACAGGACGGCTAAGCCCTCGGTTCAGAATCATCTGGGAGCGCGGCGACGCCGAACACCTGCATTTGGAACTTTCAGATTAATTAGGAATTCGGAGTTCGGAGTTCAGAATTGAAATAATCGCGGCGAAGCCGCCAAATTAAATAATTCCTAATTCCTAATTCTGAAATCCGAATTAATTATTTACAGCACCTGAACCCTACGCTGGGGTACTGGTTCTGGGGGTAAAAGCTGAACTTCTTTTCGGTGCACTGGCTTCCGTTGTTAGTGTTCCAGGCACCACCGGCCACGTAGAACATGTTGGAGTGTTCCTTGCTGGGGGTAGAGGTCCATTCCCACAGGTTTCCGTTCATGTCGTACATGCCCCACCAGCTGCGGCACTGTTCCTTGCGCCCGCTGCGCTTGGCGGCCTTGGTGTTGGTGTTGCACTTGTTCTGCTTGTAGGAGTTGCCGTAGGTGTACTTGGTATTGTCCTTGCCGCGGCAGGCGGCCTGCCACTCGTCGATGGTGCAAAGGTGCTTGCCCGCTTGTTCGCAGAGGCTTGCGGCCTGTTCCTGGGAGACCATGTCCCTGGGGTTTTCGTCGGGGGTGTTGGGGTATTCGTAGGCGTCCACGCACACGGTCTTGCCGCCAACGGGAACGGGGTAGGCGTTCTTTCCGCAGATGTTGTCGCTGGCCATGTCGTACTTGGCTTCTTCCCAGGGGCTCTTGTTGCCGACGGAATCTTCGGCGTAGTAGTACACGGAGCCTGTCTTGTTGTAATCGATGGCCTTGCCCGCTTCAACCGGGTTCAGGGTGTCGCCGATAGAAACGAATGTCTTGCACTTGATTTCGTCGCACTTGACTTTAAGCTTGATGGGGTCGTAGTAACGACCCGCAGGAGGCGTGATTTCGGCGTTGGGCGGAATCTGGTCTGCGGCACGGATGCTGTCCTGGATACGTTTCTTTTCCAGGGAGTCGGCACGTGCCTTGTCTAGTGCGGCTAGGCTGTCGGCAATACGCTTGAGGCTGTCGTTACGGGCTTTTTCCAGAGCGGCAAGGCTATCCCGCACGTGGCGGATGCTGTCCCGAACATGGCGGAGGCTGTCCTGGTTCAGCTTGGGGTTCAGCGCCGCCAAAGAATCGGCTATGCGGAGGCTGTCCGCTAGGCGAAGGCTGTCGGCAATTCTTAAACTGTCGGCAAGGCGAGCCTGTTCCAGGGCGGCAAGGCTGTCGGCCCGCATCTGTTCGGCCCGACGTAAACTATCCAGAATGTAGCGCTGGCGGGCCTCCAGTTCGGTTTCCTGCTGACGGCGCAGGGCCTCTTGCTTGATGCGGTCCAGGTGGCACTGTACAATAAAAAGGCACAAAAGCAAAAGGAACATTAGCACCAGAATGGCGATGTTCTTCTTTTTGCGTTTTTTCTTTTCTTCAATCTCGTTATTCTTGTTTTCGCTCATCTTCTACAACCTAGCAATCCTGGATCCTTCGTGCCCTTACAGGACACTCAGGATGACACTTCTTGAGACCAGCTTTACTAAATCCTAGATCCTAGCCCCTAGATCCTAACCCCTAATACCTACAACCTAACCACTACCTTCCTTCTCCTCGACCCGTTCGTCCTTGAACAGTTCACCCCAGTGGCGCTTGATTTCGGTTTCCAGTTCTTTGATGCTCAGGTTGCGCCGCAGGCTGGAACGGTAGGCGATGGAAATGTAGCCCGTTTCTTCGGAGACCACGATGACCAGGGCGTCGCATTCAGAAGCCAGGGCATGGGCGGCACGGTGACGCATGCCGTAGCCGGTGTCGCCGCCTGCGTTTGCGGTGGGCATGGGCAAGATACAGCCCGCGGCCACAATGCACTTGCTGTTCAAAAGTACGGCACCGTCGTGGAGGGCGGAATTGGGGAAAAACAGGGAGCGGAGCAGGCGGGAACTGATGCGGGCGTTCAGGATTTCACCGGTCTCTTCGTAGTTACGCAGGCCCACGCGCTTTTCAAGGACGATCAGGGCTCCGAAATGGTTCTTGGCCAGGTCCTGTACGGCAGTAGTGATGGACTTGGTCACTTCGTCAAGTCCGCTGGCGTGGAAAAAGATGGATTGCCAGCTGGCCCGGCTGACGGTCTGGCCAATTCGGGTCAGGGCGCTGCGGATTTCGGGCTGGAAAAGAATCACGATGGCGATAATGCCCAGGGTGGCAAGGTTGGTCAAAAGCCAGAGCAGGGTGTGGAGTTCCCACCACTGGGCAAGGAACCAGGCCACCACCAGGAACATGCCGCCGATAATCATCTGGACGGCACGTGTCCCGCGGAACAGCTGGAACACATAGTACAGGATAATGGACATGATGAGGATGTCCAGAATATCCGCCATGCGGACATCGATGATGTCAAAAAGCTTAAACAGGACCATCGGACTTTAGAGCCTCCAGGTAGAGCAGGGATTCCTTCGTTTCTTTCACGTCGTGTACACGGATACAGCTTACTCCACCCAAGGTAGCAATAATGCCTGCGGTGATGGTGGGGATCAGCCGGTCGCTATGCTCGAGACCGGGCATTTTACCGATATAGGACTTGCGGGATGTGCCGATAAGCACCGGGAAACCGTCATCCAGAAAGCATTCCAGGGATTTCATCAGGTCGATATTGTCCTGGACGGTCTTTCCAAAGCCAATCCCAGGGTCCAGGCAAATCTTTTCGCGCTTGACGCCCAGGTCCAAAAGCTTTTTCGCCTGGGCAAGCAGTTCTTGCCGGACTTCTTGCACCACGTTTTCGTAGGGCTTGAAGTCTGCCTGCATGGTGCCGAAATTCCCCCGCATGTGGTTCAGCACCACAGAGGCTCCGGTTTTTGCGACTACCGAGGGCATATCGGGATCCATGGTGCAGGCGCTGATGTCGTTTACGATGTGGGCGCCCAGGCGCATGCACTGCTTGGCGACCTTCGCCTTGGTGGTATCTACAGAAATAAGGAACTCCCGGTGTCCGGGGTTACCCAGGTCTTCGGAAATATCCTGCAGTTGCGCAAGGCTTTCTACCACAGGGCATACCCGGTCCATTTCTTCTTGCTCGCTTACAGGAGTGCTTCCAGGGCGGCTGCTTTCGCCGCCGATGTCCAGAATGTCCGCCCCCTGCTGTAGCAGGCTTACGGCATGCTCGTAGGCGGCGTCCGGAGTGGCGTGGGTCCCGCCGTCAAAAAAGCTGTCCGGCGTCACGTTCACGATTCCCATGACCAGAGGGGTGGCGCAGGGGAAAACCCTGTTCCCGATGGTCCAGGGAAGTGCACGGCTTTTTTCCAGGACGGATTTCAGCATCTTAGGAATGTTCCTGGGGCGGCTCTACGGCGATTGTATGGCTTGTGCCATCGCTGGCCGTTGCCGGACCATCGGCAGGCTTGGGCTTGATTTCTGCGACTGTTGCGGCGTTGGCGTCTGCAGCAGGGGCTAGCGGCGGCTGTTTTCCAGGGTCCGGCGGGGGAGTGTTTTCACGCTTTTTCTTTTCGGCCAGTTCTTCCAGGGCCTGGTACTGACGGCTCTTCTTGGTGCCGGTAAGCTTTTCGCCTGCCATGACCTTGTCGATTTCTTCGCGGTCCAGGACTTCGAATTCAAACAGCGCTTCCGCAAGGTCAATCAGCTTGTCCTTGTTTTCTTCCAGCAGCTTGCGTGCCGCAGCATCCATGCGCTTGATAAGCCCGTTGACGGCGTTGTCAATTTTTTCCGCCATCATTTCGGACATTTCTTTGGGCTTACTGATTTCGCGGCCCAGGAACACCTCGCCGTCGGTGCGGCTGTAGCAAACCGGTCCGATTTCTTCGTCGAACCCCCATTCGGTCACCATCTTCCGGGCCAGTTCTGTCGCACGCTGGATGTCGTTGCTGGCGCCGGTGCTCTGGTGGTTGAAGAAGATAAGTTCGGCAAGGCGGCCAGACATCATGATCATGATGCGCTCTTCGGCGTATTCCCGACTGTAGCTCACCTGGTCCCGTTCCGGCAGGCTCATGGTGACGCCCAGGGCGCGGCCGCGGGGGATAATGGTAATCTTGTGGAGCGGGTCGCTGTGCTTGCACAGGAGCGTCATCAGGGCGTGGCCCGCTTCGTGGTAGGCGGTGTGCCGCTTTTCTTCGTCGGTCATCAACAGCGTGCGGCGTTCGGCACCCATGCTGAGCTTGTCCCGGGCTTCTTCGAAGTCCAGCATGGTGACTTTCTTGTTGTTGAAACGTGCGGCCAGGAGTGCGGCCTCATTCACCAGGTTTTCCAGGTCGGCACCGGCAAGTCCGGGCGTACCCTTTGCAATGGCGGAAACGTCCACGTCCTTGTCCAGGGGCACCTTCCGCTTTTTCAGGTGAACCTTCAAAATTTCTTCGCGGCCCTTCAGGTCGGGGAGTCCCACCACGATTTGCCTGTCGAAACGGCCCGGACGGAGCAGTGCCTTGTCCAGCACGTCGGGGCGGTTGGTGGCCGCAATCAAAATCACGCCTTCGTTGGCGGCAAAGCCGTCCATTTCCACCAGCAACTGGTTCAAGGTCTGTTCGCGTTCGTCGTGACCGCCGCCGAGGCCAGCACCGCGCTGGCGACCCACGGCATCGATTTCGTCGATAAACAGAATACAGGGGGCGTTCTTCTTGCCGGTGTCGAACAGGTCGCGCACACGGGAAGCTCCCACGCCCACGAACATTTCCACAAAGTCAGAGCCCGACATGCTGAAGAAGGGCACTCCCGCTTCGCCAGCAACCGCACGGGCAAGGAGGGTCTTGCCGGTACCCGGAGGGCCTACCAGCAGCGCGCCCTTAGGAATCCGTCCGCCCAGTTCGTCGTATTTTTTCGGGTCTTTCAAGAACTCCACCAGTTCCTGCAGGTCCTGCTTGGCCTCGTCGCAGCCTGCCACGTCGTTGAAGGTGGTCTTTTTCTTAGGGTCGCTCCCGATGATTTTGGCCTGGCTCTTTCCGAAACTGAAGGGGTTCTTGCCGCCACCGCCCATCTGGCGGCTCATCATGAGGTAGAAGAAGGCAATCAGCAGGAGCGCGGGCAGGAACGCCACCAGCGTGTCGATCCAGGTAGATGATTCGTGGATTACCTTCACCTTGACGCCCTTGAACATTTCCCAGGCGGTAATCTGCTCGTTAGAAATTTCTAGCATGTGGCTCTTGAACCGCTTGGTGTTCCCATTGTCCTTTTCGGAACGGGTAAAGCGGGCGAGGGCGCTGCGCTGTTCGTTTGCCTTGGCGATTTCTTCGGGGCTCATCTGGTAAGCCCCTTCGATGATGATGCCGTCGGGGGTCTTCTGGAGCGTAAGTTCCGTAATCACCTTGGTGGAATCTCCCATCATGGCGAGAAATTCCGTGCGGGTCATGTCCTGTTCGCTGCTTTTCCCTGTGAGGGGGAACATCACGAACAGCATCAAAAGCATCACAAGGACGATGATAAAATTGCGATTCTTGAAAGGGGAGGCGGGCTTCTTGGGTTGGCTCATTATAATCCTTTATTTTTCTTTCCGCAAGATACAAAAATCTCGGCTTCTTCGGGGCTGCCGAATTCGCAAATTTGGACGGACTGGCCGATTTTTACGATGGCGCGCCTGCGGTAAACGGCATGGTGGGGGATTTTGACGCAGGCAGGCTCCTTGGGGCCGTAAAAGAACCCGATAGGGAAGCGCAGGCCCTTTTCCGAAAGCCACAGCCGAAACATTTCGGAAAGGTCAGTGTTCTCGTGGGCTAGCAGCACCTTGCGGAGCTTCTTTTTGTCGAGAGTGATTGAGGCGCGAGGCACGAGGTTCGAGGCTCGAGGTTCTGGGTTTGTCATCCCCGCACCCTCTCTTGTCATCCCCGCGCAGGCGGGGATCTCCTTTCCGTTCAGTATCGTTTTCCCGAATACCCCCTCGCACGCTTCCATCACCTTTCCGTAGGCCCTGTCCGCAAGGGCGGCAATCCGGCAAAGTTGAGCCGTCGCACCGGGGCATTCGCGCTCCAGCCGAGGCAACATCTCGTGCCGAATCCTGTTCCGTGCAAAATTCACGTCGGCGTTGCTCTCGTCTTCCACCCATTCAAGGCTGTTTTCGCGGGCGTAGGCGAGAAGCTCTTGGCGGGTGACATTCAAGAAAGGCCGGAAAAGATAGACGATAGACGATAGACGAGAGACGAGAGATGTGTCATATTGGGTGGGGGAGGTTTCCCCCTGATTGCAGCCCGTTGCACGGTCTTCCATCACCCCCTCTAGCGGGGCTTCAGACGCCAGCCCCACCTTGGTGGCCATGCGCACTAAGGAGCATGCTCCTAAGTGCTGTCCGCCCGCATCGCCCTGGCTATTGCTAAGAACGCAAAATTCCTGGATTCCCCGGAGTCCCGCAAGGGTCGTGCCGCGGCGGAGTCGCATGTACATGGTTTCTGCCTGGTCGCCTGCATGGTGCGCAGTGACGATAATTAGACGAGAGAACGGCGCTGATGCGCCTACAGACGAAAGACGAAAGATCGTATTGTCATCCTGAGCGGAGTGTAACGGAGTCGAAGGATCTAGGGCAATCTCAACTAATGCTTTATACCGTGCATCTCTCGCGTTTTCTTCCAGCGAACCTTCGGCGGCTTTAAGCGCCTCACCGTCCAAATGTTTCAAGAAAAACGGAACGTTGTACTTGCGAGCGAAAGCTTCCACAAATGCGGCATCGCGGTCTGCCGTTCCGACCCGCAGTCCGTGATGCACATGGGCAATTCCTAGCCATTCAATGCCAAAAGCCTCTTTGTTGCAAATAAAATAATGAGCCAAACAAATAGAATCTAACCCGCCCGAAACTGCAAGCAGCAGGCGCTTGAAACCATGGCGGCGAATACTATCTGCGATGGAGTCGTACAAAAGAAACCTTGGGCCCTTTACTGCCTAAAGATAATAATTTATATTTACCCCTCAAGGAGGCTTCTATGGCTAAAAACAGAGCGAAAGCGGCGGGCAAGGTTGCCGAAGCCGCAACAGAAAGCGCAAGAATGCGAGCGCTACGCATAGACGGCTCCCAGAACGGAGCCACGTTACGGACCAGAATCGTCCGCGACAAGACAAAGTACAACCGGAACTTGAAGCACAAGAAGTCCCTCGCCGACGCGGGGGATTTTCCTTTTCGTTTCGTTACTAGGCCCTTTTTTTCTTGGTCTGTTCGATATAGGCCTTTATTTTGGTCCGTTCGGCGGCAATCCGCAGGGGCTTTGCCGTCGGCTCAAAATGCTTGCCCAGTTCTGCCCAAAAATCTTCAGGTTCCCACTTGAGGACCTTGAGCACGTTATATAAATCAAAGGAATTCGGGGTCTTTTCGCCCCGCTCCCATTTCCCTAGGGTAATCCGGCTGATGCACGCTTCCTGGGCGACGAGGTCCTGAGAGTGGCCAAGCTTTTCCCGGCCCTTTCTCAGCAAATAGGCGATACTTTCGTCGAAAGATCTTTCTATTTCGTTTTTCCTCTTCATCCGCAAATGTGATTTCTAGGAATTTACGGCCACTTTCGGTGATAACAAATGGTTACATTTTTCGGAAAAATCTCGTTTTTTCGCATTTTTTGTTATATATTCAGTAGAGACTGCTATTAGAGGCTTTTATGGAATTGAAGGATTTTTCGTGTTGGCTAGACCGTTTGCTCACTCCGGTGGCGTTCAAGGATTACTGTGTTGACGGGCTTTGTGTAGAGGCTTCTGACAAGGTGACCAAGGTGGTAACAGGCGTTTCTTTTCGTGACCGCCTGATTGAGCGCGCCATCGAAGAGGGTGCGGATGCAATCATCGTCCATCACCCAAACGGCTTCTGGAACGGAGATTCCAAGATTCCGGTAGGTCATTTCGGCAGGCGTATTCGCCAGCTTATGCAGCACGGGATTTCCCTCTACGGTTTTCACCTGCCTCTGGACGGTCATCCCGAAATCGGGAACAACGCCCTGATTGCTAAGGCCTTGGGACTTAAGGTGGTGGAAGGCTTTATGCAAGAAGGTGAAAAATGCGTGGGCCAGGTGGGGGAGTGGGGCACGCCTGTTTCCAAGGAGCGATTTCTGGAAATTGCAGCCCAGGCGTTTCCTGCAGGCGTCCAGAACAGCTTCATGTTCGGCTCCGACAAGATCCGCCGTGTGGCCATCTGCAGCGGGAGCGGCGCTTCTGGCCTAGAAGAGGCCATTGCCCTGGGCTGCGACGCTTTCGTGACCGGCGAAATCAAGGAAAACGTGCCTATTGCGGTAGAAGAGGCCGGTTTTAGCCTCATTGCCTGCGGCCACCACCGGACCGAGGTCTTCGGAGTTCGGGCCCTGGCTCAAAAAATTACGGCCGATTTGGGAATTCCGGCGGTATTTGTGGATATTGACAATCCCATATAGACGAATTTGTCAGGATTTATATATATTGATTTAAGTTAGAGAGGGGTTTGTTATGAAATTGTTGAAAATCGCCTTGGCCTGTTCCTGCCTAGTCCTGTTCTGGGCCTGTTCCCAGACCGTCTCGGGTTCTGATAAGGATAACCTGGGTGAAGACGACCTTTCGGATATTCCCGGGTTTAACCAGACTGGAGGTAATGGATCTACGAAGGGCAGCTCGGCTAATGTAGGTTCAGAAAGTAGCAGTTCCACGGGCGGTGGCACAAGTTCAGAATCCTTCGATTTTCCTGATGATGGCTGGGGAGATGATTGGTTTAGTGATTTTGGGGGCGGTTCCGCAAACACTTCGTCGGGTTCCACGGGCATGGACGTTACCAAGTTTGTGCCAGACCAGAAAATGGACTGTTCATTCTCGTTAGATGACGATGTATGGCATTTTGAAGAAGTTGAAGCGGATTCTTCAGTTGATGTAACTATCAAATTCAAGGACAACGGTGACCTGTGGTTTAGTATTGCTACTGAAGGTAAAGCCCAAAGCGAAGAAGAATGTATGCAAACAGCTGCCTTACTCACCGTTTTTGGAACCATGGCGGCGGCTTCAGACGAAACGGATATGACCATGTTTGCCACATGCGAAGGGGATATGCTCAATATGACGGCGCAGGGAACGGCCGACGAAAAATACACGTCCGAGCAAAAAAAGGAAATGTACGACAGGATGTGTAATAAAAACCCTTAACGCATCTTTGTAAACTAATTTTTTCGTAAAATTCACACCTTTTTTACGATTTTTTGTTCTTTTGTGCTTTTTTTGTATATATTCCAAGTTGGAATAATCACACATGCGAATAATATCGCGCTAAAACGAAGGATTTTTGATGAATCGTTATGACCTGGTGCTTTTGGGCTTGATTGATGAAAAGGAACGCAGCGGATATGACATCATTACGGAGATTCGGGTCCGCGAGCTGGACCGCTGGGCAAAGATCAGCACCTCCACGGTCTATAACCGCTTGACCACCCTGCAAAAGAATGGAAGTATCCTAGGACGTGCCGAAAAAGACGGCAACCGCCCCGAGCGCGTGATGTACAGCATTACCGAGAAGGGGAAGGAAACCCTCCGCAAGGAGGTCCTCAAGCACCTGACCGGCTTCAACGACGACCCGAGGACGCTGGGTTTCGCCTTCCTCTACGGTGCCGAGAACAAGGAACTTATCCGCACCCTGGAGGCCCACGAACGCCGCCTGGTCCAGGAAATCGAGAATCTTGAGAAGATGATCGCCGAAGAACCCCGCCCGACCCTTTACCCCGAAGGTCCGTTCCTCAACTGCATGAGCCGGGACCACATTCTGGTGGAACTCAAGTATGTGCGTGCCGCCATCGGCATTCTGCGGGACCCCATCCGCAACAAGAAGCTGGACGGCTACTTCTACATCAACTTCGGTAACCGGGATTTTGAGAATTTCAACCAGAAAGGTTAGACGAGAGAACGGGCTTCGCCCTACAGACGAGAGACGAAAGGTTTAAATTGACGCTTCGCGTGAAATAGAAAAGTTTTTCGCTTCTTTCTC
>Ga0310697_10007695_pt1 | contig 10119 bp, 19 predicted proteins | sample 172DNAGHGlowgp2_FD_203883 | JGI IMG/M metagenome (GOLD analysis project Ga0310697, IMG submission 203883) | Sheep rumen microbial communities from Palmerston North, Manawatu-Wanganui, New Zealand - 1728 DNA GHGlow gp2 (v2) (version 2) | ecosystem: Host-associated > Mammals > Digestive system >...
TTAAGTGGAAGGAGGAAGTTAAAAGATGGCTACAGTATCTGTTGTAAATATGGAAGGCAAGGAAGTTGGTACCATCGATCTTAATGATGCAGTGTTCGGTGTAGAGATCAATGAGCATCTGGTACACCTGGCAGTGGTACAGCAGCTTGCTAATTTAAGACAGGGCACTCAGAAAGCAAAGACCCGTTCGGAGGTATCCGGCGGCGGCAAGAAGCCTTGGAGACAGAAGGGTACAGGACATGCCCGTCAGGGTTCGATCCGTGCTCCTCAGTGGAAAGGCGGCGGAGTTGTATTCGCTCCCGTTCCCAGAGATTATTCCTTCAAGCTCAACAAGAAGGAGAAGAGAGCAGCACTTAAGAGCGCTCTTACCAGCAAGGTTCAGGACAACAAGCTTATCGTTGTAGATGAACTTAAGATGGATGAAGTAAAGACAAAGAAGTTTGCCGAGGTGCTCGGAAACATCAAAGCTGTTAAGGCTTTGGTAGTAACAGAGGAGAAGAACGATAACGTGATCCTCTCCGCACGTAACATCCCCGGGACCAAGACAACGGTTGCCAATAACATGAACGTATATGATGTTATGAACGCAGGCACCGTGGTTCTTACCAAGGCAGCAGTAGCCAACATCGAGGAGGTGTACGCATAATGGCAAGCTTATTATACTATGATGTGATCCTTAAGCCCATGGTCACAGAAAAGAGCATGGATGGTATGGGCCTGAAGAAATATACCTTCCTTGTACATCCCGAAGCAAACAAGACACAGATCAAGGATGCTGTTGAGAAGATGTTCGACGGCGTCAAGGTGGCAAAGGTAAACACCCAGAACAAAGAGGGCAAGTCCAGACGCCGCGGCCTTGTTACCGGAAAGACTGCACAGACAAAGAAAGCTATCGTGCAGCTTACCGCTGACAGCAAGGACATAGAGATCTTTGCAGGTCTGTAAGAAAGACCTCACGTATACACAGAGAAGTGTGCGAATAAACCGGAAAAAGGAGAAGAGAAATGGGTATTAAAAAGTATAATCCCTATACACCGTCAAGAAGAAACATGACCGGTTCTGATTTCTCAGAGATCACTAAGAAATCACCCGAGAAGTCACTTCTTGCGAAGAAGGACAAGACAGCCGGCCGTAACAATCAGGGTAAGATAACTGTACGTCATCACGGCGGCGGCAACAGACAGAAATACAGGATCGTTGATTTCAAGCGTCTTAAGGACGATGTACCTGCAAAGGTTATCGGTATCGAATACGATCCCAACCGTACCGCAAACATCGCACTGATCTGCTATGCAGACGGTGAGAAGGCCTACATCCTGGCTCCCGAAGGACTCAAGGATGGAATGAAGATAATGAACGGTGTTAACGCCGAGATCCGTCCCGGAAACTGCCTGCCTTTATCTGAGATCCCTGTAGGTACCATGGTACATAATATAGAGCTGCTTCCCGGCAAGGGCGGCCAGATGGTAAGGGCTGCCGGCAATGCTGCACAGCTCATGGCTAAGGAAGGCAAGTACGCAACACTGCGTCTTCCCTCCGGAGAGATGAGAATGGTTCCCATCGCATGCCGCGCATCTATCGGTGTTATCGGCAACGGCGATCACAACCTGGTAAATCTCGGTAAGGCAGGCCGTAAGCGCCACATGGGTATCCGTCCTACCGTTCGCGGTTCCGTAATGAACCCCAACGACCATCCTCATGGTGGTGGTGAAGGTAAGACCGGTATCGGCCGTCCCGGACCTTCAACTCCCTGGGGCAAGCCTGCACTGGGCTTAAAGACCAGAAAGAAGAAGAAACAGTCCAACAAGCTGATCGTGAGAAGACGCGACGGCAGAGCGATAAAGTAAGGGGAGGAGGAAAAGACAATGGCAAGATCATTAAAGAAAGGCCCTTTTGCAGATGCCAGCCTCTTAAAGGCAGTTGAGGCAATGAACGCGTCAGGTAAGAAGACAGCGATCAAGACCTGGTCCAGACGCTCCACGATCTTCCCCTCATTTGTGGGAAACACGATCGCGGTTCACGACGGACGCAAGCACGTGCCCGTATATGTTACTGAGGATATGGTAGGACACAAGCTTGGAGAATTTGTTGCTACACGTACTTTCCGTGGACACGGCAAGGACGATAAGAAATCCAAGGTGAAGTAAGGAGGAGAGTTACAATGGCTAAGGGACACAGATCGCAGATAAAGCGACAGAGAAATGAAGAGAACAGAGAGAAAAGACCCTCCGCTAAGCTTTCTTACGCTAGGGTTTCTGTTCAGAAGGCATGCTTCGTTCTGGACGCGATCCGGGGCAAGGATGTGACCACCGCAAGAGCAATACTTAAGTACAATCCCAGATATGCTTCAGCCCTGATCGGCAAGCTTCTGGATTCGGCAATTGCCAATGCAGAGAACAACAACGGTATGAATCCCGAAGATCTGTACATCGCAGAGTGCTTCGCAAACAAGGGACCCACGATGAAGAGGATCCACCCCAGAGCACAGGGAAGGGCATACCGCATTGAGAAGAGAGTAAGTCACATCACCATCGTTCTGGACAAGAAAGGAGCAGAGTAAGTATGGGTCAGAAAGTTAATCCGCACGGCTTAAGAGTCGGTGTTATAAAGGATTGGGATTCCAAGTGGTACTCAGAGGACAAGTTCGCTGATTACCTTGTAGAGGATTACAATATCAGAAAGTTCCTGAAGAAGAGGCTGTATGCAGCCGGCATCTCCAAGATCGATATCGCAAGAAAAGGTGATAAGGTTGAGGTAGTTGTTTACACCCAGAAGCCCGGTGTTGTTATCGGCAAGGGTGGTACAGGGATCGAGACAACCAAGAAGGCTCTTCAGAAAGAGATCGGCCGCAAGGATGTCAACCTGGATGTACAGGAAGTTAAGAAGCCCGATGCAGACGCTCAGCTGGTAGCTGAGAACATCGCACAGCAGCTGGAGAACCGTATCTCCTTCCGCCGCGCAGTAAAGAGCTGCATGAGCCGCACCATGAAGAAGGACAACCGCGGTAATTCACTTACCGGTGCCATGGGTATCAAGGCAGCAGTGAGCGGACGTCTGGGCGGTGCCGACATGGCAAGAACGGAATTCTACAGCGAGGGAACCATCCCCCTGCAGACACTCCGTGCAGATATTGACTACGGCTTTGCCGAGGCAGATACAACCTACGGAAAGATCGGTGTTAAGGTTTGGATCTATCGCGGTGAAGTGCTTCCCACTAAGGGAAACAGTGAAGACAAGGCCCGCAAGGATGCCTAAGGAAGGAGCGTAAGAAATCATGTTAATGCCTAAGAGAGTAAAGCGCCGTAAGCAGTTCCGCGGTACCATGTCAGGCAAGGCCAGCCGCGGTAATGTGATCACCTACGGTGAGTTTGGTATCATAGCAACCGAGCCCGCCTGGATCAAGTCAAACCAGATAGAGGCAGCCCGTGTGGCAATGACCCGTTACATCAAGCGTGGTGGTCGCGTATGGATAAAGATCTTCCCGGATAAGCCCGTTACCACAAAGCCCGCTGAGACCCGAATGGGTTCAGGAAAGGGTACTCTGGAGTACTGGGTAGCAGTTGTTAAGCCGGGACGCGTGATGTTCGAGATCGCAGGTGTGTCCGAGGAGATAGCAAGAGAGGCACTTCGTCTTGCAACTCACAAACTGCCCTGCAAGTGCAAGATAGTTTCCAAGGCTGAACTTGAGGCTGAGGTTGCTGATCAGGAAGGCGGTGTTGTAAATGGCGACTAAGAAGAATAAGAAATATACAGACAGCCTGAGAGAGAAATCTCCGGCAGAGTTAAATCAGGCACTGGTGGATGCAAAGAAGGAGCTTTTCAACTTAAGATTCCAGAACGCCACCAACCAGCTTGATAATACGGCCAGGATTGGCGAGGTCAAGAAGAACATAGCCCGCATTCAGACAGTTCTGAGTGCCAGCAGTCGAGCATAAGGCCGGGAGGGATAAAAAGTGGAAGAGAGAAATTTAAGAAAAACACGTACCGGAAAGGTTATAAGTGACAAGATGGACAAAACCATCACCGTGGCTGTTGAGGATCACGTACGTCACCCTCTTTACAACAAGATCGTAAAGAAGACCTACAAGCTTAAGGCTCATGATGAGACCAATGATGCAAAGGCCGGCGACACCGTAAAGGTTATGGAGACCCGCCCTCTGTCAAAGGACAAGAGATGGAGACTCGTGGAAGTCGTTGAAAGAGCTAAGTAAGCGGATGAAAGGAGATAGATCATGATACAGCAGGAAAGCAGACTTAAAGTCGCTGACAATACAGGTGCTAAAGAGATCCTGTGCATCCGCGTATCCGGCGGCTCCACCAGGAGATATGCCAATATCGGGGATGTGATCGTTGCTACGGTCAAGGATGCAACACCCGGCGGCGTTGTCAAGAAAGGTGATGTAGTAAAGGCTGTTGTAGTTCGTTCCGTAAAGGGCGCACACAGAAAAGACGGCTCATACATCAAGTTTGATGAGAATGCAGCAGTTATCATCAAGGATGACAAGACACCCAGAGGAACCCGTATCTTCGGGCCTGTGGCGAGAGAGCTGAGAGAGAAGCAGTTTATGAAGATCGTTTCTCTGGCTCCCGAAGTATTATAAGGAGGGTGCTAAGATGACTAAGATCAAGACAGGTGATACCGTACGCGTTATGAGCGGCAGCACCGAGAAGGGCAAAGGAAAAGAAGGCAAGGTCCTGAAGGTTGACAGCAAGAAGGGCAAAGTTCTGGTAGAAGGTATTAACAAGGTTAAGCGTCACTCAAAGCCTTCAGCACAGAATCAGACCGGCGGCATAATCGAGAAGGAAGCTCCTATCGATATCTCCAACGTGATGTATGTTCACAAGGGAAAGCCCACCAGGATCGGTTTTAAAGTAACGGAGGACGGCAAGAAAGTTCGTGTTGCCAAGTCCACCGGTGATGTGATCGATTAATCGGGAGGAGGTTCTGAATAGTGAGCAGATTAAAAGATACTTATACAAACGAGATAGTAGCTGCACTTACTAAGAAGTTCGGTTACAAGAACATAATGGAAGTTCCCAAGATCGACAAGATCGTTGTGAACATGGGTGTAGGTGAGGCAAAGGATAATGCCAAGATCCTTGAGAGTGCTGTTTCCGATATGGAGACCATCACCGGCCAGAAGGCAGTTATCACCCGTGCAAAGAACTCCATTGCAAACTTTAAGATCAGGGAGAATCAGGCAATCGGCTGCAAGACCACTCTTCGCGGCGATAAGATGTACGAATTCCTTGATCGTCTGATCAACCTGGCACTGCCCCGTGTGCGTGACTTCCGCGGTGTTAATCCCAATGCATTCGACGGCAGAGGCAACTACGCTCTGGGCATCAAGGAGCAGCTGATCTTCCCCGAGATCGAGTATGACAAGGTCGACAAGGTTCGCGGTATGGACGTTATCATCGTTACCACCGCTAAGACCGACGAGGAAGCAAGAGAGCTTTTGACACTGTTTAACATGCCCTTTGCAAAGGCTTCAGCCTGAATAAACGGAGGATAAAGAATCATGGCAAAAACAGCAATGAAGATCAAGCAGACACGCAAACCCAAGTTCTCAACACGGGCTTACACCCGTTGCAGAATCTGCGGACGCCCCCATTCAGTTCTGAGAAAATACGGCATCTGCCGCGTTTGCTTCAGAGAGCTGGCTTACAAGGGCCAGATACCGGGCGTAAAGAAATCCAGTTGGTAAGATAAGGAGGAGGAATAAGGAAATGACTATGAGCGATCCTATCGCAGATATGCTTACGAGAATCCGTAATGCAAATACTGCAAAGCATGATACGGTTGACGTTCCCTCATCCAAGATGAAGCTGGCTATCGCCCAGATACTGCAGGATGAAGGTTACATCAGAAAATATGAAGTGGTAGACGACGGGGCTTTCAAGTCCATCCACATCACTTTAAAGTACGGCGCAGATAAGACTGAGAAGATCATCACCGGTATTAAGAGGATCTCAAAGCCCGGTCTTCGTGTGTACGCAGGCAAGGACGAACTCCCCAGAGTACTTGGTGGTCTGGGAATCGCCATCATCTCTACTAACCAGGGCATCATCACCGATAAGGAAGCCCGTAAGCAGGGAGTAGGCGGCGAAGTATTAGCATTTGTTTGGTAAAATAATTAAGGAGGTACGGGCATGTCACGAATCGGAAGAATGCCAATCGCGGTACCTGCCGGAGTAACGGTAGATATTGCAGAAAATAATAAAGTGACTGTAAAAGGTCCTAAGGGTACACTTGAGAGAGTGCTCCCCGCAGAGATGGAGATCAAACTTGAAGGAGCAGAGCTCACTGTATCAAGACCTAACGATTTAAAGAGAATGAAGTCTCTTCATGGTCTGACCAGAACACTGATCAACAACATGGTCAACGGTGTTACAAACGGCTATGAGAAGAAGCTTGAGGTTAACGGTGTAGGTTACAGGGCTGCTAAGCAGGGCAAGAAGCTTGTGCTTTCACTGGGTTACTCACATCCCGTAGAGATGGAAGATCCCGAAGGTATCGAGACTGTCGTAGACGGCCAGAACATCATCATCGTTAAGGGTATCGATAAAGAAAAAGTCGGTCAGTTTGCCGCTGAGATCCGCGACAAGAGAAGACCTGAGCCTTATAAGGGCAAGGGTATCAAGTATGCGGATGAGACCATCAGACGTAAAGTCGGCAAGACCGGTAAGAAGTAAGGAGGGCCTTAGGAAATGGTAAGCAAAGAATCAAGACAGAAAGTGCGTGAAAAGAAGCATTTAAAGATCCGCAACCGTTTCAGCGGCACAGCCACCAGGCCCCGCCTTGCGGTATACAGGAGCAACAACCATATGTATGCTCAGGTCATCGATGATGAGGCCGGCAATACTCTGGTAGCTGCATCCACAGTGGAGAAGGATGTAAAAGCGCAGCTTGAAAAGACCAACGACGTGGAGGCTGCAAAGGTGCTTGGAGGCATCATTGCAAAGCGCGCACTGGACAAGGGCATCGAGACCGTCGTTTTTGACAGAGGCGGTTACATTTATCACGGTAAGGTAGCAGCATTAGCTGAGGCGGCAAGAGAAGCCGGCTTACAGTTCTAGGAGGAGATTAGAATATGAGACGTGAAAGAATAGATGCCAGTCAGTTAGGTGAATTAAACGATAAGGTCGTTACCATCAAGCGAGTTACCAAGGTTGTTAAGGGTGGTCGTAACTTCCGCTTCACAGCATTGGTAGTAGTAGGTGACGGCAACGGTCATGTGGGTGCAGGCCTTGGTAAGGCAAGCGAAATTCCCGAAGCCATCCGTAAAGGCAAGGAAGATGCAGCTAAGCATCTTGTAAGCGTTGCACGTGATGACAACGAGAGTATCACACACGATCAGATAGGTACATTCGGATCCGCCAGCGTGCTGCTTAAGCGTGCTCCCGGTGGTACCGGTGTCATTGCAGGCGGTCCCGCACGTATCGTCTGCGATATGGCAGGTATCAAGAACATCCGTACAAAGTCTTTGGGATCCAACAACAAGCAGAACGTAGTTCTGGCTACCATAGCAGGCCTTGAGGCTCTTAAGAGCCCCGAAGAGGTTGCTATCGCCAGAGGCAAGTCTGTGGATGAGATCCGCGCGTAAGTAAGGAGGAGAATATCATGGCAGAGAAAACTTTAAAGATCACTTTGGTAAGATCTCCCATAGGTGCCGTACCTAAGCACAGAAGGACCGTTGAGGCAATGGGTCTTACAAAGATGCACAAGACCGTGACCCTTCCGGACAACGCGGCCACCAGAGGACAGATTCAGCAGGTCGGTTATATGCTGAAGGTAGAAGAGTAAGCCGGGATTAGGAGGATAATACAAATGGATTTATCTAATTTAAGACCCGCGGACGGGTCCAAACACAGCGATAACTTCAGACGCGGCCGCGGCCACGGTTCCGGAAACGGTAAGACCGCAGGTAAGGGTCACAAAGGTCAGAAGGCAAGAAGCGGTGCTCCCAGAATAGGATTCGAAGGTGGTCAGATGCCACTGTACCGTCGTATTCCCAAGAGGGGCTTCAAGAACCGCAACACTCTTGATATCGTAGCGATCAATGTTAGCCGTCTTGAAGTATTCGAGAATGGTGATACCGTTACGATAGAGAGCCTGCTTGAGAAAGGCGTCATCAGCAACGCAAGAGATGGCGTTAAGCTTTTAGGCAACGGCGAGATCAGCAAGAAGCTTACTGTTAAGCTTAGTGCATGCTCCGCTACAGCTAAGGAAAAGATTGAAGCAGCAGGCGGCAGCGTAGAAGTAGAATAATACTTGATACGCTTGATCTTTCGGAGGATACGATATGTTTCGGACTTTGGTTAACGCATTTAAGATCAAGGATATCCGTAAGCGGCTTTTCTACACGATAGCAGCACTGCTCATAGTAAGATTGGGCAGTCAGCTGCCTGTGCCGGGTACGAATCCTGAGTATTTCCAGCAGTGGTTTGCGTCGCAGTCTGGAGATGCGTTCAATTTCTTTGATGCATTCACGGGTGGTTCCTTTACCAGTATGTCCGTGTTTGCATTGGGTATCACACCTTACATTATGGCGTCCATCATCGTTCAGATGCTCACGCTTTCCATACCCAAACTGGAAGAGATGAGCAGGGAAGAAGACGGACATACCAAGATTCAGGAAGCAACACGTTATGCCACTGTCGGTCTTGCGCTTTTCGAGGCAATAGGTATGGCAGTAGGTTTCGGCCAGAAAGGTCTTTTGCGTGAGTTCAATGCACTTAACGTAGTAGCAACAGTTGCAGCTCTTACTGCAGGTTCAGCTTTCGTTATGTGGCTTGGCGAGCAGATTACCGAAAAGGGTATCGGAAACGGCTCATCCATCATACTGGTGTTTAATATAGCATCACGTATACCTGCGGATATCAGCGGTCTGTTCACACAGTTTGTAACATCTGCAGGAAATGTAGGACGTGCCATATTAGCAGCCATCATCATCATCGCCGTGATCCTTATAGTAATAATCCTCACGGTACTGCTTAATGACGGTGTGCGTAAGATCCCCGTACATTACAATGGCCGTAGCAACAACAGCCGTATAGCTGCAATGGGAAATACCAATCACATTCCCTTAAGGGTGAACACATCCGGCGTTATGCCCGTGATCTTTGCTTCATCCATCATGCAGTTCCCCGTGATCATCTGGAGTATGTTCAACCTTGATCCGGGTACCGGCGTTTGGAGTCACATACTTAAGGCCCTCCAGTCTTCATACTGGTTTAAGGCTGAGACACCTTATTATACCTTAGGTCTGTTGCTGTATGTAGTACTTGTGATATTCTTCGCATACTTCTATACCGCAATAACCTTCAATCCGGTTCTTATATCGGATAACCTGAAGAAGAGAGGCGGCTTTATTCCCGGTGTACGTCCCGGAAGGCCCACTACAGAATACCTTAACAATATTCTGCAGTACATCATCTTCATCGGTGCCGTAGGTCTGTTCATAGTGGTTACCATTCCCATTGTGTTCAACGGTATATTCGGTGCCAGTGTTACATTTGCAGGTACATCCCTGATAATTATCGTAAGCGTAGTTCTTGAAGCTATCCGTCAGGTAGAGACCATGATGGTAGAGCGTAACTACAAGGGATTCCTCAATTCATAAGAAGTAATGAAGGTATTACCGCGGGGCTTATTCAAGCCTCGCGGGTTTTATCGTTAAAAAGAAAGGGGTTAGACAAATGAAGATCGTTATGCTTGGCGCTCCCGGCGCCGGAAAAGGCACACAGGCAAAGATGATAGCAGCAGGTTACGGACTGCCTCATGTATCCACGGGAGACATATTCCGTGCGAATGTAAAGGGGGGGACGCCTCTTGGAATGGAGGCAAAGGCTTATATGGATAAGGGCGAATTGGTTCCCGATGAACTTACCGTCCGTATCCTTTTAGACAGAGTGGCACAGGATGACTGCAAGAACGGCTATGTTCTGGACGGATTCCCCCGTACCATTCCCCAGGCAGAAGTCCTGGATGCAGAGCTTTCAAAGATGGGAGAGAAGATAGACTTCGCCATCGATGTGGAAGTTCCCGATGAGAATATAATCAGACGTATGAGCGGAAGACGCGCATGTGTCAACTGCGGCGCAACGTATCATATA
>Ga0310697_10007696_pt1 | contig 10118 bp, 3 predicted proteins | sample 172DNAGHGlowgp2_FD_203883 | JGI IMG/M metagenome (GOLD analysis project Ga0310697, IMG submission 203883) | Sheep rumen microbial communities from Palmerston North, Manawatu-Wanganui, New Zealand - 1728 DNA GHGlow gp2 (v2) (version 2) | ecosystem: Host-associated > Mammals > Digestive system >...
CCTCCATTGAAGAAAACTGGCGGGGCATCACCATCCCTGCCACCAGCAACCGCCGCAACCAAGTCATCGACTACAGCTGGACTCCCCGCACCTGGGGCGGCGCCCCTTACCTTTGCGTGCTGCCGTGGGGCGAAACCGTCCTCTCCCGACAGGCCTACCACGAGAGTGGCAGCTATGACATCATGAACCAGTATGTCTACATCGGCGACGAACAGGCCCGAGGGTTCAAAGCCATTTCGCAACCCTTCCCCGACAACGCCGAGAGCAAGGTGTCCGTAGAATGGAACTCCATTGCCGTTGTCGACACCGGTGTCGTCATCGCACTGGGCGGCGTCGGTGCCAAGGGAGCCGTCAACCGACATGTCGACATTGTCCGCGGCTACCCCATGCGCGAATTCAAAGCCTGGTACGGCACACCTACCGTCGACGGCACCATCGGCTCGGGCGAGTACCATACGAAGCAGGCCACACAGGTGAAGATGGGCACCAACACCATCGGCGAACGCGTCTATGCCGACTTCTCCTACGACGAGCAGAACCTCTACTTCGCCATCCGCGTCTACGACAGCACCCCCAACAATGAAGGCAGTTCCGTTGATTGCGTCCATCTGCTGCTCGACCCCCACAACCTCTGTGAGACCGTGCCCGCAGCCGGCGTCATCGACATCACCCTACGCACCGACGGCACCTATCTCTTCCAGGAAGGCCGCAACTACCTGTGGACAACCTTCGAGCCTGCCGCCCCCCTCGACATGCAGGTCAACCTCGCATCGAGGTTTTACACCATCGAGGCCGCCATCCCCTGGAAGGCCCTCGGCCATGAGGCACCGCCCCGGCAGCAGCGCATGGGTATGGCCATCGAGGTGCAGGACCGTCGGGAAGGCAAGACCCTCGTCGAAACCATGCCCGACGTGAAGCGCGGACAGTCGTGGACCTACATGACCTTCCGGCTTGAAGACCACGAGCTCGGCATCCAACAAACAAACCGCTTCCCCTCAGGGGAGGACGGGAGGGGTACGCTCTCCACTCGTCATTCCTATGACCTGCAGGGCCGCCGCGTCGGTGACGACTACCGCGGAATAGCTGTCCAAGCGGGTCGAAAGATATTCCAGAGGTAGTGTAAGCATATTATCAGCATCTGCACATGACGGTGATAATGTCGTGACCAAAGGCTGGTCACAATGAGACCAAAGGCTGGTCACAACGAGACCAAAGGCTGGTCACAATGAGACCAAAGGCTGGTCACAAATCCATCTCTATGCATAGGGCATGAGAAAAGGCCGTTTCGATAGTTTAACAAGTTAATTTTTCATCAGATACTTATGAAGAGAATACTATTCATCTTGGCAGTCCTGATGGTGACGACGACAGGTTTTGCCAAGCGCAAGCAATGGACAGAGAAGCAGGCTTGGAAGTGGCAGGAGCAGGTGGGAGTCATCAAAGGCTTCAACGAACCCTATCCCGCCTACCCGGGTCAGACCAACCGCGACATCCTGCAGAAAGCGGCTTCGCTGGGCTTCAACAGCGTCCGCTTCTGGATACAAGGCAACAACACCGAAGAGCGTGTGGCATATATCCAGAAGATGATCGACGATGCGGCAGCCTGCGGCATGACGGTGTCGCCGGTGATAGCCTTCGGCGAACGCTATTATTACCGCAAGCACAAAAAGGACGAACGTGAGGAAACGCGCATGGCTTACGAAAAAGCCGTCAGAGAGGTGGTGCGGCACTTCGCCAAGGAAAGCCGCATCGTCTTCTGGGACCTCTGGAACGAGCCGCGCTTTGAAGACCGCGAGGACACCTACCAACAGATAGACATCATCGAAGAGATGGTGCACTGGTGCTGGGAAGAAAACCTCTCGCAGCCCATCACCTCCTCCATTATATGGGCCACCATCAACACCGACAACAAGGCCCTGAAACGCACCTCGCAGGTGGAAGCCCTCATGGACATCCATAACTTCCACTCCTACGACTGTGCCCTGAACTTCGGTCATAACATCTACGAGATGCTCGACTACATCAAGTCTATCAGCGACCGCCCGATGGTGGCCACGGAGTGTCTGACCCGTACCAACGGCTCGGGCCTGGCACGCACCTTTGCCGCCTTCGCAAAATACAAGGTCAACTTCTACATCTGGGGACTCTTCATCAACGACCGCAACTGGGAAGCCCGTTGGGACTGCTCCACCTACGACCCCTACGACCCAATGTTCCACAATGTGCTCTACAGCGACGGCGACATGTATGATGCCCGCGAGATTGAACTCCTGCGCAACTATCATTTCGCCCAACCCGGCGAAGAGACAGACCCGGGACTTGAAATCACCGACCGATGGAGCCACGAACGGGCCTGGCGATGGATGGTGACAGGTCCGCTGATGGGGCTTGAACTGAAGGGCAACAACCCCTCTCTGCCACCTATGCAGGGCAGCAATGCCGTACGCGTGAAATTAGACTATGCCGCCTGGAAGAATGACAAGAAGGCATTCTTCGAACAGTTGGAGACCCTGCTGAAGCAGGCCGAAGCACAGGGGGCATCGGTCGTCCCGACATTAGTCAACGATGCCGATGTGTCGGTCAAAGCCGAACAGCTGGGCGAGTATGTGGGCGATGTCATCGGACACTACTATTGCGACACCCGCATCAAAGCCTGGAACCTCTACGACCGGCCGGGACTCACCCATGGCGATACGGCAACACTCATGCAGCTGGTAAGAACGCTCTTCCGCTACGCCCGCAACCAGTTTGCCAACCAACCGCTCACAATGACACCCGTCGTCGGTGTGAAACCCTTCGACAAGGACTTCGACCCGTGGAAGGCCATGATACACGGACACACCGCCGGCTGGGACCGACTGACCTACAGCGGTGGCAGCTCTGCCGACTTGGTCTATCTGATTTGGAGCCTCAGCGATGTGACGTCCTTTGCCACCGAGATGCCGCCGGCAGAGACACGCTGGCTCACCAGCATCTGCTATCGTTTCGGCCGACCCATCTTCTGTATGTCGTGGGCAGCCACGAAAGATAACGACGTGCAGACCACGCTGAACCATTTTGCCGACTTCCATGTCTTCTGGTTTGCCGACACCCTGCTACCCGACCTCTATCCACAGTTCCGCTTCCGACAGAGCAGCACCCAGCGACAGATTACGGAAGGAATGTAAAAAGGAGAAAAAGAAAAAATACGACGAGTGAGGGTGATTTCAATTTTTCACCTTTTAAACTTCTCACTTTTCCACATTTTTAATTACCTTTGCAACTTAGAATATGGACCGACGACATTGCCGACTGGCTGGAATCGATTGTGAAAGGGTGAAAAAGAAAACAAGTAGACAAGTTAAAGGATAAAAGCAATAACTCGTCAACTAAAAAGTAATAACTCATCAACTAAAAAAAGATATGAAGAAGTCTTTATTAATACTTTTATTCTCTATGAACATCGTTGCCGCCCTGGCAACATATCATGAGCCTTACAACTCATCCCGCATCTTCTGGGACACAGCATCGCGGAAGGTAGTTTTCAACAGCGGCGGCTATGCCCGGATGATTGAGCTGCAGGACGGCCGCTATATGGCAACGACCGAGACTGCCGGCATCAACATCATCTTCAGTTCAGACAAAGGAAGCTCGTGGTCGGGAGAGAAGAAAATCGTTGAGAACATCAACAACACCCCGAACTGTGTGCCTGACCTGATACAGCTGAAGGACGGCACCATCGTCGTCGGATACAACCCCCGTCCGTCAACACCCTACACCGAAGACCGACGCTTCGGCATCCGCTGCAAACGGTCGACGGACAACGGCCGCACATGGAGCAATGAAATCTTCATTAATGATGCCTCTTTCACCTTCCAAGACGGCTGCTGGGAACCATCGTTCCTCGAGCTGCCCTCAGGTGAGCTGCAGTGCTATTTTGCCGACGAAGGCCCCTATACCAACAGCGGCGAGCAGCAGATTTCGATGTGCCGCTCGTTCGACGGCGGACAGACCTGGGGAAAGGCTGAGATTGTATGCTTCCGCAAGAACTATCGCGACGGAATGCCCGTGCCCGTCATCCTCCACGACGGACAGACCATCTGTGTAGCCATCGAGGACAACGGATGGAGTGGCTTCGGGTCGTTTGTGCCTACCACCGTCCGATGCCCCCTGGAGACCAACTGGAATGGGTTCTGGGTTGATGCCAACAGCAGCTATCGCGACCGTTCGGTCAACTATACTCTCTGTCCGAGGGCTTTGGGCGGTGCCCCCTATCTGCGTGTACTGCCGTGGGGCGAGACCATTATGAGCCACCAGTCGGACTATGGCGACGGCGACTGGCAGATGTATATCTATGTGGGCAACGAAGAGGCGAAGGACTTCAAGGCCATGTCGTCGCCCTTCCCGCTGAGCGGCACCGACCGCGCAATGTGGAACTCAGTGGCGGTTGTCGACACGGGTGTCGTCGTGGCTGTAGCGGGTCTGAACGGAAAGGTGGAGATGATGAAGGGCTATCCCGTCAGACAGCTGCAGGCTCCCTTTGCTTCCACCATCAAGGTCGACGGCAAGCAGCCGACCAATGAGGGCTACTACAAGCGCAACGCTTCGCAAATCATCCTCGGCACGAAGAACGGTGTGCGCTTCACGGGTGACTTTGCCTACGACCGCGACTCGCTCTACTTTACTTCGCGCGTCAGCGACCGCACGCAACAGCCGGCATCGGGAACATCGTTTGCCGACGGCGTACAGCTCTACATAGACCTCGACAACCGCTGCGAGACGCAACCCGTCGACGGATGCTATCGGTTCTTCCTCCGACTCGACGGCCATGTGCAGGCCTATCAGGGTCTGGACACCAGAAGACGCTGGAACAACATCGACGACGAGGGTGTGCATCTGGCAGTGACGAATAGTTCGACATACTACATCGTAGAGGCTGCCATTCCCTGGACGTTCTTCGGACTCGACTTCCCGCCCGTCGGCCGCGACATGCGGGTGATGCCCGAGCTGTGGGACAAGCGTTCAGCTACCGACACCAGCGTCTATAAGGAGGCTTTCCCCGATGGCAGCTTCTTGGCATCGTGGACCTACATGGCATTCCGCCTCATCGAGAGCGACCTGCTGGGAATTGAAGCACCAACATCCCCCGACCCCAGTTCGTCCCCTTTGGGGAAGTCAGAAGGGGCTGAGTGCCTGCCGGGTTGCACTCAAGTCTACAACATTGCCGGCCAGCGCATCAGCTCAACCGCCAACAGCCATCATTCAAAATACAACAACATCATCATCAGAAACGGGAAGAAATATATGAAGTAGACAAGTAAACAAGTTAAATGATAAAGGTAATCATAATTACTCATTACTCATTGCTAATTACTAATTAATTATGCGCCGCCATCTATTCATATTATTAGGGTTGAGTTGCCTGCTGACATCATGGGGTGCCAACTATCGTTTCCGCCATATTACGAGCGAGAACGGGCTGCCCCATCAACAGGTGGAAGCCTTGGCACAAGACGCCAAAGGTAACATCTGGATGGGCACCCGCAACGGACTCGCCCGCTATGACGGCTACGACTTCCGCAGTTATTTCCACGACGACACCGACAGCACATCGCTCACACATAACTTCGTGAGCAAACTCTTTGTCGACCGACAGGGCAGACTATGGATCAGTACCCAACGCGGACTCTGCCGCTACCGCCCTGACACCGATGACTTCAAATCGTACGAGACCGGTGCCAGGACTACACCCGTGGTCCAGATGAACGCCGGAACCATCGTCTGCGGCGGCGATGGACTGTGGGTCTATGACGAGGCTGCCGACTGCTTCCGACAACATGAGTCGACGGCAGGCTTCTCCGTCGCATCAATGGCCGTCGACAACAACGACAACCTATATATCGCCACCAACCGCTCGGTGTTCTTCTATAATGCAGACCTCTCAAGGGTGACTTCCCTCGACCCTGTCTTGCAACCCGACTTCCTGACAGGAGCCGACGACATCCTGCCTATTTTCGTCGACTCACAGAGCCGATTGTGGCTTGGCCGTAACGGTGAGGGCGTAATGAAGATGGATGCCGACGGAAAGGTGACCGTCCTGCGTCCAGAGACGATTTCGAACGGCATCGTGCGCGTCATCGCCGAAGACCGGCAGCAGCGCGTATGGCTCGGAACAGAGAAAGGAGTCACCATTGTCCACCCTGACGGAAAGATTGAAATTCTCAAGCATAGCTTCCAAGACCCCTACCGGCTGAGCGACAATGCCATCTACTCCATCATCAGCGACCGCGACAACAACATCTGGATTGGGTCTTACTTCGGAGGCGTCGATGTGCTGCTGAACAATAACACCCAGTTCCAATGGCTCGAGCCTGGCTACCAATCCACACAGATTCATGGCAAGGTGCCGCGACAGATGGTCGAGACCGAACCTGGCGTGCTCTGGATAGCAACCGAAGACGGCGGACTGAACATCTTCAATCGCTCGACGGGTACCGTCAGCACCTTCGACCGGCTGCCACTCATCGGAACCAATGTCCACTCTCTCTTCTTCGACCGGGAGCGGCAGGAGATGTGGATAGGAACGTTCCGAAGCGGACTCTTCCGCTATAATCTGCACACAGGGTCCTCACGGCGATACAACTTCTCAAACGGACTGAAGTCGAACTCTATCTTCAGCATCGCCCGGCAACGGGGCGGACGCCTCTGGGTGGCAACGACACTGGGACTCTATTATTATGATGCCGACACCGACCTTTTCCGACGGACAGGCGACAACACGCTTGACAACCAGTTTGTCTATACGCTTTTCGTCGACAGCGATGACAACCTGTGGGTAGGCATGAACCAGCATGGCTTATACAGGATTACCCCCCCCAGTAACCGAATTAACTATTGGCAACGCTCTTCGGGAGGCCTGCGCGACGACTATGTGACATGCCTCTACCGCCAGCCTGACAGCGACATCCTTTGGATTGGAACCAACAACAACGGACTGCAATACATGGATGTGAAGACGGGAACCTTTGGGGCCATCGACAACGACATGCTGTTGCCTCACATCACCGTATGCAGCATCATCAGCGACAACAACGGGCATCTATGGGTGAGCACCAGCCAGGGACTCTATCAATATTCGCCGAAGACGGAAGTCCTCCTGCGCTATACCACCGAGAGCGGACTGCCCACCAACCAGTTCAACTTCTCTTCTGCGATTGTCACCAGCGACCACCAGATGGCATTCGGAACCGTCAACGGACTCGTCACCTTCAACCCACAATCGCTTTCAAGCCGCAAAGGTCCCATGACGGTACACCTGAAGAGTCTCACCGTCAACAACCATGTGATGACGGCTTCTGTCGACGGGTCGCCGCTGAAGGGAGAATTCGACGAGACCTCTTCCGTCACCCTCTCCTACGACCAGGCCCGTTCGTTCAGCATCGAGTACGGTGTCATTAAACCGGGCAACACGACGGGCATCGAATATCAGGTGCAACTGGGCGGCATCGACAAGGTATGGCGCAATGTCGGAAACGAACGGAAATTCTCTGGCTATAAGCTGCCGCCGGGAACCTATCAGTTGCGCATCCGCGCCAACGACACGAACGAAGGATGGAACGAATGTCCCGAGAAACAACTGCGCATCGTCGTACTGCCGCCCTTCTACCGCTCCACATGGGCCTATCTATTCTATCTGTTGCTGTTGGCAGCACTGATCTATGCAGCCTACCGCTTCCTGTCCATTCGCGAAAAAGAGCGTAGTGCCGTCAAGGAAGCCAATATGGAGCGAGACAAGATTGAAGCCATCGACAGAGCCAAATTCGACTTCTTCACAACAGTCTCCCATGAGCTGAAGACCCCGCTGTCACTCATCGTCGCACCGCTGCGCAGCATCTCACGAAAGCAACTCGACGAACAGTCGGAACGACACCTCGACATGGCCATCAAGAACACACGGAAGATGGAAAGCCTCATCAACGAACTTGTCACCTTCAACAAGGTGGAGACCGACTCCTTCCCCTTCTATGTACAGAAGGGTAATCCGCTGACATTCATCGAGGCAATGCTCGGTTCGTTCCGCGAGATGGCTGCCGAACGTGGACTGACGCTGCTGTCTGAATTTGAAAACAACGGTGAGGAGGTTTGGTTCTCGCCTTCTTACGTCGAACGCATCGTGAGCAACCTGCTCTCCAATGCCATGAAGTTCACGCCCGAAGGAGGCCGCGTCATGGTGAAAGGCCGTATTGCCGATGAACCAACCGAACTGGTCATCACCGTTCAGGACACGGGCATCGGCATCGCCAAGGAGGAACAGCAACGCATCTTCGACCACTTCTATCAGACCAAGCGAGGCTACAACGTCAACAACAGCGGATGGGGTATCGGACTGTCGTTGGTGAAACGTCTGGCCGAAATCCATAAGGGACATGTCACCGTAGAGAGTGAACCAGGCCACGGAGCTGCCTTCACCGTCTGGCTGAACGTTTCTTCAACGGCCTTCCAGGCTACCAGCTATCTCAACGAAGACAAGACCATCGTACCCCTGTCTGACTATAAGTTCTCACCCACAATGAGCGACCTTGACGAGGCTCACACACAACACCCGTCGCCCAACACCCAAGACACGACCCCCACTACCCTGCTCATCGTCGACGACAACAAAGACCTGCTCAAATTCCTTGCCGACTACTTCTCGGCAAAGTATAACGTCATCACGGCCTCTGACGGTGAGGAGGCCCTGCGTATGGCCCATACCGAACAGGTGCAAATGGTCATCAGCGATGTCATGATGCCTGGCATCGACGGTGTTGAACTCTGCCGAAAACTCAAGAGTAATGTTGAGACTTCACACCTGCCCGTCATCCTCCTCACTGCCAAGACTGAACAGGACGATGTGGCGGCAGGATACAAGAGCGGAGCCGAGGCCTATGTGTCAAAACCCTTCGACCCGCAAATCCTCGAGATGCAGGTCAGCAACATTCTTCAATTGCGGAAGCGGCAGCAACGCGAGATTGTAGATACCGACGAGGGAGACATCAATGCCACGTCGCTGGGTGACCTCGACAAGGAGTTCATACAGAAGATGAACGAACTCATCGACCAACATATGGCAGACAGCGACTTCAACGTTGCCGACATCACACAGCAACTGGCCGTCAGCCGTTCGCTGCTCCACACAAAGATGAAGAACCTCACAGGCATGTCCATGGGAGACTACATCCGCAAGAAGCGGCTGCAAATGGCGTGCCGACTGCTGGAACAAGGGTTCAACATCTCCGAGACGGCCTACCGGACCGGTTTCTCTGACCCGAGCTACTTCTCAAAGACCTTCAAGAAGAACATGGGGCTCAGCCCGACGGAATATTCAAACAAAAAAAATCAGAATAGATGAAAAAACTTCTAACCTTACTGCTGTTCATCGCCACAATGACAGCAACAGCCCAAGACTACACCAACCCAGTGTTAAAGGGTGTGGCAGACGCTGGCGTCATCAAGTATGCCGGCAAGTACTATCTCGGAGGAGTTGCCACAATGGGCGATTTCTTTGTCAGTCAAGACCTCGTCAACTGGGATCAACGCATCCATGTCTACGACTTCGACACCGACTACAACAAGGGGACCGGAGCAAAAAACAACCAAGTGCACTCCGACGACATCATCTACAGCGGAGGACTCTTCCACCTGTTATATTCCGCCAACTACTGGGGGCGCGACCGACACATCGTGCATATCATCCACGCCACGTCGCCCAACATCGAGGGACCCTTCTACGAAGACCGAGATGACAAATGGTTTGAAAACCGCATCGACCCGCAAGTGTTCCGCGATGAAGACGGCCGCCACTATCTGTATATGGTGAAGTTCACCGACGGCAACACCATCTGGGTGCGACCAATGAACAACGACTTCTCGTTTGCCGGCGATGCCGTACAGCAGTTCTCATCGCAACCAGGCACATGGGAGACCATGGACAACCGCGTGGCGGAAGGACCTTTCGTCATCAAGTACCACGGCCGCTATTTCATGATGTATAACGCCAACCACACGGCAGCCGAATACGGCAACTACCGACTGGGCATCTGCGAGGCGGACTTACCGATGGGCTTCAATCCCGGCGGCAAATATCCCTATCCCGTCGT
>Ga0310697_10007697_pt1 | contig 10118 bp, 9 predicted proteins | sample 172DNAGHGlowgp2_FD_203883 | JGI IMG/M metagenome (GOLD analysis project Ga0310697, IMG submission 203883) | Sheep rumen microbial communities from Palmerston North, Manawatu-Wanganui, New Zealand - 1728 DNA GHGlow gp2 (v2) (version 2) | ecosystem: Host-associated > Mammals > Digestive system >...
CGGAAAGACACAGTGGACCTATCTGCAGAAGAACAACGAGGTAAGCGTCACCACGCCTACCGAAGCTCAGTTGCAGGCGCTGAATCCCTATAACTTTATAAATATGTATAAGAAGGGATTCAAGTACACCATGACCACCTCGGCCAATGCCTACACGGTGCATCTCACGGCAGAAGACCCGAACCGCAAGGTGCAGGAGCTCTTCATCACCGTAGACAAGAAAGCTTACACCCCTACGGAGGTGAAGATGCGTCAGGGCAACAAGTGGACCACCTTTGTCATTAGCAACCTGAAGGCCACCGCCCTCGACGACGGTGTCTTCCGCTTTAACTCGAAGGATTTCCCCACGGCAGAGGTGATTGACCTCAGATAAACGATTTGCGCTCATGGGTCGCTTCTCCCTTTTCCGTCTTCTCCGTAAGAACAACAACCTGAGCTATCGCCGCTCACCCGCTTTCGAACAAAGCGTGGTGGCCAAGGTGATGATGGTGATTGGTGGCGGCTTCATGGTGGTCTATCTTCTGATGTTCGGCATCATGTTCTCTATCATGGCCAACGAGGAAGACCAGCCTGCCCTGATCTTTGTCATCCTGCCCTTCCTGTTGCTTCTGGACTTCGGCATGCGCTTCATGGCCCAGCAGACACCTGCCATGCTGGCCAAGCCCTACATGCTCCTGCCGATGCCACGAAAGGCGGTCGTCGACACGTTCCTCGTGACCGCATTAGTCAGCCCCTGGAACTGGCTGTGGTTAGCGCTGTTCCTACCTTATTTTATTATTACGCTGTGCGGAGGAGCGTCTTTGAGGGCTGCCTTGTGCGTCTTCTTAGGTGGCATGTTGCTGGTCATGGCCAACAGCCAGTGGTATCTCATCGTGCGTACGCTGATTGCCCGTTCGCTCCTGTGGTGGCTTCTGCCAGCCGCCTTCTACGTGGTCTATTTCGTCCCGATGCTGATGGACGACCAATGGAAGGTGTTCAGCAGCGTTGCCGACTTCATCGGAGAGCATGGCGGTTCGCTTTGGGGACTGCTGTTCTGTATGGCTTTCTTAGGGCTGATGTTCTATATAAACCGGAACATGCAGTACCGTTTCGTCTACGAAGAGCTCTCGCGCGAAGAGAAGGCCCCTGCCGCCTTGGGCAAGGTGAGCAGCTTTGCGTTCCTGGAACGCTTTGGCCAGACCGGTGAGTATCTGAAGCTGGAGGTGAAGAGCATCATGCGTAACAAGGCCATCCGTTCGAGGGTGTTTATGAGTCTTGGACTGGTGGTGGTGCTCTCAGGACTGATTACCTTTACCGACATCTATGACGGGCTGATGATGCTTAATTTCTGGTGCTACTATTGCTTTGGCATCTACGGCATGACTGCGCTGGTGAAGATCATGGGTCCTGAAGGCAACTACATCGATTTGCTGATGGTGCACAGGGAGAACACCCTACTGCTGCTCAAGGCCAAGTACTATCTTCATTGTGCCATCCTCGTGGTGCCCTTCCTCCTCATGTTGCCTGCGGTGATCGGGGGGAAGTTCTCGTGGCTCATGATGCTCGCCTATATGCTGCTCTCTACCGGAGTGCTCTATCTGGTGCTCTTCCAGCTGGCCGTCTACAACAAGCAGACGCTGCCGCTCGACAAGCAGATCACCGGCAAGGGCAACGTAGAGAACGGCCTGCAGCTGATTCTTGAGTTAGGAGCCATGTTCCTGCCCATTGGCCTGGTAGCTGTCCTTCTGATCCTTTTCGATGAGACCACAGCCTATCTGATGCTGATTCTCATCGGTCTGGTGGGCACGTTGCTCCATCCGCTCTGGCTGCGTAACGTCTATCGCCGTATGATGCTTCGCAAGTATGAGAATCTGGAGGGTTTCCATGCTACCCGGTAGCTTGTCATTCGTTTTCAAAAAGGCAAACGTTTACGTGTGATTTTTCATTGATTGCTATCAATGGAATGGTATTTTCGTTGTAATTTTGCAGAAAATAGAAAAAAACTATTGCTAAAACTATGTTCAAAAAATTATCTCTATTCTTCACAGCCCTGTCCCTGTTGTGTGCCACGACGGTCGCAGCAGCAGACGGACAGACACTGGTCGTCAACGGTGAGACCGTGGCGAAGACCGTCACGAAGATCACATTCAGTGGCGACAATGTAGTGCTTCACTTTGCCGACACCTCTACTCAGGAGGCCGACATGTCGACGGTAGTTCTCTCCTTTAGCGAGGCCTCTGCCATCAAGGAGCTGACCACCTATTCGCTGCGGGGTCTTGTAGGCAACAGCCTGAACCTGAGCGGCCTGGAGGCAGGTACTGAGACTGCCGTTTATGACGCTGCGGGCAAGCTGATGCTTCGCAGTACGGCTTCAACACTCGACGTGAGCAACCTGCGGGCAGGCACCTACGTGCTGAAGGCAGGCAACCAGATTGTAAAATTTGTAAAACGATAGGATAATGATGAAGAAGATACTTTATACGCTGCTTGCCCTGATGCCGGTGCTCATGGCCAGCGCTCAGCAGAACTGGGACTTTACCCAGAAGATCGAGGCTGACTCCGTCGCACTCCGTGCAGCCACCTCCGAGTGGACTTACACCGAGAACAACAACCGTTTTGAGAGCAAGACAGCCATCAGCGGGGCTCTGAAGGCCGGCAACACCGAGCTGGAACTGACCAAGGGGTTGACCTTCGTGGCTGCCGAGAAGAAAATCCGCATTGACTATGGCAAGCGTGTGCAGTTGGCCGGCAAGAATGTGGAGCTGACCATCCCCAACCTGAAAAAAGGACAGCAGGTGACCATCACTTTCGCTTCAACGGGTGACACCCCCGTGACCCTCGACGGACAGACGAACCTGACATCGGCCAACGGTTTTGTGGCTGCCGACAAGAACACCGTGCAGACGGGTACTGGCGTTGTGGCCGAGAACGGTTCTGTCACCTTCAAGTGCTCGACGGGGTCTACGAACATCTTCTCTGTCAGCGTAGAGGCTGCCGCAGAGGGGGGAGATCCTGACCCTCTGCCCACGGGCGATGACCATTCTGTGGTTAAGAACACAAAGGTCAATCAGGCCGTGCTGTCCCTCGCAGGGGGCGGTGTGAAGTATTATAACACGGCCGATGTGACCAGCATCGATCTCGATGGGAACAACGTCACGGTGAACACACAGGCACAGGCGCAGGACACCTTCGAGCAGGTCTCAGGTCTCAGCTTTGCCAAGAAGGCCGACGAAGGCCAGCCCGGCGAGATTGTCAATGGCGACCTGCAGCTGACCGAGGCCAAAGGATGGCTGGAGTCGCTGTTCGTGAAGTGGGACATCCTCGAAGGTGCCACGGGCTACAACGTCTATGTGAAGGGTGGCCAGTATTCCGACTTTACGAAGATTGACGCCCCCCTCGTGCGCAGCTATGGCACGTATGGCCGTGCCGATGTGGTGGGACTCGTGGCAGGCACTTACGAGGTGAAGGTGGTGCCTACGGTCAATGACACCGAGGCTACGGAGAAAGCCAGCTCGGCCACCGCGCTGGAGGTGAAGAACTACGACCGCAGCGGCTATGCCCACTTCAATTATAACGGCGGTGTGGGAGCCTACAACAACGAAGGTTCGCTGAAACAGGGTGCGAAGGTGTTCTATGTGACCGCCAGCACCGCCAAGACCATCACCACGACGGTCGTCACCGACAGCAAGGGCAACACCACCGAGTGCACAGGCTTGCAGGCTATCATCGAAGCCTACGAGAAGGGACAGGACACCACGCCTATCGCTTTCCGCTTCATCGGACTGGTGACGAAAAACGACCTTGATGCCGTGGGCAGCAAGGAAGAGGGCATTCAGGTGAAAGGACGCAAGGCCGACTCAGAGCTGAATCTCACCTTCGAGGGCATTGGCGACGATGCCACCATCAAGGGCTTCGGCTTCCTGGTGCGCAACTCAAAGAGCGTCGAGTTCCGTAACCTCGGCATCATGCGCTGTCTGGACGACGGTCTTTCACTCGATACTGACAACTCGAACATCTGGATTCACCATATCGATGTGTTCTACGGTCCTAACGGCGGGGGCGACCATGCCAAGGGCGACGGAGCCATCGACGTGAAGAGCGACTCGAAGTATGTCACCGTGAGCTACTGCCACTACTGGGACACGGGCAAGACCAACATGTTCGGCATGAAGAGCGAGAGCGGTCCGAACTATATCTCGTATCATCATAACTGGTTCGACCACAGCGACTCGCGTCATCCCCGTGTGCGCACGATGACAGTCCACGTGTGGAACAACTACTTCGACAATGTGGCCAAGTACGGCGTAGGCGCTACGACGGGCAGCAGCGTCTTCGTGGAGAACAACTACTTCCTGAAGACCAAGAAGCCCATCCTCGCCTCTCTGCAGGGAACCGACGGACTGGGCAGCGGCACCTTCTCAGGCGAGAACGGCGGCATGATCAAGGCATACGGCAACTACTTCGACCGCTCCACACCACACTTCAGCTACTACACGCAGAACAACCCCTCGACCAAGGGCTATGACGCCTACGAGACGGCTACGCGCGATGAACAGGTGCCTGAGACGGAGAAGACCCTCGTGGGCGGAACCACCTATAATAACTTCGACACCAACGCAAACCTCATCTATCAGTACACGCCTGATGCGGCTGCCGACGTGCCTGCCGTGGTGACAGGCTACTACGGTGCAGGACGTATGAACCACGGCGACTTCACCTATACCTTCCAGGACAATGTGGGCCTCGACGACGACGACTCAGCCTACGACGCTGTACTCGGCGGTCTGCTCGACAACTACCAGTCCAAGCTCGTGGGTGACTTCGGCAACGGAGGCTCACAGGGTGGGGAGCAAGGTGGTGAGAATCCCGACCCAGACCCAGATCCCGATCCAGACCCAGTGCCCGAAGGTGCTATCCTGGCCTCGTTCGACGGTGCTCCCTCACAGAGCATGTTCACCGTCGGTGGTTCGTATGGCGACGGCAAGATCACCTACGAAGGCACCTATTACAAGAAGGGCGTGAAACTCGACTCCAAGGGTTCCATCACCTTCACCCCTGCAAACGACTACCAGATGGTGCTCGTGCTGGCTACGGTCAAGAGCGGTCGTGACGTGAAGCTGAACGATGAGAAGACCACCGTCTCCGGCACGGAGAATGTGGAGGGAGCCTATTACGAGCTGCAGCCCATAGCCCTCACGAAAGGCACTACCTACACCCTGACCAAGGGCTCTGCTGAGAGCATCGTCATGCTCATCAAACTGACACCTGTGGAGTAGTTTGCTACGCGTCTTTCAAAAACAAAAGAAAACCAGAAGGAACCATGATTCTTTCTGGTTTTCTTTTGTGGTCGTGGTTTCGGCCTAATATTTGCTATTATTGTTGTCCGCTAAAAGTTAAAACGATCAGCGGGGACTCTTTTATGTCAGAAACATGCTGCCATCATTTCCTTACCCAACTTGTGAATGTGGGCGAGAATAGCACTCTCTCGCTCGGCAGAAGGTCTTTTGAAACCATTGATGTAGTTGCGTAGCAGTGTGGCGTTCATGCCCAACGATCGGGCAAACTCAGCCACATTGATTTCTTTATGGGTAAGGAAAAAACGCTGTAGAGGCGTTGGCTCAGTATCGTCGTAAGTGAAACTTTCGAAACTGATGTCCTCGTCAAGTCCGCGCCAGTGGATGCCGTCGAACCCGAAAGTGTATGCAGCCCTTTCTTCGTCGGTAGCAGTCCGCAATTTAGGATACCAGAGTAGCGACTGGCTGTACTCATGTCCTTCCTCATCACGGCCGTATATATGTTCGGCATCGAACCAAATTTCCTTAATCTTCATAGTTTTGTCCTCCATTTATTTGTTAAAATGTTCGTTCCAACGATTGATAATGATGTCAGCATTCTCGTCAATCACAGTTTTGATCTTGCGGAAATCATTCGATTTGATGCCCTGTTTCTCGGTGAGAACAAACTCCGTGCCGTTCCACTCGAACTTAGCCATACCACCATTACCCTCCACATGGATATGCAGTGGCTCATGTTCCTTGCTGTAGAAGAAGAACGAGAATCCAAAGAATCTGAATACTTCTGGCATAATCTTTTCGATTTATTGTTTATCTGCCACAAAGATAGGAATTATTTTTGATACCACACACGTTTCGGCCAAATATTTGCTATGATTTAACAATTCGATGCTACTGTCACGTTACCACTTCCACCCTTATTCCGAGGGCGGCAATGATACAAATATTTGTGATCGATTTATGTGCATTACTGCGTTCCTCGTGGGTCTTCGACAAATCTCATGATCATTTCTGTAGTGGCAGGCAGAAATAGATTCAGGATCAGCGGGGAAGGTTCTCTTTGATCATGAAATAATTCTTTGAAGCATCAACAGCAATGAGCACACCATCCTCAATACCATCAATGGTCTTATGGGGACGGAAGGTGTACACCTTACTGTCATACTCGCCAAGGAATGTGAAGCGACCTGTGGCGGCATCCATCCACCACACGCGTTTCTTTTCGCCTGATATCTTGCGCAGGTCGATGGTCATCTTACGGCTCGTGTAGTTATAGACCAACAGATAATCGTCGCCGCGGGTGGCAATCAGACGATCATACTGAGTCCCATTTTCCACGATGATGCTCTGGTCGGGCACACGCTCGAAATAGGGCAACGAGAGCATCAGTCGTTTCAGATACTTCATCTGATTGAAGCCAAGATCATGAAGCGCCTCCGTCCATTCCTTTTCACAGAAATAGGCAGGCGGAAGTCCCTTGCGATAGAACTGCATGATGGCATTATTACCATAGGAATGACCACAACAGCCGGCAAAGACGCTCCAATAGGCATAGCGACGCACATCCTCGGCAAGCCAGAAGCCCTCGTCATTGGTATGCAGTCCTTTAGGAATACCCTCATAAATGGGTTCATCGTCGATAACAGGCTTCTGTGGCTGGTATGACCATACAGAATCGACATACTGCCAGTTGTCCTCCTCAGTATTGTCGGGTATGGGATAGTTCACGGCCCCCTTGCGCTGGCCGTATTTACGATGACCGCTCTGGAAGGTATGCAGGTCTATCCACGAAGCCTTGCTCCACCAATAGGCCGACGTGGTACGTCCACGGGGATGGAAAGTCATCAGGTGGTCCTTGTCTATCGACTTGATGGTGGTGGCAAGCGCATCCCACACCTCAGGCTTGACGTCACCCTGGATGTCGCCTCCGATAATCCAAATGATGTTCTTACGGTTCTTATAGCGATTGGCCAGAAACGTGCCGTAGGCCTTCGCCTGACTGACGTCCATTTTCCCCGCCTTGACAAGACCGCCCCAGATGCATACCATGCCGATGTAAATGCCCTGATGCTCAGCCTGACTCACAATATAGTCCATGTGTTCCCAGTAGGCTTCGCCCATTTGCCACCTGCCGTCAGCGCCCACGGTGAGCGACTTCTGCCCATAGACATTATACGAAGGTACCTCGTTCATCACCTGCACCTGTACCATGTTGTATTCTGCTTCGTGGCACTTCTGCAGATAATGCTGTACCTCGTCGCGGTTCAGTCGCTGGAGCATAAGCCATGCGGTCTCTCCAAGCCAGAAGAAGGGCTCGCCGTCCTCATGTTGCAGGAAGCGTTGATTGTCCGACACCTGCAACCGTCCGTGCTCCCAGGGCTTTACCGTCGGAATCTTTTGCTGCGCTGTCGCGGCCATGCTCAGCACGACGGCGATGGCCAGTGCCATTAGTCTGTAGTTCATTTGTTTGTTGTAGTAGTTTGTTTGAATCTGCGGGGACTCTTTGGTCGTCTGCTTTCACTTTGTACACCATAATTAGGAAGTCATCGAGGGAGTCGTTAGGCTGCAAAGGTACGTATTTTGTTATAACTAACCAAACGTTTTTGGAATAATGTTCATTATCGAATGAAAGAGCTCCATAAATTTAATACCATCTTGATCACAAAGAGTCCCCTTGATCCAAATATTTCTGTGAGATTGCCGTTTATTTCAAATTAATAGTTTATTTTTGCTGGGTAAATCAAACAAAAAGCAAATATTATGTGCACGAATGTGCGGGAATACGGGAAAAAGGTGTAAGAGGGATGAGCAGCACGACCTGGAGCTTATCCTCGTCATGCTTAATACAGGTACGCACTCAGACCTGTTCAGCAAGAAATACAAGAAGTAAGCACCCAACGACGTCGGCCTTGATTTCCAGCTTTTCGGGGCAATTCGTACATGTTTGTCTCGAATGGCTTATAATCTCAGAAATTTTAACTGATGTGTTCTTTTGGTAAAGTGCGTAGCGTAGTTATTGCAATACAATACAGGCCCATTCACCGTCGGAACACTCCTGTTGCAGGGTCATTCCCAGGCTGTTGGCTTTCTGCACCAGCAGGGGAATGTCCTCGCGGTAGAAACCGCTGAGCAGGAGGATGGCTCCGGGTGCCATCTTCGAACGGAAGGCAGGCAGGTCGTTGAGCAGAATGTTGCGGTTGATGTTGGCTAAGACCACATCGAACGTCCCTTCCACTGTTTCCAGGACAGAAGCATCACCCAAGAGCGAAGTGAAACGGTCGTCTACCTGATTGATGACAGCATTATGACGGGCATTGTCGGCACTCCACTCGTCAATGTCGTAGCCTACGGCCTCACGGGCTCCCAACTTCAGGGCGGTAATGCCTAAGATGCCGGTGCCACAGCCACAGTCGAGCACCCGCTTGCCTTCCAGCGGAAGGGACAGCAACTGGGAAACCATCATGCGAGTCGTCTCATGGTTGCCTGTGCCAAAGGCAAGATGGGCATCGATTTCAATTGAGAATTGAGAATTGAGAATTGAGAATTGAGAGGGGTGGGAGGTAAGAGGTGGGAGGTGAGAGGATAGCTCTGCTGGCAGATGTCGCCCGTCATGGATAATAACCGACCTCTCACCACTATCATCTGCCCTCTCACCTCTTACCTCTAAACTCTGCCCTCTCACAATAATCGGCTCAAAGCCCTCTTGCTCCCATTGCTCATTCCAGTCACGGTCTTCAGCTTCCTTGACTTCATAACTGATGTTCACGTCGTCAAAGGGAAAGAGAGCCAGTTGTGACTGAAGGGCTGCTGTGTCGAAAACGTCTTGCTGCACATAGCCTTTCAGCCCTTCCTCCGTTTCTTCAAACGTCTCGAAACCGGCTTCTCCCAGCAAGGCAGAGAGCACGTCGCGGGCATCCTGTAAAATAGCATCAGACCCGCCAATATGGAAATGAACTTCGTAATACTTCATGGGAATAGTGTTAAATGATGGTGCAAAATTATAAAAAATAGGGAAAAACCTACCACGTTTTAGGGTTTTTCCGTACATTTGCATGCAAATAACTCGTAATTTTGCATTGTGACTCATCAAAACATTATCAGAATATGAAGAAAATAATTCTCTTTGCAGCCGTATGCATGATGCCACTTTCGATGATGGCACAGGACGACGACATGTACTTCGTTCCCTCGAAGAAGAATGTAGCGAAGGAAAGAGCCCGCTATGAGCGCTATAACGAAGTCTATTATTCGGGGTCAGACCGTAGCGTGGACGACTATAATCGCAGGGGTAGTTATTATGAGCCTATCGCGGGCGACTCATCGATGACCGACGTGATCAATTTCTCGGCTGTGGAGGGAGTCTATCCTGACTCGACGGCTGACTTCCAGCTGACGAAGAAGATGGCCCGTTGGGACGGCTATACACCCACGGATGCCTATTGGGAGGGCTATGACCAGGGACGGCTACTGGTACTGGCACGACCCTTGGTACTACCGTTCGTCGTGGTATTACAGCTGGTACGATCCCTGGTACTACAGACCCTACCATTATTATGGCGGTTACTACTATGGTGGCTATGCCTACAGGCCCTACCGCTATGTGGGTGGACGTACAGGAGGCTACGTAGGTCGTTCGAACCGCGTGACGTTTGGTAGCGGCAGGTCGCGTACAGGCTTCGGCAATGCATCGGCCAGTTCCTCGCGTACAACGTTCGGCAACCGCCGGACAGTGACCACTGACAGAAGCCGTACTGGCTTCGGCAGCACCTCGTCGAGCAGCAGTCGCTCAGGCTTCGGCAGCACCTCGTCGAGCAGCAGTCGCTCAGGCTTTGGCAGCAGTTCGTC
>Ga0310697_10007698_pt1 | contig 10117 bp, 10 predicted proteins | sample 172DNAGHGlowgp2_FD_203883 | JGI IMG/M metagenome (GOLD analysis project Ga0310697, IMG submission 203883) | Sheep rumen microbial communities from Palmerston North, Manawatu-Wanganui, New Zealand - 1728 DNA GHGlow gp2 (v2) (version 2) | ecosystem: Host-associated > Mammals > Digestive system >...
CGCCAGGTGGTAATCGCCTCGTCACGCGTCTCGTACATAAAGTCGTCGTTGATCATCGAGGCGAAAGTCATCAGAAACCACGTGTTACACGACTGCGCCAGCGCATCTTTCAGTTTCAACGGCGAACGGTGTTGGTGGCAGCCCACCTTGATATTACCGTCCGTCACACCATTCTCGCATTTCACGGCAGTCTCAGGAGTGATACTACCCTCCGAGAGCATCACCAGCGCCTGCGCCGTCTTGAACGTCGAGCCAGGAGCCTGAGGTTTTCCGATGGCCTGGCGGACGTCATAGCCCTGAGGCGTGTTCGTAGCCAGACAGAGTATCTCGCCATTGGCCGGATTGATGGCCACGATGGCTCCCGTCTTACCTTTCAGCAGACGCTCGCCCAACTTTTGCAGCGTTGGCCGCAACGTCAACGGCCCGTCCGTAGGCAGGTCTTGTGCACGAAGTGAAAGCCCTGTCGTGTACAGGATTACTAATAGAAAAATAAAGCGATATTTGTGTTCCATTTCAGTCATTATCGTGTTTTCTAGTTGCAAAGATACGAATAAGCGAGGGAAATGCCAAAGATTTGGTTGATTTTCTTTGCATCTTTATTGCCGAGTCGTTCATAACTGATTGCAAATAAGATTACTGCTCCGAGGAGAAAATGTTTTAGTGCCGTGTAAAAGACCTTTTTGTGCGGCACTAAAGGGCCTTTAAGGTCAAGGTAAAGTTAAAACTGCGTCAATGGACGTTAAAACTGCGACGATGGATGATAAAACTACGTCGTTGTTTAATAAAACTGCGACAATGATTAATGTTTTAGTAACCGTTAAGTCCGATTGGATAAAATTAAGGGTATCATAAAAAAAAATGCCTTCGGATGCAATAATATATATGTTCATGCGTTCTATTAATAGAACGTTGAATAAAAATAATAAGCTTATTTGATACATGACTACCCTTAAGGACGGATATGTTGTAGACGGGATGAACGAGCTGGAACGCAATATCAAGCGGTTGATAGACTTCTTTACTGCGCTCATTTGTCTTGTCGTCTTTTCACCCCTGATGCTGGTCTGCTATATCGCTGTGAAGCGTGAAGACGGCGGTCCGGCCATCTTTAAGCAGGAACGAATCGGACGGTTCGGAAGACCTTTCAACATCTATAAGTTCCGCAGTATGCGCCTGGATGCAGAGAAAGACGGTCCGGCGCTCTACCAGCACGAGAACGAAACGCGAATGACGAAGGTCGGAAAATTCCTGCGTGCTCACCATCTTGACGAACTGCCTCAGCTGTGGAACGTGGTGAAGGGCGAGATGGCGTTCATCGGTCCCAGACCCGAGCGTAAATTCTTCATTGACCAGATTATGCAGCACGACAAACGATACACCTACCTCTATCAGGTGCGACCGGGCGTCACCAGTTATGCCACGCTATATAACGGCTATACGGACACAATGGAGAAGATGCTGCGTCGCCTGGAGCTGGACCTCTATTATTTGGAGCACCGCTCGCTGTGGTTCGACTTCAAGCTGCTGGTGCTGACATTCATCAACATTGCCTTCGGCAAGAAATTCTAAAATCATGATTCGACTGCGGTATCTGTTACTGAGCTTTTGTGCATTGACGCTTCATCACGCCGAGGCGCAAACCGTGACATACGACGTGACGGCGGAGACGGCGGTGGGTACGGGCGACTATACCGCCTACCAACTGACGACCAACCGCCATCATATACTGTCGACACGACCCAACACGGCCTATCTGCGTGGGGCTGTCAACGTGGAGCACCAGCTGTCGAAGGACTGGACGCTGTCCGGTGCCGTCGACGTCGTCGCTTCCGTACATGCCGACCACAAATTCTATCTGCAGCAGTGCTACGCCAATCTGGACTGGAAGTCGTTCTTTCTGGAAGTGGGAGCCCGCGAACTGAAGCCCGTGCTGCGCGACGAGCTGTTGTCGAGCGGTACGTTCGCCAAGGGCAACAATGCCAAGCCCATTCCGCAGATTCATATCGGTACGAACGATTTCTGGACGATACCGTATACCAAAGACTGGTTGCAGCTCAGTTTCGACTTCGGCTACGGCAAGTTCCTGGACAGTGACTACCGCGAGGACGTTTTCCGCCAGCATCCCAGTGTCAACACCAAATACGCCACAGGCATTCTCTACCACCAGAAGCACCTGTACTTCCGCACCAACCCCGAAAATCTACTCTTCTTTACCGGCGGCATTGAGCATGTGGCGCTGTTTGGCGGTACGGGCTATAAAATTGAGGATGGCGAGTTGGTCGTCAAGGAAAAGCCCTCGAACCTGAAGGCATTTTGGAAGGCGATATTCCCCGTGGGCGACAGTCAGTATTACGAGAACGAATCGATGGAAGACTGGATCTACGGCAACCACCTTGGTTCGATGACCGTACAGCTGGGTTGGAACATCGACAAAGAGCACCTGTTGCAAGCCTATCTTGAAAACATTTTCGAGGACGGTTCGGGCATCCGCAAGAGCAATGGCTGGGACGGGCTGTGGGGCTTGGAATATCATAACAAGAGCAAAGACCGCCAGTATGTGCGCGGTGCCGTGGTGGAATATTTCCAGTCCACCAACCAATGCGGTCCGCTGCACTGGGACTCGGGCGACTATCCGGAACCCATCCGCAGTCAGATAACCGACAAGGTGGTAGGCAACGACGAATACTACAACCACACCTTCTACGATGCCTATGCTCACTACGGCATGGCCCTTGGCAATGCACTGATTACGTCACCTATATATAATAAGGATGGCTACAGCGCATTCCGCTACAACCGCGTAAAGGCGTGGCACGTGGGAGTGAACGGCGAGGTGACCGACCGCCTGTCGTACCTCGTCAAAGGTTCTTACCGTGAGACCTTAGGCACCTATAATCTGCCCGTCTACCCCAAGCGCCACTCGTTCGACGCCATGTTGCAGGGCATCTACGCCGTCGGTCCCTGGAACTTCTCGGCAGCCTATGCCTTCGACCTTGGCAACATCTACGGCGACATCTCAACGTTCGACTTTAAAATCAGCTATCATGGGAAAATTCTATAAACTGTTAGCTATTAGCTGTTGGCTATTAGCCGCATCGTGTCAGGAGGGCAGAGAGGCCGGCGATCTATGGGGACAATGGCGCATGGACGGCGGCGACAGGCTGTATATCAGTTTTTCGGGACATATTGCCCGACTGCAGGATACTCATCACGCCGAGATATTCGTCTACGGCAATTTCCAGCACGAAGGCGACAGCCTCTTCCTACAGTGTTACTCAGCAGAGGGCGAAGCCAAGGATACCGTCATGGTGGAAGAGGCCTTCGGCTTCAAGCCTTTCAACAATATCCGCATGAAAATAGAGAAGCTCGACGCCGACAACCTCGTCTTTAGCAAGGACAGGTTCACGTGGAGCTTCTCTATACACTAATTTCTTAACTCTTATATATATTAGAACTCCAGGGGCTGACCGCGGTAGAAGTCGATGAGCGCCTGCTGGTAGAGATGCTCGTAGCGGGCCTGAACGAGGTCGGACTCGGACTTGAGGTAGGTGTTCTTCGATTCGTTGAACTCAGTGATGGTCGCCTTGCCGTTCTCGTATTTCGCCTGCATCAGATTGAAGGCTGTCTGCGTACTCTTTACCGCCTCAAGAGACGACTGCTCTTTCGACAGTGCATTCAGAGCATTATAATATACCTTCTGAATTTCCTGATAGAGCGTCTTCTTGGTGTTGTCGAGCTGCAACTGCTGATTCTCGCGCTCAATCTTTGCCGTGCGGATACTGTTGCGCGTCTGGAAACGGTTGAAGATGGGAATGTTCAGGTTCAGACCGATGTACTGCGAGAAATTGTTCTTCAACTGCGTGCTAAAATTTTCGGACTTGAAACCGCTGGTGGTGTAGTAGTTCGTACCCAGACCGCCACTGAGCGACAACGTGGGATAATAGCCTGCGCGGGCTATCTTGATGTTATACTCGGTGCCTTTGAGTTTCAGTTGCTGAGCGGCAATCTCGGGTTTGATGCCAAGAGCTTCAGCGTAGATGATGTCGGGGGAAGGGATGGAGGCAGCGATATCGGCGGAGACATCGGCGAGTTCGGGACGGACGACGGAGAAACCGTCGGGCGTGGGGAGCTCGAGAAGCTGGGTAAGGCTAAGTATAGCCAGACGCGTGTTGTTGTCAGCCTGAGTAGCGACGAGATGACTGTTGGCGAGGGTGGCTCGCTGCTGGGAAAGTTCCGACTCGGAGGCTTTGCCGTTGGCAACGAACGCCTGCAGACGCTCGACCTGCATGGAGTCAATCTCTATCTGCCGATGGGCAACGTCGGAAATCTCCATGTCGTAGAGGATTTGCACGTAAGCCTGCGCCACCTGCATCCGGATGTCGTTCTTCGCTTTTTCGAGGTCGGCAGTAGCGGACTCAAGGTTCAGCTGGTTGAGCTTGATTTGGTTCGGAATCTGGAAACCCGTGAAGAGCGGCATACTGGCACCCAGCTGAAGCGACGTCGACGAGGTGTTGGTGTTGGTGTAAGTGTTATCGGCTGTCAGACCGCGTCCGAAGGAGAAGTTCTGATTCAGACTGGCACTGAGGTCCGGCAGGCGGGAGTTCTTGGAATTACTCAGCTGGATTTCCTGCTGGCGGCGCTGGTTTTCCTGTTGCTTGATGGGGATGCTATGCTCCACGGCGTAGTCACAGCACTCGCGGAGGGACCATTGGTGCTGGGCGGTAGCGGGGAGGGCGATGAGGGTTGCTATGACATAGCAACATAAAGAACGATGTTTCATAGCTCAATTATTTTTTGTCGTCGTCGGTAATTATCTCGGGACCACGGACCTTGTCGTTGGCCGTGATACCCTTCTTAATCTCGATATTCACACCGTCAGAGAGGCCGGTTTCAACAGCGCGGCGTTCGTAGTTTTTCTTGTCGGCAGGACCAACGAGCACGTAGACAAACGTGCTGTCGCCGCTGAACTCGATGGCACTCTCGGGGATGCTGAGCACCTTGTCGGCCTTGGCGAGGACGATTTCGGCATTGGCGGAGTAGCCGGAGCGGAGGCGGCCAGACTTGCCGCCGACCGAATCGGCGGGTACGGTGACAGCGGCCTTGATCTCAAACTGGTTGGCACCGTTGTTCTCGACGGCCTTGGGCGAGATGTACTCCAGGGCGGCGTCGAACTTCAAGTCCTGGAGGGCACCGATGGTAATCTTCATCGGCATACCGCTGACGAGCTGTCCGACCTCCGTTTCGTCGATATTTCCACGGAAGATGAGGTTGTTCATGTTGGCAACGGAGGCAATGGTGGTACCCTCGTTCATCGTGTTGACCTGGATGACGGAGTAACCGACCTTCACGGGGATGTCGAGGATGACACCGCTGATGGTCGAACGGATGAGCGTAGACGAGGCTTTTGCGTTCGACTTTGAGAATCCGTCGCGTACGACCTCCAGTGCATCCTCGGCGGCAGCCTTCTCGTGTCGGGCCTGCTCCAAGGCAATCTTAATCTTGTCAAATTCATCGGCACTGACGAGTTTCTGGTTGTAGAGGTTCTCCTCGCGCTGATAGTCGGTTTCAGCCTGCTTCAGGTTGATTTCAGCCAGTTTCAAACGCATCTCGGCACTCGACAGCTGTCCCATTTCGGGTACCACCTTCACCTTGGCAATCACATCGCCGGCATTGATGTAGTCGCCCGGCTCCTTGTAAAGTTCCTGAATGATACCAGAGATCTGCGGCTTGATGTTGACCTCATTACGGGGTTCAATCTTACCGGTGATGATGGTCGTCTTCTGGATGTTCTCCGTCGTGGGGGTAAACTCGTTGTAGACGATTTCCTTGGGTTGGCTCTTCTGCCACAGGAACACGAATGTTCCGATGAAAATCAGCGCGATAATTGCGGCGATGATCAGTTTGCTGTACTTTTTCATTGTTATATTGTTTTTTGTTGTTTCTTTATTTTGGTGCCAGCGGATGAACCGCTGACCACACTATTCATCACGCATGGCGTCGACCGGTTTGATGCTCATGGCACGGCCGGCGGGGGCGAGGCCGGCAAGGACACCCATGGCTGATACCGCGAAGGCCGCGAAGAGCGCTGTCCAGAAACCAATCTGGAAGTGGGCTGTAACGATGCCGTCCTCCGTATTGCCCAGTTCGAGCATCTGCAGAATCATCACTCCGAAGAGGATACCGCTCATACCAGCCACCAGCGTCAGCACGATACTCTCAGAGATAATCTGCGACAGTATCATCTTCGGCGTGGCACCAATGGCACGACGGATGCCAATCTCAGTGGTACGTTCACGCACAGTCACCATCATGATGTTCGACACGCCGATGGCACCAGCCAGCAGTGTTCCCAAACCTACGAGCCAGATGAGGAAGTTGACGCCCTTGAAGAGATTGTCCAACATCTGGAAGAGCACCTCGGTATTGAATACCATTGCGCCTTGCTCGTCCGTCGGGTCAATCATGTGGGCACGGGCTATGGTCTCGCGGATACGGTCAGTAACACTTGACATCACTACACCTGGACGGCCCGTCACGGCAATCAGGTCAACGGCATTACCACGGTTATAGGCCTGCTGCATGAAGGTTAGCGGCAGGATGACACCCGTACCGTTTTCTCCGCTGATATTAACACCCTCGCTCATATTGTAATCGACACCTACTATCTGATAGTAGATATTGTCGATGCGGATGCGTTTGCCACAGGGGTCGCCACCACCGGGAAACAGTTCCTTGTAGGTCTTCTTCTGGATGACACACACTTTGCGATGGTCGCGAATGTCGGCTTCGTCGATATATCTGCCGTAGAACAACTTCGGTTCGTTGACCCGCTGGTAGTCGGGCATGGCCCCACTGACGCCAATCGTGGCTTTACGGTCTCCGTAATAGGCTGTGCCACCATTCGAAAAAAGCAGGGGTGTAATGACGTCAAGTTCAGGAACGCTATGACGTAAACGGTCTACATCCTTATAGTCCATATGCCAGTAGCGACCTTTACGGAAACCCTTGTACGCCTTGCTCGTAGGTTGTGACCACACCAAAGCCGAGTTGGTTGCGAAACCCGCAAAGTTCCGCTGAAGCATTTCTTTCAGGCCCTGACCGCCTCCCATCAGCGCAACAAGCATGAAGACGCCCCAGAAGACACCAAAGCCCGTCAGGAACGACCGCGACTTGTTACGTGTCAGCGTGTCAAGGATTTCTCTGTATGTATCTAAATCTATTCTCATAACTTAATCAGCTCTTAATGCTTCTATGGGTCTGATGCGGCTTGCCTTATAGGCTGGGATGAGACCTGCTATCGTTCCGGCAATAATCATTACCAGGGTGGCCTCCACACAGACATCCAGTCCGACAGTCGGGTCGAGGAACATCGTAGCCTTGAACAACCCAGTATCTATTGTCTCATGACCTATCGTTGCGTCCATATATTCATTGGCGAAAATGCCTAACAGCATGCCGATATAGCCGAAGATGGTGGTAATGATCACACTCTCTATGATAATCAGTCGCAGAATGTTCCAAGGCTTGGCACCAATAGCCTTACGGATGCCAAACTCATGGGTACGCTCCTTGACGGTGATGAGCATGATGTTCGATACGCCTACGATACCAGAGAGTAGCGTAAACAATCCCACTATCCAAAGAGCGGTACGGATAATACCGATGCCTTGTTCCATCTGCAGATTCTGTGTGAAACGATTCCACAGCCAGACGGCATCCTCGTCTTCGGGATGTGCCTGATGTTCGGCATTCAGTCGGCGACGGTAGCTACGCTCAAAGTCTTCGTTAGCCTCCTCTGTCGGCAGTCCGTGGAAGGTAAACTCTATGCGTCCGGCATCATCGGTCTTGGCACCATAGATGCGCTTGATGGCCGTATAGCTACTGAACACGTCTGAGCGTCCATTCTCCTGTTCTTTATAGACACCCACCACCTTGAAGGCAAAGTTTCCGACGTTTAGGAAGTCACCGACGCGACACTTCAGTTCCTTCGCCTGCTTGTTGCCTAACACCAGAACTTTGCGGCTTTCCTTTACGTCAATCTCATTGATGAAACGTCCTTGTAATATTTCCACCTTATTGATCTTCGTGTGGTTGGGATAGACGCCGCTGATACTTGTTGAAACATACTGTTGGCCAAAACTGATGGTTGCTGACGTGTTGTACTGGGCACCCACCTCGTCGACATTCTTAGAGAACTCCTGCTCAGTAATCGTCATATCGCTCTCGTGCAGACGGATATCGCGCCCTTCCTTCAGTCCCTGATAGGGTTTCGACGTCCATCCGCCGAAGACGACCATCGACGACGACAGGAAACGGTTGCTCTGCTTCAGATTGGCATTGATGAGTCCGTTGCCGGCACCCAACAACACAATAATCATGAAGATGCCCCACGCCACCGCAAAGCCTGTCAGTGTCGTACGGAGCTTGTTCCTCCGTGCTGTCTGCCATATTTCTGTAAATATGTCTCGCATAATCTTTATTTCATCAATCCGCTACTGCCGAACGGTGAGGCATTGTGGTTTAGGTTCTCTTCGATTTGTCCGATGATGCCGTCCTTGATATGAACTATCTTATTCGTCTCGTTAGCCACACCGCTCTCGTGAGTTACCACCACAATAGTCATGCCATCCTCCTGGTTCAGCTGCTTCAGCAACTGCATCACCTCCACAGAGGTCTTCGAGTCGAGGGCGCCCGTAGGCTCATCGGCCAAAATAATCTGTGGACGGGTGATGAGTGCTCTAGCAATTGCCACACGCTGTTTCTGTCCTCCCGACAGTTCGTTGGGGTAGTGTTCGGCCCAGTCTAGAAGACCTAGGCGGTCAAGATAATCCAGTGCCATCTGATGGCGCTTTTTTCTGGACACCCCCTGATAGAATAATGGCAACTCAACGTTTTCCACGGCTGTTTTAAACGAGATGAGATTAAATGACTGGAAGATAAAACCTATCATCTTGTTGCGATACTCGGCAGCCTTGCGCTCGCTGAGGTTCCATATGTGGGTTCCGGCAAGCTCGTAGATACCGCTGTCGTAGTTGTCGAGGATACCTAATATATTTAATAAGGTACTCTTACCTGAGCCCGAAGCACCCATGATGCTGACGAACTCGCCTTTCTCGATGTCGAGTGAGATGCCTTTCAGCACATGGAGCGGCTGGGCACCCTGATAGGTCTTGTTGATGTCTTGTAAATGTATCATGAAAACAAACTTTTTACCTTGTTTTTATTCGTTAGACGCTGCAAAAGTACGAAAAGTTGCATGACCCTCCAAATATTTGGGACGAACTGCGTACATTTGTGACGAATGAATAGAAGTATGATTAAGCTTTAACATTCTCTAAGCTTTTTGTAGGCTTCTGCAACGTCGTCAATTGTGATGTCGAGGAGGTTCATCTGACGGAAGAGCTCTGGCAGACGCTCCTTCATAAACTCCTGCTTACGGGCTTTCAGAATCTGTTTCTTGGCACCAGGAGTGACGAAGTAACCCAGTCCGCGCTTGTTGTAGATAATCTCCTCGCGGGCCAACTGTTCGTAAGCCTTGACAGCTGTGTTGGTGTTCACCTCCAGCAGCACGGCATACTCTCGGACGGACGGAATACGGTCGTCGTCCTTATACACTCCAGAGAGGATTTCGTCGCACAAACGATCCGCCATCTGGATGTAAATCGCTTTATCGTTAGTGAAAATCATACGTTCAACCATTTATTGTTAATAACCTGCATTCGGGTAAAAATCTTATAAGAAGCCCAGTAGTGGAACACGATGAGCAGCATCATCGCTGAGTTGATGATATAGAATAACGGATGGAAGATTTTTGTATAGGTCTGCGTCTTCTCGTCCCAGGTGCCTGTGATGAATTCGAAGTGGAAAACAGTCCAGTAGTCTATCTGGTTCAGAAGCATAACCAGCAGGATGCCGACAACGACGATGGTGCCGCTGGTGAACAGGAACTGCTGGCGACGGAACAGCGTGCCGCCCAGGATATAGAGCGAATGGATGTAAAATGCCCAGACAAGGACCATCCATACCCCGTGCCAATCTTGGAAAGCACCCCACGGATGCTCACCATCACGTCCCATGACAGGCATCGTGAAGCCCCAGACGACGATGCGCCCCGTCA
>Ga0310697_10007702_pt1 | contig 10112 bp, 13 predicted proteins | sample 172DNAGHGlowgp2_FD_203883 | JGI IMG/M metagenome (GOLD analysis project Ga0310697, IMG submission 203883) | Sheep rumen microbial communities from Palmerston North, Manawatu-Wanganui, New Zealand - 1728 DNA GHGlow gp2 (v2) (version 2) | ecosystem: Host-associated > Mammals > Digestive system >...
GAAGTAGAAGAATTTAATTATTGTTTTGAAAAAGAATGTCCTTTTTATAAATATAATGCTCAAGAAGATAAAGAAATTTGTTTACGAGCGCAAGCAGAAATGGGATTAATAATAAGCGACGATCCTTGCTTTCCCGCAGCCCTTTGACATTTTAAAAAAAATATGATATAATATTTATATCAAAAGAAAAGAGGAGATAAGAATTATGAGAAATATGACTTTCATTTATTGGTGTATTAATTCTGATGGTGTAATTACTAATTTCAAATCTGGTGCTTATCTCGAAATAGGTATGAATGTTTCAGACAAGTATGGAGAGCAAGCTAGAATTATCGAAATGGATGTTGTTAAAGATTTATATTCAGCAAAAGACATTTCAGAAGAGTACGATTTAAATTATTTAATGAATATGTAAAGGAGAGTTGTAATTATGGGACTTGATAATGGACTTGTGATAAAAGCTAAAACTCTTAATGCCTTTAATTGGCTTAAAGAGTATTATGAAGATATAAAAGATAAGTTTTCTAGTAACGGAGATGAATACGAATTTTGGTATGGTCGTAAAGATTGGAATGTAAGACATAAATTTCTTGAAGTTTTTCGTGATAAGGGATATGATGGTGAGGGTGGAGACATTGTTCTCAACATTGTAGACCTTATTCGAGCAAGAGATGTTTTTAAATACTTTCTTAACGAAGATAATTGGAGAGTTGATGGAACTTCTATCTGGACTTGGGAGGAAGAACTTCGTAGTATTGCGGAAGCAATCTATTGGATTACTAAATTCCTTGAAGATGTTTATGATGAAGGCTTTACTGATGAAGACTTTGAAATTTGGTTCTATGATTCTTATTAATAGACGTGGTACTATTAAGGCGAGTTATATATAACTCGCCTTGATTTTTTTAAAAAATTATGATATAATATATATATCAAAAGAAAAGAAAAGAGGATAAAAAAATGAGTGAGGTTGATGAGCTAAAATTAGAAAATAAAAAACTAATAAAGCTTGTTCGTAAAAAAGAAAATACTAATAACCGTTTAAAAAAAAGTAAAAAAAAATTAGTAAAAACACTACAAAAATTCCGCACCTTATACAATTCTCCAGATATAACAAATGAAGAAATCCTTGTTGCTATTGGTAATTGGATTGGTAATTGTGATTTAACAAGAATAAGAAAAGAGGTTGATGATTAATGAAGGTTGCAAAAACATATCAGGGATACACTTATGATGAGAATAAGGCATATACAAAAGAAGGCAAGTTATATGTTAAGGCTAAGTGTAAGTGCGATAGATGCGGCGGCCTTGGGATTATCGCATCTAGAGTTGAGAATGGTAAAATAATTCCTATTCCTGTAGACGCAGGTATTTGCTATAAGTGTGAAGGTAAGAAATTTGTTACAAAAGAAATCAGACTTTATACTGATGAGGAGTATGAGAAAATGGAAAAGGCAAACGCTAAAGCAGCAGAGAAGCGCGAAGCCGCAAGAGAAACAAAGATGAAGGCTGAATATGCGGAAAAGAAAGCAAAGTGGATTGCAGATGAAGGCTTTAATGAAGAGGGTATTACTTATGTATATGCTCTTTCTGACAGCTATGATGTTAAAGATGAATTAAAGCAAGCTGGTTTCCGCTTTAATCCAACCCTTATGTGGCATTGCAGCGAGGTTCCCGCAGGTTATGAGGAGAAAGTATTTCCGGTTTCTCTTGAAGATAATGTTGAGTTTTCAGCTTGGGGTACAGGAATTTATAAGAACGGAACCAAGAAGAAGATTGAAGAGAAAATTAATGGTTCTGAAATCAAGTCTACTGAGTGGTTTGGTGAAGTTGGTGAACACTTTGATAACCTTGTTGTAATTCTTAAGTCTGCTCATGCTATTCAGACAAGATTTGGTATGTCAAATCTTGTAAAATTCTTCACAGAGGACAATAGAGAGATTGATTGGTGGACGACTGTTACAATCGGTGCGGCGGCCGGTTCTACGGTACTTTTATCTGGCAACATTAAGAGTCATAACGTGTACGATGATGCTAAAATCACAATTGTTAGTAGATGCAAAATTAAGGAGATTGAAGAATAATGGATAAGAATGTTGTTAGTATAACAAAACGTGATACCTATAATGCGGAAATGGCAAAGTCAGCTTATGACAAGCTTGGTTTTGTCAATGAGATCTTTGAACCGATTTCCGCAATTATCGATTTTGGCTGCGCAGATGGCTCTGTAACAAGACTTATGAGAACCTTTTATGATGCTAACAAGACTATTATCGTTGGTTATGACTTAGCAGAAATTATCGATAATAGATTAGAGAATGACTATGACAATAATATTGGCTATACGTCTCTTTTGTCAGAGGTAAATTTTGCAATAACAGAGTGGCTGAAGGATCACCCCGGCAAGGTTTTACTTGTTATGAACTCTGTTTTACATGAAGTTTATAATTATATGTCTCCAGTTGAAATTAAAGATTTGTATTCTACTCTTTTTTCTACCATTAATCCTGATTACATATGGGTTAGAGATATGTTTATACATAAAAATTTCTCTATATTTGCCCATCGTGAGGGCATAGTAGAAGCAGTTAAAAACTATCTCAATGATTCACCCTCTCTTGATGATGAAACACGAAAAAGATTTAATGATTTTAATCATTGGAATCAGGATAGTTGTCTTTCAGTAATAGATATAACTCATTTCTTAATGAAGTATACCTATAGAAATTGGGATAAAGAAGTAAAAGAAGACTATGCTATTTTAACTAGAAATAATTATAGTAATTATAATGATTTTGTTAGAACTCTTACTTTTTATGATTTTAAGATAGTTAAAGAAAAAGACTATGTACTTCCTTTTTTAGAGTATAAAATTAAACAGGAAATGTTTGATATTAGCATTTCACAGGATTTAGGTATGTATACACATAAATGGGTTATCTTTAAAAGAGAGGATTAATATGCTTAGTATTACAGGTCTTGATCCGGCGGCAGATTATTATATTATGAATAGTTCTCAAAATGTGGACACTATTGTCTATGCTTTTGAAGCGGCAATTCGAGCAGGCTATCATCCTAATGATGTAGAGCAAAAAATTTATGCGGAGACCGGTATTGATCCCTCAGATTTAACCTCTTCGGATAAAAATCAAATTCAAAGACGAGTAGAGGAAATATACCAGTCTTATACTCGGGGATACTGAATCCTATTCCCGCAGACTTGATTTTTTAAAAAATTTATGGTATAATATAGATGTAATAAAGAAAGAGGCAAATAGAAAAAATTAAAAATTTTCTTGACTTCTTTAAAAAAATATGATATAATAAATACATAAAAGAAAACAAACAAACTAAATTAAAAATTTAAGGAGAAAAAAGGTCATGGAAAAGGCTAAGGTAACTAAGAGAGATTATTTTAACGCAATTCGTAAGTATGTGAATGGAGAAGATGCAGAGCTTGCATATCCGGTTGAGGATGTTGTTGCTTTTATCGATACTGCAATCGCGCAGATTGATACTAAGGCAGAGAAGGAAAAGGCTCGTGCAGCAGAGAAGAAGGCTGAGGGCGATGCTCTTCGTGAGACCGTTCTTGCAGCAGTAACCGATGAGTTCGCTACTGTAGATGTTATCCTTGACAGGGTATACGATGCTACTAACGACGAGGAGATTACTAAGAGCAAGGTCGTTGCTCGTCTTACCCAGCTTGTTAAGGCAGGCACCGTGGTTAAGGAAGAGAGCAAGGAGCTTAAGAAGATGGTTTACAAGCTTGCTTAAGTTTGTAAACTAATCTAATACAATTTAATGAAACGATTTAGGCTTGAGGAAGTCCCCCAAGCCTATTTCTGCTAAGGAGAAAAGATGAAATATGCTATTCGATTTTATCACGGCTGTCGCGTTCTCAATGTCGCTGATGAAATTATTATTAAGTATTGGGAACGAGAACCTGAATTAATTAAATTTGTTCAGTCTCGTCCACAAGAGCAACGAATTGTTGTTGATATCTGTCCAATGTTAGATACGTTTGTTGGAGGAGAATCAGTAGAAGAAAATCTTGATATTATTAAAAATGCTTATCAATTACATCCTAATTTTGCTATCAAAACAATGTGGGAAAAAACATGGATTAAAGCTTTACAAGAAGAAAATATTCCATTCTTTTTTAATTCTATGATAACGAATAGTACAGAATTAGCAGATGTTATCAAGCTTGGAGTATCTGATGTTTACATTTCTGAAGATTTGGGTTTCTCATTAGATAAAGTTTACATTCTATGCAAGCAAAATAATATCAACATTCGAGTTTATCCTAATATTGCACAAAGATGCTCTACTTGGGAACCAAAACATACTATAACTAGTTTCTTTATCAGACCCGAAGATGTTGATTTTTATTCTCAATATATTGATATATTTGAGTTCTATGGCAATTTACAACAGCAAGATGTTTATTATGATATTTATAAAGCAGGTCGTTGGTTAGGTAATCTTCAAGATATTATATTCCATTTAGATGAAGAAATTGATAGTCGTGTAATTTTACCTTCTTTTACCAAAAGAGCTACTTGTGATAAGAAGTGCAATTATAGTAAGTGTAATATTTGCGGCAACCTGTTAGCTGCGGGAAAGCTTATGAAAGATAAAGGACTTTTAATGGTTCAAGATAAGAAAGAAAGCGTTACAGACCAAAAGACAATACAATTAGCAGATGAAATGTTTGCAAAGTATATTGAATGACCATTTGATTTTTTAAAAAAATTATGATATAATATATATATCAAATGAAGGAAAGGTAATAAGAATGGGCAAAGGTTCAGAAGAAAAGTTAATTGTAACCAATGGCATTTTAAAGGCATTTGAAGGTTCTTTTCTGTATAATGACGGCAAGGAAATTCGTATTCCGGTTGGTGACGTTCAGATTAAGGTAGCTCTCACTTGCGCTAAGGAGAACGTTTCTCCAGATGGTGAGACTAATACTATTTTAGATAGCGGCAATAGTGGCTTTCCGGCGCCTGTAGGTCAGGTCGCCGCACCAAAGTATGCGGAGCCGACTCAGGAAGAGAAAGACAGAGTGAACACCCTTTTAAATAAACTTGGTTTTTAAGGAGAATTAAGCTATGAGTCATATTCTTGCCTATAAGGAATGGCAGAGTCCGACCGGAGATTGGCATTGCAACGATACTACTGATTTGGGCGGACAGGCTGGGTTATGGTGGATTCCCGCACATATGTTTAAGCAATCTGCTTCAGAGTATCTTCAGTGGCTCATAGATAATTATCATCCTGATAAAATTTATTACAACAAAAATTCAAATTTTTTATCCTACAGTTGGACAAAAGAGCATTATTCATTATGTCATAAATTCGTATTATACATAAATAACCAAGCAAAGAAAAAACAATTTTTTGTGTGAGGTGTAAATTATGTCGAGAAGTTATAAAAAGCATCCTTTTGTAGTTGATTCTTGTCGTTGTAGAAAATGGGCAAAAAGACAGGCTGCATCAAGAATTAGAAATATTCCTGTGGAGAGCGAAGAGAGTGAAGTTTTAGTACAGTCACCGTCTGCTTTCCGTAAGATTAATCACGATACATGGGATATTTGTGATTATCGCTATATTTGGACGAAAAAGGATGTAATTAAATTAGCAAAAGAATATCAGGGTGAGGAAAATCTTAGAGACCTCTATCGTAGAATTTATGGCACAGTTGAAGATGCTATTGAATTTTGGAAAAAGTGTGTCGTTAGGAAATAAAGAGCGGCGACTTGATTTTTTAAAAAAAATATGATATAATATATATGTAATAAGAAAGAGAAAGAAAATAAAAAGTGTGAAACATTCCTATGTTGTTTCTTCGTAAACATCCCTTTGTGGTTACTTTTTATTGTTTCTCTTGTCTCAAATAGGTTGATGACGGAGTTAGAGACGTTAAAGATAACAAACCGTTGCTCTTCTAGCCATGAGCAGGTAGAGGCTAGCGGATAGAGATTGCCCAACATACTTGATCCTCACTATACCGTGAAAAAAAAGATGGCTCAAGAATGTCCTGATACATGATATTGTAGCACTTCACAACAACAGGGAAAAATATACAGAAGTGTAGTTTGCAAATGAGGTTTCATTGGTCAAACTTTTCCGAAAAAAGATATGACAAGTGTTAAGTGCACGACGCTAGGTAGGAACGGCTAACGCGACAGGGCGGTCTCGCTATAGTGACGAGGTAGAGTTCCTATACGAAAATCCACTATTTTAAATGAGGTTGAGGTAGCAACCGTCAACGCAACAACTACCCACTGCGCTGGAGCGACGCATAGTATCGTCAAATTTTGGACATAGATTAATGGTAGATCGACGCCGATAAACGGCGTGGGTGTGAGGTTCGATTCCCACTGTCCAAGTTATCAAGTGAATAGCAGTAGGCAAGCATTAAAAAGCCGTGAAGAGAATAAAGCTCGTTAAATGGAACACCAAGGGAGGACACCTTTTAGGCGACAGTTAGGCTCTGAAGAAGATAAGTCCTTGTAGAAAGAGGTAGACAGTCATCTACAACTCTTCCTGTGTAAGATACCTATAAACTTCTGTGCAATCCATTTGAGATGCGTGTGATTGAAACTGCACACCTGTTATTCCTTACTTGATTTTTTAAAAAATTTATGATATAATATATATATCAAAAGAAATAAAAATGATTATTAACTATAGTTTGATATATTACCTCTTTTCTTTTAAAAAATTGCAACTGTAAAGTTGCAATACATGGGCTTTGGGACTGCATGGGGTGGTCACTTGCCTTGCAAGCAAGACAACAGATGGGTTCGATTCCCATAAGGTCCACTTTTGCGGTTGGGTCGGTTAAGAGCCGTAAATCCCTGTAGAAAGAGGCAGACCTTTATCTGCAACTCTTCCCGCTATCGTCAAAACAGGGTTTTGTAATTTCTGATGGCAGAGACGATATAAATCAAAACAGGCAGAGAAATTACAATTAATTTGATTTTTAAACTGAAACGGGGCAGGTCCAATCCCCCGACTAGGTAGGCGAGGTAGAGTGAGGTTGGTTGCGGAAAGCGTAAAATTCCTACGCCTGAGTGCTTGGAAGTGAGCACTTACGAAGCGAGAGTAGTGTAAGCGTGTGGCTGAGACATGACCACCCACCTAGTCTTTAGTTTAAAATATATAGCCCCGTCGCCAAGCGGTAAGGCGGTGGACTTTGACTCCACAATTCGCAGGTCCGAATCCTGCCGGGGCTGCTAGGTACCTAAAATTTATTTATTTCGGTGGCGGAATAGGTAGACGCTAAGGCTTATTGTTAGATGGGATACGAATAGTCACTTAACAATTAGACAAAAGTAGAAATGCCCATCATGTAAGGTGACAAATCCTTACCCGAGATAATAAAAATTAAAAGATTAATTAAGTATAATGAGTATTTTTCTCCCATTGGTCTAACGGTAGTGACATCGCCCTTTCAAGGCGGGGATGAGGGGTTCGATTCCCCCATGGGGGACTGCAGATTAGAGGAGTGGTTCCTTGCGGCGTTCATACCGCCGAGACGTGGGTTCGAATCCCACATCTGCGACTAGCGGAGTGGAGCAGTCCGGCAGCTCGTTTGGTTCATACCCAAAAGGTCGAGGGTTCAAATCCCTTCTCCGCAATATTGGTTTCCAGCTTACCAAAAACCAAAAACAGTGGCGTTCTTCTAGCACGAGACGTTAGACGGCGACAACGGCGGTCGATAGCGGTTACTGTTGGGCAGGTTATGAGCCAAAGATTAACGTGTCTAATGCGACATTAAAGTCATTCGGAGTCTACAGCCCGTTAAGAAGTGGTTCTTCTATGTAATTAATAAAATTAAATTATAGACACACGCAGCAAAATAAAGAGAACAATCTTTAATGATGTTGGTTCGAGTCCAACTTTGTTTGCATTAAACAAATAGCCAAATGGTATAGGCAGAAGAATAATTTTGTGTCTAGAAAATTTAATTATGAGAAATAGTGTAACGGGAAGCACACCTGAATTTCAATGTGGTAGTAATGGTTCAAATCCATTTTTCTCATTTACATACAGTTTATTTACTGTATTTGGTTTACCTTCTGTACCTTTTTAAACAGAAGGCTTCTTTCCCTCTCGGTTGAGGACTCCGTTACAAAAGTCCGATTGTAATAGGTGCGGCGGGGTCGGTCATGAGATCGTTGAACCGGCTCCCGCAAGCTCCACTTGATTTTTTAAAAAAATTATGATATAATATATACATAAAAGGTAAGAAAAACAAAGGAGAAAATTGATGACTAAGTTACAGATACTTGCGCTTAAACGTAATCGACTCAAACGACTTGAGAACTCAAATAAAAATATTGGTTCAGGAGTTGCGCGAAGACTCAAATGTGAGATTCGTAATCTTGAGAAGTAAATGTTTTAAGCGTCTGTAGCCAAGTGGTATGGCAGCGGGCTTTTAACCCGTATATCGCAGGTTCGAATCCTGTCAGGCGCATTTTGGCACATGCAGCAAATTTAATTAAATTATTTTTAAATTACAATATTAAATTTGGGTCAATATTTATTTTTAAAAAATTTAGTGCCAAGTATAGAGACACACAGCAATCATATTTTATTTTGGCTATTATAAAATAAAGAAAAGTCTCTAGTATTTTTGGGTTGGTCGTACAAAGGCTAGTACACGTGACTGTTAATCACGGTATCGGGGTCCGAGTCCCTGCCTTCCCGTTTCTTTCGATGGCGGAATAAGTAGACGCAGATAAACCCATTACGCAAACAAAGGGTGCCTAATACCTAAGTGGAAACATATGGTGGCTGTAATCGAAAGACAGGCGAAAGCAAAGTTTGTATGTAAGGTGCGAATCCTTACTCGAAAGAATTTTATGGGGATGTGGTGAAATTGGCAAACACGTAGGTTTAAGGTACCTATGCTTCGGCTTGTGGGTTCGAGTCCCACCATCCTCACTATCTAATTCTCCTGAATGCCACAGGACTCTTAACAGAGATAAAAACCCTACCAAGACGCGTCCAAACTTGTGTACAGCTTAGAATGGTTACAAGAACAAAGAATTAGAGATCTCGCGGGTGTGGTGGAACGGTAGACACACGAGACTTAAAATCTCGGGACCTCGAGTCGTGCGGGTTCAAGTCCCGCCACCCGCACTATCTTTTATCAAGGAGAAAAAATGCATTTTAGAGAAACGAAACAAGTTCCAATTAAAAAATTTCATATTGGAGATAAGTTTGATAATATTCATATAAATGGTGAAAGTCATCTCTGTTCTATGGAACTTATAGCTTTAAATAATATAAGTTTTACAGTCAGAATTTTTGATAAATATAACGAGACATATTCAACAGAAGGCGCCTATGTTAAAGTAAAATTAACTGATGCGGAATTAAAAGCAAAATATTCTCTTGAGATAGAAGAATTAATTAAAAATCTTCAGACTGAATATACAGGAAAATATTGTGAGCATGATATGGATAATACATGGATAACATATTCTATTCCAGAATTAGTTTGTTATCTTAAAGACGCAAATCGAACAGTGCTTGGGTATTTTAAACTTCCTGAAGAGAAACAGAAGTATTATGGCTTCGGAGATATTGGTGTAGTTTTTTATGATGCTGAATATGATGAAACTTTTTGGACACACGGTAGTTTAAAAAGTATTCAGGACAGTATTGAAGAAGTAAGAAGTTTATAAAATGTGGACATGGCGAAATAGGTAGACGCAAAAGGCTCAAACCCTTTGGATATTAAGTCGTGCAGGTTCAAATCCTGTTGTCCGCACTGTGGCTGTAACTTAATTGGTAGAGTCTTCCGCTGTGAACGGAATGAGTATGGGTTCAACTCCCATCAGTCACCTTTAGACTCATACAGCAATAATATACAATAGACTTCTAATCTAATGCGTATATCGAGTCTAGTTTTTATCCGTATAGCCAAGCGGTATGGCAGCGGTCTCTTAAACCGTATATCGTGAGTTCGAATCTCACTACGGGTACTTTCTCTCGTTGGTCTAATGGTAGTGACGCTACCCTCTCAAGGTAGAAATGTGGAGTTCGAGTCTCCCACGAGGGATTTTATACTGACATAATTCAATTGGGAGAGT
>Ga0310697_10007704_pt1 | contig 10111 bp, 10 predicted proteins | sample 172DNAGHGlowgp2_FD_203883 | JGI IMG/M metagenome (GOLD analysis project Ga0310697, IMG submission 203883) | Sheep rumen microbial communities from Palmerston North, Manawatu-Wanganui, New Zealand - 1728 DNA GHGlow gp2 (v2) (version 2) | ecosystem: Host-associated > Mammals > Digestive system >...
GATGCTTTAGTAAGGCCACAAATTATGAGTGGAACTCATGCACTAACAATAACACTTTTTGGATTATTAAAATATGGAGATACAATGGTAAGTATTTCAGGAGAACCATATGATACATTAAGAGGTGTTATTGGAACTATTGGAGATAGTGAAAACTCACTTATAAAACATGGAATCAAATATGAAGAAATTGATCTAGTAAATAATGATTTTGATTATGAAAAAATAGAAAAAAGAGTAAAACAAGGAAACATAAAATTAATAGAAATCCAAAAATCATGTGGATATTCTCAAAGAAAAAGTATCAATATAGATAAAATAGAAAAAGTTATAAAGCTTATAAAAAGTATTGATAAAGATATTATAGTTATGGTTGATAACTGCTATGGAGAATTTGTTGAAGAAAAAGAACCAACAGAAGTTGGTGCCGATGTATTTGTAAGTTCACTTATGAAAAACTTAGGTGCCGGAATTGCAACAAGTGGTGGATATGTAGTTGGAAGAAAAGATGTAATTCATTCAGTTGCAGAAAGATTAACAGCACCATGTACAGGAAAAGATATGGGTGCAAACTTTAACCAATTATTATCATACTATAAAGGATTATTTATGGCTCCAACTGTAGTCCGTTCAGCTCTTAAAACTATGACATTTGCAAGCAGGATGCTAGAAAAATACGGATTTGACGGAGTTAGTCCAAGATATGATGAAAAAAGAGCAGATATTATTCAAACAATTCCACTTAAAAGTGCAGATAAATTAATAAAATTCTGTCAAGGAATTCAAGTTGGATCACCGATAGAATCATACGTTGTTCCAGTTCCAGAACAAACTCCAGGATATCCAAATGATGAAGTTATGGCTGGAGGAAGCTTCACACCTGGTTCAACAATCGAGCTAAGCTGCGATGGACCAGTGATTGAACCATTTACAGCATATATGCAAGGTGGACTTACATATGAATATGGAAAATTAGGAATTTTAATTGCTATTAATAATATGTTGAAAAAGTAAAAAAATAATTATAAAAAATTTCTATAACACTACGGAGTAAAGAAAAAGCGGGAAATATAAATTTCCCGCTTTTTTTTCAAATATAGTTTGACAAAAAAATTGTTTAATATTAAAATTATTATGATATAGTATTGGTAAAATATGAAAAAATTGCATAAAATTTAGCAATTTAGGTTGATATTTAAAGCATTTTTTAGTATAATTAATAATGTATATGTGAATATTAACCTAAAGGAGGTTTTTAATAAATTATGATAAAAAGGGGAATGAGATTAATACTATTATCAATTGTTATTCTTTCATTCATTACAATGACTGTTAAAACGTACGCAATGTCTACGGGAGAAGAGATTTTAAACTCTACTCAGGCAACAGAACTTGTTCAAATGAGAGAGTCTGCAAAAGATAATATGCAAGAGTATATTGATAAGTACGGGTCAGTTCCATTTGGATATGTAGCGGCTATACTAGATATCGTAAGAATATACAGTATACCATTATGTTTCTTGGGAATTGCACTTGGATCAATATTCCAATACGTATTAGGTATTAGAAAATTGGATGTTAGAGATAGAGGCTTTATGCTTATCATAACATTCGTTACAATACTAATGATATGTCAAGTATTACCATTGATTTTTGCTATAATAGTAAATGGTTGGAGGGGTTAACAAATGAAAGTTTTATTTGCGGTTAGTAATGATAATATATCAAACATGATAATTAAAAAATATGAGAAAGACTATAAGGAGATTATTTCAGCAAATCGTGTCTATTACTTTAACGCAATATTAAAAGAGATACAAAAAGATAAAACATATGATAGAATTGTTATAAGTGAGGATCTAGAGCCTTTCGCTAATTCAAACTACGAACAAATCGATAAGTTTATCTTTGAGAAACTTGATAATATTAGCGACGAAGCTCAGGATATCGATGGAAATGAGACTTCCATAATATTGATTTGTTCTGATAGACGTCAACCTGGAAGCTCTTTTTTAGTTAAATTATTTAGTATTGGTATTTACAATGCCTTACTAGGTACAGACAGAAAAATCGAGTCTGTATGTAAGTTAATAAGTAGACCTAGAGTAAAGAAAGAAGCTAAGATGTATTACAAGATAGATTCTGATGATGCATCATATAGCAACAAGGCCGAAAAAGAAGTTAGCGAATTAGAAATCACTAACATATTAACCCACTTCAAAAAATTAGGAAGAAATACTGATAAATATGCAGATAGTTTTAATAACATTGCTCAACAATATACAGATGATCAATTAAAGATCATCATCAACTGTTTACCAATGAACGTAAAAGCTGTTCTTGAAGATGATTCTCAAAAATATCAAGAGTTAATGTCTTCAGAAGGTATGATCACAAGAGTAAACAGAGAAGCTATTAAGACAAGAGAAGCTGAACAACAAACTGGTATTAGAATTGACATGATAGATAGTCAAGGAAAAGAAAAGATGAATGGACCAATCGTTATTCCATCTTCAGTAAGAACATCAAAAAATAAAGGTCCAGAACCAGTTAGACCAATGGGAAATCCAGTTCAAACATTTGATGGAGGACAAGTTACAGGAAGTGCTCCTCAAGCAGCACCTCAGCCAACAGCACAACCAAATGCACTTGATAATATGGCTCAACAAGGTGCTCAACCAGCACAAAAGAAACCATCAATGTTTAATAAATTGTTAAATAAAAAACCAGCTCCAGCAGCTTCTGCAGCGCCTACACAAGATGTTGGCTCAACACCAGCTCAAGAGCAACCAAAAAGACCAAAACTACCTTTTAATCCATTAGACAATGGAGCAGATAGAAGAGGTAGACCAAAGAAAGGTGAAGAAAAAGGTAAAGTTCCAGAAGCACCAGTTGCAGATGATAATGAAGACTTATCAGGAATGGTTCTTCCAGGAATGGAAGCCTTTGAAGAAACACCTGCTGATACTTCACTTCCAGGAATGGATGATGATTTTGATGTATTAGGAACAAGCAATCCTCCAGCAGCACCAGAGGTTGGTGGAGCAGATGATTTACCAGATGACATGTTACCAAGCATGGATGCATTCGATGATTTAGATGGAGATGGATTTGATGCTCCAACACTAGATGACTTCGATGATGATCTTCCAGGAATGGGTGATGAGACAGTTCCACCTGTTGCAACTGATGATTTACCAGGTATGGAAGATGACTTTGATATTCCACTTGGAGATGATATGGATGATACATCACTTCCAGGAATGGATGATGATATCAACCTAGATACACCTGATGCAGCTCCTGCAGCTCCAGTAGCTGAAACTCCAGCAGCTGAACCAGATGATGAATTTGATATGCAAATAACTGATGATACAGCATCAGATGATTCAATACCAGGATTAGATTCAGATATGTCACTATCTGATTTAGGAGGAGATGATACTTCTCTTCCAGGAATGGATGACGATGTTGAGATGCCAGGATTGGATGATGACACATCACTTCCAGGAATGGATGATGATATAGACATGCCAGCAATGGACGATGATATTGAACCAGAAATGAATATAGATGTTCCAGATGCAGCACCAGCTGCACCAGCTGCAACACCTGCTGCAGCAACAGAGGACACAACAGACGACTTCGATGATGAAGAATTAACAGAAGAAGTTGATTTACCAGGATTAGACGAATTAGACGACTTTGATGAAACAGCAGATGTTTCATTAGATGATGATTTTGATGTTCCTGGAGCAGACGATTCTTTACCTAACATCGATACAGATGTTGCAGGAGAAGATACATTACTAGGCGGATTTGAAGAAGAAACTAGTGTTGAGCCAGAACCTGCTCAAACAGTAAATGAGCCTCAACAAGAAGAAACACAATTGGAGAGCATTAAATCTACAGTTGATTATTCAATGTCAAGTCTAAATAGTTTATTAACAAAAGATAAAAAAGTAGTATCATTTATAGGATCACATAAGAGTGGTACAAGCTTCTTAGTTAATAACATAGCTACTATAACAGCGCAAGTTGGAATTAGTACAGCTATATTAGACCTAACAAAAAATAAAGATTCATACTTTATTTACACAAACAATGAGGAATCACTTAGAAAAATTGCTTATAATTCTATTCAAAAATTGCAAAAAGGATTTGCAGAGGGAATTAAAGTAAATAAGAATTTAACGGTATATACTGCTCTACCAAATAGTAATTCTGATTATTCTGATGCAGAGGCAATTTTATCTACATTAGTTCAAAATCACTCATTAGTATTGATAGACTGCGACTTTAATACAGATCCTGCATATTTTGCAATGTGTCAAGAAATGTATGCAGTTCAAACTATGGATATTTTAACAATACAACCGTTAACAGCATTCCTAAGAGATTTAAAATCAAAAGGAATTCTAGAAACAGAAAAATTAAGAATTGTTATTAACAAGGATATTAAATTAAAGAACTTAAGTCCAAAGCAAGTTATTAGTGGAATGAGTTTCTATAATGATCCATCAATGTCATTCATGACAGAGTTATTTAACAAAGATATGGTTAAGGTTTGTACTATTCCATTTGATACAACAGCTTATGTTTCATATCTAGAAGCATTACCAATCTGTCGTATCTCAATGGAGACAATAAATAGATATGGAAAACCTATTAGAGAAAAATTAAAGATTTTACAAGAAATGGTATATCCACTTGTTGGAAAATCTACAGCACCAAGTGGGGGAGCTTCAATAGGACATCAGGTAGATTACGGAAAAAAAGGTTTTTCGAGCAGTATGAACAACACACTAAATCAGATGAAAAAGAAAAATTTCTAAATAGTCACGGAAAGATTAGTAGAGGTGAGAAAGTGATAATCATAGTAGTTATAATGTTGCTTTTAGCAATAGCGGTATTATTTGTTTATAATTTTCAACTACAAAAGAACTTAGAGGCATATCAAAACCTAAGTGATAAGATTAGTGATTTAACAGTACTTCAGAATTTTATGAAGGTTGCTGGTAGTCAAGAATCAGTTGAAGATAAGTTAAACCAAATTAATGAGATAGTAATTGAAAAATATGATATCAAATATTCAACAATAGTTGTTTTTGATGGTGCTGAATATGTAATCAAGGCAACGAACGTTGATAAAATACATCATGATACATTAACTAATTTACATACTGAAGAGATATTTCAAGACAGTGTTGCTACAGCAACTCCTAAGTATATAACTATAGATAATGAGAATGAGAAACTTCCATATCAGAAAGTTGAAATGGGTAGAGCTAAATCAGCTATGTTCTTCCCACTATATATCGAAAATATCTACATTGGATATTGGATAATGGAAAGTGGAAGAATGCATGCATTTGATAAAACAGATACAACTATCATAGAAGTTGTAAAAGATAATATTATATCAGTATTATCAACAATGAGTTATCAAGATGCTATGGAGAATATCATAAGAGTTGATAAATTTACTGGATTATATTCAGCTGAATATTTATATAGTAAAGCTAAGAAAACTTTTGATAAATATCCAACATCAGCTGTATGTATGTTTAAAATAGCTAATATAGAAGATATTAATAAGAATCAAAGTAGAGAGATAGGAAACGGAATTATTACTGAAGTAAGTAACGTAGTAAAAGGAAAACTTCCAGCACAATATGTCTTCGTAAGATATATGGGACCAAAATTCGTTATCGTATTCTCTGGAGTTGAGGAAGGATCTGTTGAACAATTCTTAAAAGAATTAAAAGCAGATATTGAAAAGATTGTTGTTTCTCAAGACGCTGAAGAAAAAGCAGTAGTAAAGACATTAAATGGTAAGAGAGTAAAAGTAAACGAGTTGTTCGAAGAGAAGGTAGCTTCTCCAAAAGTTAATTTCGTAGTTTCTACATACTACAAAGGAACAGGTATAGAACAACTTAACAAAAAACTAGAAGAATATATAGATACGATGGATGTAAATTCACCAAATTCAATAAACTATATTTAATAAACGGAGGGATGAAATATGGCTTTAGATAAAACAATGAGTTTTAAAGTAGACAAAGATAAGAGCTTGAGAGCAAAAGAAATACTTAAAGAAGTATATCAAGCGCTAGTTGAGAAGGGTTATAACCCAATTAATCAAATAGTAGGTTATATTTTATCAGGAGATCCAACTTACATTACTAGCCATAATGATGCAAGAAACCTAATCAGATTAATTGAAAGAGATGAGCTTCTTGAAAAAATGGTTAAGAATTACATTGGATTGGAAGAGTAATTTATGAGAATATTAGGAATTGATTATGGTGATGCCAGAGTCGGATTAGCTATAACAGATCCATTAGGGTATACTGCACAAGGATTAGAAACGGTAGCCTATAATGGAAATGACAAAATGCTATTAAGACGCTTGGATGAGATTATGTCTGAGTACGAAATCGATACCATAGTTGTGGGAATGCCATATAATATGGATGGCACAAAAACTGCAAGAGCAGAAGTGACCGAAAAATTTATTCATAAATTAAAATGTAAGTATAATAAAATTAAAATAGAGACAATGGATGAAAGATTAACTACAGTAGCAGCACATAAGACAATGAACTTCTTGGATGTTAATAAACACAAGAAGAGAGGCATTGTAGATACAATTTCTGCAGTCTATATTTTGGAAATGTATATGAATAAAAAAAAGGAAGAATAAGGCTTTAATATGTAAAGAAGTTTTTGTAATAAAAAAGTTATAATATAGGTATTGCAAAAAAAATTTCTTTAGTGTAAGATAAATGTAGATTTGTATTTTAGTACAAAGGAAGGAGATTAAAATGGACGAAGAATTAGATGAAAATCAAAGCAATATCATTATCCTAAACGATGAAAATGGTAATGAAGTACAATTTGAATTTTTAGATTTAATAGAGTATGAAGAAGAACAATATGTAGTTTTACTACCAGTTCTTGAAGAAGGCGAAGAAGATGACGGAGAAGTTGTTATCTTAAAAATAGATGATTCAGACGAAGAATCAGATGAAGAATCATACGTAAGTGTTGATGATGAAAATACATTACAAGCTGTATTTAACATCTTCAAAGAAAAATTTAAAGATGAATTCAATTTTACAGACGAAGCTGAATAATAGAAAAAGGCAGGCGAATAGGCCTGTTTTTTTTGTTCGTTTTTTTTATTTATACTATTTTATTTTATATTTCGTTATGATAAAATAATACTTGTTTAAAGGAGGATACACATATGATAAGTGTTTTTAGTTATTTACTTACATTTATGGGAGTAATATTCTGGGGATTTAGAGCAATTGCAACTTTATTATTCCAATTAGATAGACCATTTTTTGCTCATCCAGTAAATGTAACTTATGAGATTATAGTATTATTCTTAACATTACCATGTTTAATAGGTGTTGTTAAGAGAAATATAGTATTTGCAGCTGCATATTTAGGATTATATGCTGCATATTTTGGACAAGTATTATATGACGCAATTATAGAAGCAGGAGCAAGTGGACTAAACATAGTAAACAGTTCAGATATGCTTATTACAACAATCGGTATTATAATACCATTATTAACATTCTTAGATATTTTATTTAATAAAAATAGAGCACTTGGTAAAGGAGCTCATAAAGAAGATGGATTCTATGCAAATGAAAAATTTGATAGAAACTTCGACGAAAGAGCTGACAGAAACCAATACAAATTCTAATAAAAGAAGAGATGTGTTATGGGAACTTTATTCATTGTAACAGGTCCAGCTGCTAGTGGAAAAACAGCAGTTTCAAAAGGACTTGCAAAGGAATTAGAAAAATCTGTATGCATTGAAGGTGATGATGTATATTCTCAAGTAGTTGGCGGATACAAAAGCGCTTGGGAAGAAGGAAATCACTTAAATGTATTCTGGAAAATAATTAAATATGAGGTAAGAACTTATTTAGATGCTGGATATGATGTAGTGTTTAACTATATCATTCACAAGGATACTTTAAATAATTTAATAAATGAATTCAAAGATGTAGATATAAAATTCTGCGTTCTTTTGGCAAGCGAAGAAGAACTATTAAAAAGAGATAGCATGCGCCCAGTAGATTGTCAAATGGGAGGAAGATGTATAGTACTTTTAAATAATTTCCTAAAAGATAATTTTGAAGAAAAGTACAAAATAAATACAGATGAAATGTTCCTAGATCAAGAGATTAATCTATTTAAAGATGCAGATAAGTTCTACATAAATAAGCCAGAAGAAAACACATTTAGATTTGGATTTTAAAATAGGGACTGCCATACGGCAGCCTTATTTTTATATATAAAGGAGGTATTTTAAAATGGAAATGCTAGATACTTATACTAGAGATGGAAAGTTTTTAGAAGTAAAGTCTAGAGAGGAATGCCACGTAGATAACCCTGGTTTTTATCACAAACCAGCTTGGTCTTGGGTGTATAACAGCAAAGGTGAGGTGTTAGTACAAAAAAGATCAATGAACAAGAAGGTATTTCCTGGATGCTGGGATATGTCATGTGCAGGACATGTTGATGCAGGAGAGAGAACTATTGATGGCTTAATTAGAGAAGTAAAAGAAGAATTAGGAGTAGATATTACTGAAAAAGATTGTCACTTCGAATTTGAATATATTGAAGATGAATGCTTTGAAATAGGACAACTTTATACAATCAAAATGGATAGAGAAGCAAAAGACTTCAATATCCAAGAGGAAGAAGTAGAACAAGTAAAATGGGTGTCATTTGAAGAATTCAAAAAGATGCTTTTTGGAACAGAATGGTGTCCATATAGTGATGAATATAAATATAAAAGTATAGATGCATTAGAAAAAAGATTTGAAGAATTATAAAATACTCCGAAACCCTGCTCTCATTTGAAAAAGCAGCCAAAATGTGGTATAATAATAGGTGGAGGTTTTTATTTAACCCTTAGACTACAAATGGAGGTACATCAAATGAAAATGAAGGGTAAGCTTCGGAGATTTGCCTCAGGCTGGCTTGGTCTGATTCTCATCTTCGCCGCAATTTACGTAGTTATTGAAGGTGTTACCCTCATCATTAAGAGCAATCTTAATGTTGTAGATCCGGTGGCAACCATTCACTGCGACGTGAAACACTTCCTGAAACTCAAGACCACGATTAATGTCGACAATGATTCTGATGATTCTGTTGACGGCATTATCACTGGAGATTTTGCATTTGGACTTTTTAAGGACGTGCATGATCCCCTGGACTTCAAGAACAATGATGGAAGCTATATCGGCGGGGCATCGGACACGTACCAACTAATCACCCAAGATGACCATACCATTGTCGATTACGTAAATGGTGTCACGACGGTGATGAGAGGCCAGTTCAAACTGGCGGGAGAGAAGTACAAAATCTTTGATGCAGAGGGACAGTATATTGCCTATCTGGATGTTGGCGTAACTGATACCTTTGGTGGACTCTATGATCCTAACGGAGAACTTTGGGCGACCTATAAGGCGCACTTTCTCTTCAAGGATTATGATATCACTATCGGAACAAATGCCAAGCTTCCGAATGAGACGATTACGCTCCTGTTCGCATCATACTATTCCGATCATGCAGCAGCATTGCGGGAACTCTTTTCCAGCCATTCAAGTAACGAAAAGTAAATAGATTTCCGACCGGAAGTGCACACCTTAAAATGGTGTGCACTTTCATTTTATATTTGACATTTTGTCTAAATTCTTATAAAATATTGGGCAAACATCTAGCCTTTGGCTAATGTTATGTTTTAAACCAGTGTAGAGTTTGAAAGATCCTTTTTGTAACTTTAGTTAACCAACATCCTATCAAGATCAAAGGAGGTATAGGCATGGGAAAGATGCAAGAAGGTGCATTTGCTGATTCTGCAGTAAAAGTCTTTGCGGAAGCAAAGAAGTTTTCCGAAGGAATCGGAGTAAATGTAATTACTTTGGATGTCTTCGCATTTAGTCTGTATGCTATGAAAGATTCACCGATATATCGGTATGTATTGCTTCAGGCAACAGAGGAGAAGTTTGAAGAAGTAAGAAAGCAACTTTACGACAAGCACATTCTCAATGGTACAGCAACAACCAGACTGTTTAAA
>Ga0310697_10007707_pt1 | contig 10108 bp, 15 predicted proteins | sample 172DNAGHGlowgp2_FD_203883 | JGI IMG/M metagenome (GOLD analysis project Ga0310697, IMG submission 203883) | Sheep rumen microbial communities from Palmerston North, Manawatu-Wanganui, New Zealand - 1728 DNA GHGlow gp2 (v2) (version 2) | ecosystem: Host-associated > Mammals > Digestive system >...
CTAAAACCTCAATCACCTTTACCCAGTCCGTCTCTGCCTCGAAGCCGAACTTGTCATCAATACCCACGTTGAAGTAGAGTTTCACCTCAAAGTTCTGGAAACTCGTCTTTCCGACTTCCGGGTTCTCGTTTGCATAGTCAAAAAGGATGCCCTCCTCCGCAAAACGGCTCCTGTACATGGCCATCTGCTCATCGTAGCAGCCGCTCCAGAGAATCATGCAGATATCATCACGGCTGGTCATCAACTGCAAGGCCTCACGGGCATAGGGATAGTAGTCAAAGGTTTCCTCATTCTCATAGCAGGCCCGCAGGATCGTGTCATGAATATCCACCACGACATAGATCTTCTCCCAGTTCTTTTCCTTCTTCCGTTTGAAGGCAACCTCAAAAGCTTTTCCTATATCCATGCTACAGCTTTTCAAAAGTTCGAATCAGGTGAATAACCGTTCCCCAAATCTGGAAGTTCTCAGGATCATTGACCTTGAAAACGGGATAGTCTGAGTTGGCAGGAAGCAGTTCGATGTAACCGTCTTTCCTATGTGTCAGATCGAGGAACTTCATCGTGAATCCCCCATCCCACCAAGCCACGACGATAGAGCCGTCATGTGGCTCCACTGCCCTGTCGATAATCACACGGTCACCGTCGAGCAGTCCTGCATCCCTCATCGAGTCACCCTCCACATCGCCATAGAACGAGGCTTCTGGGTGACGGATATAGTCACGGTTGAAATCTAATGTCTCATGCCTATAATCGTCAGCCGGACTGGGAAATCCTGCCTTGATACCCGCATGTTCCAGCTCCAGTTTGGTGTCAAACACACCTTTGATTATCTTAATGTTACCCATAAATCCTAATAATTCTCAAAACATTCCGCAAAGTTAGCGAAAATTCGGCATTTATTGGTAACTTTGTGCACATATTTAATTGAATTTATGAGAAAAGCAAGTTTTATTTTGGCAGCAGCCATGTTGATGGTGTCAGCTGCGGTGATGGCTCAGCAGGCATCAAAGGTGTATCTCACAAGGGAGATTTCACCAGAGTCGTTAGTAAAAATCTACAAGGCACTGGGCGTGGAAGCCAAGGGCCGTGTGGCAGTGAAGATGTCAACAGGCGAAGGTAGCAATCCCAACTACCTGAAACCTGAGCTGGTTAAGAATCTGATATGGGAAGTGGACGGCACCATCGTAGAGTGTAACACTGCCTACAGCAGCGGTGCAGGAAACGAGCAGGATGACCGCAATTCTTCAGCCAACCACTGGAAGGTGATTGAGCGCCACGGTTTTCTGAAGTATTTCCCCGTAGATATCATGGACGAATACGACGAGATACGCATCCCTGTGAAAGACCAGTCGCACATCAAGTACGACATCGTAGGCGGACACATGGCCAACTACGACTTCATGATTGCCCTCAACCACTTCAAGGGGCACCCAATGGGTGGCTACGGTGGTGCGTTGAAGAACCTCTCCATCGGCTGCGCCAGTCAGAACGGCAAGGCTTACATCCACTCGGCTGGCAAGATGGAAAAGTTGGATATGGGCAAGCTGTGGACACCGGAGTTCATCGGTAATCAGGATGGCTTCCTCGAAAGTATGGCAGCAGCAGCTCAAGCCGTGGTGAACTACTTCAACAAGAAGCAGGGCATTATCTACATCAGTGTGATGAACAACATGTCGATAGACTGTGACTGTGTGGATCATCCAGAACCTGTGAAGCTGGAGGACTATGGCATCCTCGCCTCTACAGACCCCGTAGCCCTCGACCAGGCTTGCATCGACATCATCAACCAGCAGAAGGTGACTGCCAAGAACGACCCCACCGATTTGCTTAAGCGCATTGACAAGCAGCATGGCACACACACTATCGACCATGCCGCCCAGATTGGCCTTGGTTCCAAAAAGTACGAACTGGTAAATCTGGATCTATAAATTTGGAGTGGTTCTTAATATAAGGGAATTGATGAAAATAATAATATCCATAGTATGCCTGATAATGGTCACAATGTCAAGCGCATTGGCACAGCAGGCGAAAGATATAGTAAATTACAAAAGCAATATGAAGAGTTTCAAATCAACTGCGTGGCTGTTGCCACAACCTGTGCTGATTATCGGCACCTATGACAAAGAAGGTAAGCCCAACGCCATGAACGCTGCCTGGGGCGGCCAGTGGGATATGAACGAAATCATCATCTCACTCGGTTCCCATCAGACAACGGACAATCTGGCCGTGAATCCAGAGTTGACAGTAGCTTTTGCAACCGCTGAGACGATGGTAGCCTCTGACTATGTAGGCATTGTCAGCGGCAGAAACACGCCTGACAAGATGGAGAAAACGGGCTGGACTGTTGAAAAGGCTCCTAATGTGAATGCGCCTGTGTTCAAGGAGTTCCCGATGACGCTGGAATGCCGTGTGAAGCAAAAGATAGATGAGAGCGAGACTGGATACTACCTTGTTGCTGAAATCGTCAATATCCTCTGTGATGAGAAGTATCTGGCCGAGGATGGCAAACCCGATGTGGAGAAAATGAAGTTGATTACCTTCGATCCCGTTCACCACACCTATATCCAGCTTGGCAAGACCGTAGGTAAGGCATTCTCTGACGGAAAGCAACTGAAATAGAATATGTACAGCTTAACATACAAGGTAACGACAAGCACCTGCGACAGCGAAGGAAAGCTGAAACTCTATTCCGCTCTCCAGATGATGCAGGACTGTTCAGAGATGTGGATCGACAGCGAGCCGGAAGTCAAGGCCTACTTCCTGCAGCAGAATATGGCGCAACTCTTGGCGACACGCCAGGTCGAGATTATCCGTGTGCCCGACTATAAAGAGGAGTTGACGGTGACGACCTCCGTCTATGGCATGAAACCCATGTTCGGATTCCGCAATACGTTCATCTACGACGCACAGGGAAATCCCTGCTACAAGACATGAAGCATGGGAGCGTTTGTTGACAAAGTGGCAGGAAAGCTGAAGCGTGTGGACGATGCGACCATACAATCAATGAAGCTGGAGCCACAGTTGGAGATGAACTATAAAGACCGCCGTATCATCCTGCCTAAGACGGAAGGTGAAGTGCTGGAGCCTATCAAGGTGCTTCGTGCCGACATCGACTACAACAAGCATCTGAACAATGCCCGCTCGGCATCCCGAAGGGTGACGCTTGCAAGGCAAGAACTATGTCCGTATGGCGATGGAACTGTTGCCAGAGGATTTAATCGTAAACGGCTTACGGGTAGAATATCGGGTTGCCGCTAAGCTTGGTGATTGTCTATCTCCTACTATTTACAAAATAGCTGACGGCATCATCGTTTCCCTTTCTATAGGGAGTGAGGTGAGTGCCATCATTGAGTTTACATAAACTATGCCCAAAGAACGAAACAAGGCAGATGGCTATCGTGAGAAGGCTTACGTTTCGGCTCGTATGCTTTGGTAGAAGTTATATTGTTGCTATTGGTCATCCTTCCTACGTTAGCAATTTACAAGTTTACAAAAGAACATAAAACAGAATCGAAATGAAAGTATTATTATTAAACGGCAGTGCCAACAAGAATGGCAACACTTTTACTGCACTCTCTGAGATTGCCAAGCAACTGAAGAAGAATGGTGTAGAGTCGGAAATCATGCAAATGGGCAACAAGCCTGTACGTGGTTGCATTGCCTGCGGACAGTGTCAGGCGAAGCAATTAGGGCATTGTGTCTTTGATGACGACATCTGCAACCGTATCGTTGAAAAGCTCAATGAGGCCGATGCGCTCATCGTGGGTTCGCCTGTCTATTATGGTCAGCCCAACGGTGCTGTAATGGCAGTTCTGCAACGTGCCTTCTTCTCAGGTGCCCAAGTACAGAACAAGCCTGCGGCAGCGGTAGCTATCTGCCGTCGTGGTGGTGCTACGGCTGCATACCAGACGATGAACATGATATTCGAGATGATGAACATGCCTGTGGTTACTTCGCAATATTGGAACATCGCCTACGGCTTGGCACCCGGTGAAGTAATACAGGACACAGAGGGAATGCAGACCATGCGAGTGCTTGCCGACAACATGGCCTGGTTACTGAAGAAGATTCACGCCAATGGTAATCCCGATTATCCTGAACGCGAAGAGTGGCAAGGCATGAACTTTATCAGATGAATCAGAGACAATGACAATACAAGAATTTCGTGATTACATGGCATCGGGCAAACCCGTCGTTGGCGGTGGTGATGTCCACATGATGTTCCATCAGCTGTCGCAGGAGGCACTGAAGATAACAGCAGAGATTAACGGCAAGTATCATACTCCAGAGCAGCTGCACGATTTGCTGGAACAGCTTTGGGGACGTGAAGTTCCCAAGACGGTAGGCATGTTTCCTCCGTTTCATACCGACTGCGGCAAGAACACCATCGTTGGTGAACGGGTCTTCATCAACATGGGCTGTAAGTTCCAGGATCAGGGCGGTATCACCATCGACGAGGGTGCACTCATAGGTCACAACGTCGTGCTGGCAACCATCAACCACGACCTTGACCCTGCCAAGCGTCAGAGCATGAGCTATGCTCCCATCCACATTGGCAAGAACGTATGGATTGGAGCCAATGCCACCGTTCTTGCTGGAGTGACCATCGGCGATGGAGCCGTAGTAGCTGCTGGTGCAGTAGTCACAAAGGACGTTGAACCGAATACCATTGTTGGTGGCGTTCCAGCCAAGGTAATAAAAAAGATAGAGATAAAAGACAGATAAATCGGAATTTAGCGTTATGAAAAAGATCTTAATATGTATTCAATTTCTGTTATTAACGACCGTTGCTTATGCGACTGGTCAAGACAGTGATGTTATTTATATTAATGGTACTCGTTGGGCGTTGTTGGACAGGCCTGTATGCAGAGATTCTTTGTTGTACCATCACTTGAAGGCTGTGCTACCTGCAGAACGCCATATTACTACAGCCAACTGGGATGGCTTCACCTCATATTGGAGCATTGAGGAGGACGTATTCTACCTCGACAGTATACGATGTGAACACTATGATATAAATAGTCGCAAAATTACAGGTGAGCGCATTCCAAACGACACATTGCTTCGTGTTTTCAAGAATTTTGTCGAAGGAGAGCGTATTGTGGCCAGTTGGCTGACGGACGACATTCGTGTGGCTACGGGGAAAATGATTTACTATCAGCACATGGGCTTTGAACGAGACTACGAACGTGAACAAACCTTTACAATTCGTGAGGGAAAGGTCGTTGGAAAACAAGATTATCACAACTATGTTGTTGACGGTTTCGCATTCGATAAAGTCAAGAGTAATTCTGACATACGGAAGTTATTTCCTTTGAAAATAGAAAAGTATCCCGAACTCGCCAATGTCAAACGCATCATATTCAGTATCCGACAAGCACGAGTTGATATGCACGGTAATCTTGTAGAATGTGAAGTTAAGGTCCTCAAGCCCGGCGACAATCAGCAACTTGCCGAAGAAATGACTCGGCTGTTGAAGGCTTACCATCCTTGGAAAGTATCTTTTATCAATGGTGAATTTCGCGCTTTGGGTATTGAACATTATTCTTTCCCCTATCCGCTTGACCAATAAATTCCAATTTAGTGGAATCATCAAATGAAATTAAAGAAAAGAAAAATCAATTACGCAACCATCTTCTTTCTCTGCTGGTTTGCCTTTCTGGTCTTTCTGATAGATGGAGTCCTGAAATTCCAGACATTAGTTGACTATTTCGGGTCGTACGCATTGTTAGAGGTTGCGTTGCTGCTATTGATCATTCTACCCACATCGGCTGTTTACAGACTTACAAAAGAAAAAAAGTGAAGATAAATACATAGTTTGCTCATGAATATTAAGTTGAAGATTATCGAAGAAACTTTTTCTGTCTGCAAAGTCAAAGACTACTCTGAAATTGACCTTCAGGCAGCATTTGTGTTTGTTGGTTCTACAGACGAAGAGAAATCTCTGGTTTGTCCAACCAGGCTTGTGCCTGCCAATACGACAGAACGAGATGACGGTTGGCGAGCTTTCCGCATTGAGGGAATACTCGACTTCTCGCTCATCGGTATTCTTGCTAAGATATCAACTTGTTTGGCAGAGAATGGCATTGGTATCTTCGCCATCTCGACCTTCAACACCGACTACATCCTGACCAAGGCAGAGAACTTTGAGAAGGCAGTCAAAACGTTAGAAGCCGAAGGATACAAGATATGTTGACCATCGACACAACAAATATGTGCTCACACCTGCAAAGGAAACTATTCGAAGAAGATGGAATCTATCATCATCTTTGGATAGCCATGCAGGATGATCCAGAACTGACGGCTGTAGTCCGTTCTCGCCAGCTTCACATCTACCGAAATGGCAAGAAAGTTCTGGTCTTGGCAGGAAAGGCAGCTCCCAAAGTCATCAGAGAGGATAAACTATGTGAGATTTTACAAAAAGAAAAATAGAGATTCCATGACACTGACCTACATCTTCCATAGTGGCTTTGTGCTCGAAACGGAGCAGTCCATCCTGGTATTCGACTACTGGATGGATCCCAGTGGTGTGATGGATGGTGTGCTAAGGAGCGAGAAGCCCATGTATGTTTTCTCCAGCCACTTCCATGAAGACCACTTTACGAAGGATATCTTTGAGTGGAAGAAGCAGAAACCGAATATCACCTACATTCTCTCCAAGGACATCTACAAACATCGGAGAGCCAGCAAGGAGGATGCTGACGTATGGTTGGCAAAAGGTGGTATATGGTCTGACGATACCATATCCGTATGGGCATTAGGCAGCACAGACAGCGGCGTGTCGTGGATTGTTGAGACCGAAGGTAAACGTATCTTTCATGCGGGCGACCTGAACAACTGGTATGCAAAGTTTCTGTCAGACGACAATCCTGATCAGGAGCGATACAGCTTTGAGATGGAAGAGACGTTCAATCCGATAGCTCACGAGAAGCAATTCCTTGGCGAGCTGAAGGACATCCGCAAGGTTGCCGACAGTTTCGATGTGGTGATGTTTCCCATAGATGGACGTGTCGGCAACGGCTATACCCTTGGTGGCCGGCAATTCATCGAGCGCTTCAAAGTCGGACTGTTCGTCCCTATGCACTTCACTACAGGCTTTGAACCGAGCGAGCAGCGAGAGCAGAGCCGAACTTGTTCGAACTATGCCGAGTCGCGAGAGAGGAAGAGCGGAGCTCAATCCTCTTGGCGTATGAAGGAATTTACGGATGAAAAGAACATTACTTTCTGGGAAATCAACAGGGAAGGAGAAACTATTGAAATCTGAGTGCAACTTTTTGCCTCACTCTAACGTCTAACAGATAGAAACTTTTAAAAGTTAAAGATTATGATACTCTCAACAACCCCACAGATTGAAGGTCACACCATCCGCGAATACAAGGGTATTGTGACAGGTGAAACCATTATTGGTGCCAACATGTTCAAAGATCTGTTTGCTGGCATCCGCGACATCGTAGGCGGTCGAGCTGGCGCTTATGAGAAGGTGCTTTCCGAAGCCAAGGACACTTCCATGCAGGAGATGATGCAGCGTGCCCAGGCTATGGGAGCCAACGCCATCGTAGGCATCGACATCGACTATGAGACCGTTGGAGCTAATGGCTCTATGCTCATGGTAGCCACCAGCGGAACGGCTGTTGTCATCTAAATCAGATCACGTTAGGGAACATCCATGACAGATGTTCAGGCAGTATCTTCGATGGGATGCTGCCTGCATGATGGATTGTATCATCATAATCCGTAAAAATGGTTAGATAATCCGTAATTTGTTTATCCAATCTTTATATATTTCGTCGTACCTTTGCACCCGATAGTTGGTACTAAACAAATTGTGGAGTAATATGAATGAAAAGTTTACCATCTGGAGGGGATTTCTTATTATACTGTCTGTCATGATGACAGTTGGATGTTTCGGACAGAGTTCCGTGGTGTATTTCACGAAAGACATCACGCCAGAGTCGCTGGTGAGCATTTACGAGGCACTAGGCGTGAACAGTGAAGGCAAGCGCGTGGCAGTGAAGATATCCACAGGCGAGTCGAGCCGCACCAATTACCTGCGACCTGCGTTCATCCAGAATCTGGTTCAGAAATTAGGCGCAAACATCGTGGAGTGTAACACGGCATATGGTGGCAGTCGAGGCTCAACGGCAGCACATCGGAGGGTGATTGCCGAACGTGGTTTCAACGACATTGCCACGGTGGACATCATGGATGAAGAGGGTGAGATAAACCTACCCGTCACCGACACGAGGCATATCCAGTATGACATTGTGGGATCGCACTTGCAGAACTACGACCTGATGGTGAACCTGGCTCACTTCAAGGGGCACGCCATGGGTGGTTTTGGCGGGGTGCTGAAAAACCAGTCTATCGGCATGGCTTCGAGTAGCGGTAAACTCTATATCCACTCCGCAGGACGCAGCACAAGCCGATGGATGAGTGATGATCAGGATGGTTTCTTAGAGTCGATGGCGGCAGCAGCCCAAGCCGTTCACAACTACTTCAAGCAGCAGGGACGCAATATCGTCTATATCAATGTGATGAACAACCTCTCCGTGGACTGCGACTGCGACGGTTCGCCCGCTATCCCTCAGTTGAAGGACATCGGCATACTGGCATCGCTCGATCCTGTAGCCCTCGACAAGGCATGTCTCGATCTTGTGTTCAATCACCAGTCGGTGGCTGGTGATGATGCCTCACCACTCATCCGTCGCATCGAGAATCTGCACGGCACTCATACCGTGGAATATGCAGAGAAACTCGGACTTGGGTCGCAACAATACACACTCAAAGACCTCAGCCAGGCATCTGGTGTCAATTCCGCCAAGACATCAGCAGTCGATCTCTATAATGTCTATACGCTTGACGGCAAGAAATTGCAGACTAATACCCACAGCCTTGACGGTCTGGAGAAAGGTACTTATATCATCAACGGAGAGAAGAAAATCATCAAATAACAGTTAAGCAATGAAACAGAATATCGGACAGAAACTGGCACTCTATCCCACGCCAGCCACAGTTGTAGGAACTGTTGGAGAAGAGGGACGGGTAAGGTGTATGGGGAGACTTTGAAATAAGACGAGAGTATGAAAAAGATTATGGTGATGCTCACGGCACTGCTGTCCATCAGCCTCAGTGCTTGTTCACAGAAGAAAACAGAAACGGAAATGAAACAGAATGTATTAGTAGCTTATTTCTCGGCATCAGGGACTACCAAGGTTGCAGCCCAGCAACTGGCAGAGGTGGCAGGTGCTGACTTGCACGAGATCAAACCCGAGAAGCCCTATACGAATGCTGACCTCGATTGGCAGGATAAGCTGAGTCGTTCGTCGGTGGAGATGCAGGATAAGAAATCCCGTCCTGCAATCAGAGGCAAACTCACAAACATGAAGGACTACGATGTCGTCTATGTCGGTTTCCCCATTTGGTGGTACACCTGCCCGACGATTATCAACACCTTTATGGAAGCCTACGATTTCAACGGCAAGACCGTCATCCCCTTTGCAACGTCAGGAGGAAGTAGCATCAAGAAGGCCTGCACAGACCTGAAAGCCGCTTATCCCAATCTGAATTGGAAAGAGGGCAAACTGCTGAATCGCACATCTAAGACAGACATGCAGAAGTGGGTGGAAAATAACAAGTGACTCCCAATGTTTAACCGAGTTTAATAAATCGTCAGCATAGTTTAAGCGAGTTTAAATTCCGTGCCAGTTTGACTTCAGCGATTGTCATTCTGGCACAGATTCTTTACATAGGCATGTACTTTGCTTATCTGTTAGTGAAAGCTGAAGCGAAAGCCGAGGCGATCAAGAACATACGTTAAACTAAAAGTATAATTAGGAGGTATTGATTATGTTGAACGGATTGATGAAAAGCAACGGTTGGTTCCCAACAATGTTTGATGATTTCTTTAACACTGATTTCATGCCTCGTGCCAACAGTACAGCACCCGCAGTCAATGTCAAGGAGACAGACAAGAGCTATGTAATGGAACTTGCAGCTCCAGGCATCAAGAAAGAATATTGCCGCGTAGCCATCAATGACGAGGGCAACCTCACCATCGCCATTGAGAACAAACAGGAACACAAGCATGAGGATAGTCACCATCACTATC
>Ga0310697_10007709_pt1 | contig 10108 bp, 5 predicted proteins | sample 172DNAGHGlowgp2_FD_203883 | JGI IMG/M metagenome (GOLD analysis project Ga0310697, IMG submission 203883) | Sheep rumen microbial communities from Palmerston North, Manawatu-Wanganui, New Zealand - 1728 DNA GHGlow gp2 (v2) (version 2) | ecosystem: Host-associated > Mammals > Digestive system >...
GATTATAGGTTCGCTCGTCAACAAAGCTGATGACATTATGCAGGGCTACGAAAAACTTTCCACGCAGGTTGAAAAAATTCAAGCCGGTCTGGAAAATTCCAAAACAAAAATGATGGAAGATGTCGTTATGTTCGACACGCTTTATCAGAAAAATCTTAGCTACTTTAAAGACTTGCAACTTTATATCCGCGCAGGCGAAGAAAAATTAGACGAAATGCGCACGATTACTTTGCCCAAACTCCGCGCTCAAGCGTCCGAATCCGGTGACCCTATGGCGGTTCAAGTCGTCAGCGATTTTGAACAAAGCGTCGACCGTTTCGAGAAAAAAATCCACGACCTTAAATTAAGCAAAACTTTAGCGATTCAAACCGCGCCGCAAATCCGCTTGATTCAAAACAACGACCGCGTTTTAATCGACCGCGTTCAATCCGCGATTTATCACACAATCCCGCTTTGGAAAAATCAAATGGTTATCGCGCTCGGTCTCACGCGGCAAAAAGAAGTTATCGAAATTCAACGCGCTGTCACTGACGCAACTAACGACCTTTTGAAGCGCAACGCCGAAATGCTTAAACAAAATTCAATCGATACCGCTAAGGCAAATGAGCGTGGCATTGTCGACATTGAAACCGTTAAGAAAGTCAACGAAGATTTAATCTCGACGATTGAAGAAACGCTCCGGATTCAGCACGAAGGACGCCAAAAACGACAAGCGGCAGAAAAAGAACTTGTCGCGATTGAAGGACGATTGAAAGACGCGCTCCTTAAAAACGCGAACAGAGCTTGACAAATGGCAGAAGAAAAAAAAGATAGAGCCTTTCTGCAAGCTCGAACGACTAAACTTGTTGTGGCGTTGCTGTTGCTAATGGGACTAGTCGTCGCCCGCTATGCTTGGCTCCAACTTGTGCAGGGTAACGAACTCGCCGAGCGTATGCGCTGGCAAGTCGGGCATGATTATTCAGTTCAATCGCCCCGCGGCGCAATCGTCGACCGCAACGGGCGCGAACTCGCCGTTAGCACTATGACTAAATCACTTTTCGTCGACCCTAATCACGTCGAAGACGCCGCGCAGTTGGCAAAAGATTTAGCCCCACTCGTCAAAAAGACAGAGCAAGATATTTTAGACGATATAGCGGTCGGCGGCGGTTTTTCGTGGGTAAAGCGGCGGCTTGAGCAAGCGGAATACGAAGCGATTCGCGCCTTGATTCGGGAAAAAGGTTACGCAGTCTGCTTAGGTTTTCGCGACGAGGCTAAAAGATATTATCCAAATGACGTGCTGGCGGCAAATGTTATAGGTTTCGTGGGCACCGACGACAAAGGGCTTGACGGCATTGAGCAAGCTTTGGACAAATATATCAAGGGCGAAGTCACCGAGGCTTTTATCTACGCCGACACGCAAGAACGCCCAATTCTTGAATCAATTTTCGCGCCGCATGGTTATCAGGGCGACAGGTGCAAAACAATTCAGCTGACGATTGATAGCGCGATTCAATTTATCGTCGAACAAGAACTTGATAGGGCAATGGCGGAAAATAGTCCGCTGGCAATAACTTGCATTGCAATGGACCCGCGCTCCGGCGAAGTCTTAGCAATGGCAAGCCGCCCGACTTACAACCCGAATAAATTTTTAGATTACGACCAAGAAGTTTGGAAAAATCGCGCCGTCTCCTACATTTACGAGCCTGGCTCAACTTTTAAAGCGATAGTGGCGGGCGCGGCTTTGCAAGAAGGGCTTGTTGCACCAAATCAAATTTTCGTTGACCCCGGCTACGTCATAGTTTCCGGCAAAAAAATTCAGAACTGGAACGGCTTAAGCTTCGGCACAGTAACTTTCGCTGACGTCGTCAAGCAGTCGCTGAACACGGGCTTTGCGCTGACAGGTTTAGATTTAGGCGCGAATAAATTAATCAGCTACGCTAGGCTTTTTGGCTTCGGCGACATAACGGGGATTGAACTGCCCGGCGAAGAGGCTGGCATTTTATATACGCCCGATGAAATGGTTGATTCTGATATTGCGACAATGGCTATTGGGCAAAGTATCGCGGTGACGCCGATTCAACTTATAACGGCTTTTTGCGCGATTGCCAACGACGGCATTTTACTTAAGCCGCATATTGTCAAATCGATTAAAAACGCCAACGGCACGACTTATTCCGAGACGCATATTGAGGAAGTCCGGCGCACGATTGATTCAGCAAGCGATAAAACTTTAGTCGGTTTGCTTGAACAGGTTGTAGCGACGGGCGGCGGCGGCAAAGCGTCTGTTCGCGGCTACAGGATAGCGGGCAAGACCGGCACCGCGCAGAAGGTCAACGAATACGGCGACGGCTACAGCGAAGGAAAATATATTGCGTCGTTTTGCGGCTTCGCGCCGGTTGAAAATCCGCAGGTCGCGTTGCTTGTTATTATTGATGAACCCTACGGAAGTTTTTACGGCGGACAAATCGCCGCACCGGTCGCAAGTCGGATTTTTTCGCAAGTCTTCCGCTATTTGAGAGTTGAGCCGAGTGACGCGCCTCTCGGCGTTGATTCTGAAGATTTAAGCTCGGAAATCGGCGAAGGCGACGCTTCTATTCAAGGCATTGAACATAGAGAAAGCCCCAAAGAAATTGAACCGAAACCACAGCCACCAAAAGAAGAACTCGCGCCCGAAGTCGCTCGCGTCCCCAGTTTTTACGGCAAAAGTATTCGCGAATCTGCGCGGCTGGCAAATGAGGCGGGCGTTGCGTTTGAAGCAGAAGGCTCCGGCTTTGCAGTCAGTCAGAGTATCGGCGCGGGCGAACTCGTCGACAAAGGTACAACTGTCAAAGTCCAATTCAGTCCGTAATAAAAAGCCTCGGCTCCGGTCGGGGCTTTTTTGTTTAGAAAAATAGTTGACCGAATGCAAATAAATTGTTAGACTGCATGAAAATAAATTGTAGGAGTGAAGTAATTTGGCGAAAAAATTTCTCCTAGGCGTGCTAGTTTTGCTGATGATTTTTTCCGTGGCAAGTGCAAAAAAATCAGAGGGCGTTTGGCGGCTCGACGGAAATGCTTCAGATGAATTGCGAAATTTCCGATTGATGACCGATGCTTGGCAGAACGATTCACGCGGGCGCGAACCTAATCGACAAGGCTTAGAAAATCTCCGCGCTTCGGCGAGTGCGCAACCTTCCTTAGCCGCACTCAAGACGCTTTACGGAAAAATTCATGAGCTTGAACCCGACGCGAAAATTTTTCTGATTGACTTGCGGCAAGAATCTCACGGCTTCGCCAATGCCTTGCCGGTTAGCTGGTGGATTAAACATAATGCCGCTAATGCTGGAAAAACTTCCCGCGAAGTTGAGCGCGACGAAATGGAACGCCTTAACAATCTACGCGGTATTGAGACGACCTTTGAGCCGCTGGGCAATTCCGATAAGCAGAGATTAAAGCCAGTTACAATAATTCCGCGTTTTATGTTGACGGAGCGCACGGCGGCGGAAAATGTTGGCTTCACCTACGAAAGATTTGCCGCCGCTGATATGCAATTCCCTGCGCCCGAAATCGTCGACGACTTTATAATTTTCGTCGCTAATCTTCCTGACAATGCTTGGCTACATTTTCATTGCCACGCGGGGCACGGGCGCACGACAACTTTTCTTGTCATGTACGACATTATGAAAAATCCGGACTTGACGCTTGAGGAAATTTGCCGCCGACAATATCTTTTGGGCGGGACTAATCTTTTGCTTGAGCCTGAAGGCGACGATTGGAATTCAAAAATGGCTCGCGACCGCGCAGAAAAAATTCGGCTGTTCTATGGCTGGGCGCAAGGGACACGCTCGGAAGAAATCGGCTTAGCTTGGAGCGAGTGGCTTAAGGAGATTAAGCGATGAAAAAATTTTTTATAATCTGCGCGGCAGTCTTCTTTCTGATGACGAGTTCGGCTAAGGCGGCGCAAGCAGAATACCTTTTAAATAACGCTGAACTTTATCCGACTTTGACGGGCGATTCTTATTGCGACGAAATTGTTATTGAGACGCTTGCGCAAATAACTGATGATAGCATGTCCACTTACGATAAAGTTTTGGCGTGCTACAATTATTTGATTAACACCTGCAGTTATGGCGATAACGTTTTAAGATTAGATTTTCCAGAGGACAACGGCACGGCTCGCGCTTATGGTATGTTAGTCGGGCACGTCGGAGCTTGCGACGATTATTCTTGTGCATTCGCCGCGCTGACACGGGCTATCGGGCTGAATTGCTATACTGTTTATGGGCAGACCGCTCGCGCTGACGGCGGCTACACGGGGCATATTTGGTGCGTGATTGCAATCGGCGGCGTGGAATACGTTTTCGACCCGCAAATTGATGACAATATCGGCGGTAGCAGTTATTATCGTTTTTGCGTGACTTACGACGACACGCCAGGTGCCTACTATGATTCAGAGGTTCGCTGGGGATATTTTGAGCCTTTTTATTGATTGGAGACGATTAAAATTAGTAATACAGACAGAACGGAAGAACTTGCCAGAATTATTTTGAACACGGTCGGCGGCACGGGCAATGTCCTTTATTCAAACGTAATTCAAGCGACGAATTGCATGACGCGCCTTAGACTTCGGCTCATTGAAACTAACGATTACATGATTGAGGCGTTGAAGAAAATTGAAGGCGTTTTGGGCGTCAATGAAGACGGCGACGAAGTTCAAGTAATTTTGGGCGTGGGCAAGGCGACTACCGTCACGAGCGCGGTTAATAAAATTTTGGAAGAAACTAACACAGTTAAAGTCGGCACTGTCAAAATTGGCGACGCTAAGGCTTTGCATGAAAAAATTCGCGCTAAAAATGCTACGCCCGTTAAGCTTTTCTTTAAAAAGATTTCCAGTATCTTTACTCCGCTGATACCTGGCTTTATCGCTTGCGGCTTGATTACAGGTATCGTCGGAGTGCTGATAAAAATATCGCCCGCGCTCGCTGACGAAAAGGGAATTCAACTTGCAATGATTGCGGGCAACGCGGTCTTTTGGGGCATGAATTTATTTGTTGGGGTAAATGCGGCAAAAATTTTCGGCGGTACTCCGATTTTGGGCGGCGTGCTCGCGGCTTTGATGACGCATCCAGGTTTAGCGGAAATCAGTATTTTAAATACGCCATTTGTACCAGGTCGCGGCGGTGTTATCTCCGTTATAATCGTTGCGGCGTTCGCGGCGTGGCTTGAAGGCAAATTACATAAAATAATTCCCGAAATGTTCGACCTGTTCTTGACGCCTCTAGTTACAGTTCTAATCGCGGGCGCGGCGGCAATTTTCATTCTGCAACCCGTCGGCGGCGCATTATCGGACGCTATCGGCGCGGCGGCTACGACAGCGATTCAATCGGGCGGCGCGTTCGTCGGATTTATTTTAGCGGGCGTATGGTTGCCGCTTGTAATGTTGGGAATTCATCAGGCAATGACGCCTATTCACGTCGATTTAATTTCGCAATTCGGCGTAACAATTTTGTTGCCGATATTGGCTATGGCGGGCGCGGGGCAAGTCGGCGCGTCAATCGCGGTTTACTTCAAGACAAAAAATAAAATCCTAAAGAAAACAATCGCTTCCGCTTTGCCCGTCGGCATGATGGGCGTTGGCGAGCCGCTCATTTACGGCGTAACTTTTCCGCTGTTCAAACCGTTTATCGGGGCTTGCATTGGCGGCGCATTTGGCGGAGCGATTATAGCCGCTTTCACTGTCGGCGCGGCTACTTTAGGAATTTCCGGTCTGCCATTGGCGGCGACTACCAATAACATTCCGATTTACTTTTTGGGCTTGATAACATCATATATCGCGGGCTTTATCGCCACGTGGCTTTTAGGCTTCGACGACCCATCAGAGCTTTAATCCCAACTGCTCAACAGATTTTTAACAGAACTAACGATTGCCTTTTTATTTTCCCTTATCGCGCCCTGCTCGATAATTTCTTCAAAGCGCGAAGGCATTAGCTTTGCCGCATTGAGGCGCAACCAAAGACGAAATGCCGCGTTGCCTTCGCCTTCTTGCAAGTGTTTGTTTATCAGATTTACATTTTTGCTTATGACGGAATTAAAAGCGCGTTCCAAGCCAATCGCGTTTATAACCGCTTTTGCCGTGATGTCGCGCAGAATCGAAATATCTACGTCCAGCGTTGCGGTCATGGCGTCCTTGCCGTTCATACGCTTATTTTTTTTCGCTTGCTCGTGAAGGTTATCTAGCTGACTAATTAGCGAATCTGAACCATTGAATTGCGCTCGTCCAACTTTGGCATAGGCATTAATCGCATTTTCTATCGATTGCTTTCGCTGGTCTTCGTTTAAACTGTTCCAGCTTTGCGAGTAAATTATATTCTCCAATTTGCGGTCTAACTTTTCGCTTCCCTTAATCGTTTTATCCGTATTTATCTGCGCTAGATTTATTCCGCCCTTCAACAGGAGTTTTGCCCACTTGCCAAACGGCAACAAGTCAACCGCGATTGACGCGCCTTTGCATATTGCCTCGCGATTTTCAGCGAAAAATCCTTTCAAAAAGTTTTCGTTTTCCGTCGCGTCCAAGGAGCCTTCTAGCCCTTCATGCGCTAAAATTTTTCCAAAGAATTTATCCCCGCCGCTAATCAGACTTTCCAGACGCAATGAATTTTTTTCTTCCTTTTCCGTCGGCATGTTGTAATAGACCGACAGCGAGACTAATTCGTCTAAAGCCTCTTTGACTTTGTTGACCCGCTCGTCCACCGCGAATGGTTGTTTTATCAGCGTTTGAATCAGCGTAGAGACAAACCTTTCTACCAACGAATTAAAATTACATTCTTGACCGCCTTTGACTAACATTTCGTCGAAAAGTTTATTTACCGATTCGGTCAGTTCCTCTTTGTAATTCGTCGTTTCTTCCATGCCCATGATTTGCAGGAAAGAATCAATCAAGGCTTGGCGCAGTTCGCCCTGACGCGATGAGGTTAGTTTGGACGCGCTGATTACGATATTTTCAATGAACAACACGTACAGTCTATCGCGGACAACGCCGTCAACTGTACTTGTCGGATAAACGCCGTCGGGGTCAACGGCAAGTTCGTCTTCTACATCTTGAATCAATTCCAAGTGCCCTTCGGCTACGAGCGGATAAATATTTTTCACGTCATCTTTTAGGGCTTTAGTGAATGGGCGTTCTTTAAAAATATTATCTGTGTGTGTTCTCGTTGTGCTAGTTGCTTTCTTAGTGAAATCCGTCAACCGGCTTTGAAGCTCTTGGATAATTTCCGTGCTGGCGTCTTGATGATTTAATTCGCCCGTGCTGTAGCGTTCCAAAAGATTTTGCAAAACAGAGCGCGTCTTGGACAGCGTATTTTCGGCGCGTCGCTTGAGAACTTCAAAGCGGTCGTTGTCGTAGTATTCTTGCATTTTATCAAGCAGAATTTTAACGCCGTTGCCGTCGGGAAATTGCCAATCGTTTAAAACGTTGGTGGCAAGATTATCAGTGATAAGCCCGTTTTCTTCCAGATAAGCCCGCGCAGAACCGCCGACAATGTGGTTACTTAGGGTAATTTGATATTTATTAACGGCGTCGCCTTTCAATTCGGCGATATTGTTCAGAGCGGTATTGGCGTCAAGGGCGCGGTCGATTTTATTGCCAAAAACGAAAGATTTATCGCGGAGTTTAACGCCGTCTTGGTCTTGCCCTTTGCGGAGCATATCCAGTTGCGTGCCGACAAGATTAGGGCGGTCGGCGGCATTGGTCACTAGAATTATCGCGTCGGCTTCTTTTAGCATTTCTTCCGTCTGGCGTTTATGCAGTTCGGTCGGCGAATCAAAGCCCGGCACGTCATATAAAACAATGTGGCTCATGTCAGCCAGTTGCGTTGAACGAATGATTACATTTTTGACGGCATAAGGATAAGGCACGCGGCGAACGGTGCCGTCAGCATTTTTCCCCGCCATGCCCGTTATATATGTTTTAAATTCGTTGAAGTTGTCGCCGCTGGTGAAAAATTCCGCGCCGAAATCTTTTCTGGGCTGACCGAGTAGCGGTAGAATTTTTTGCTTGCCCGCAAGGATTGTTTTAATGTCTTCAGCAGTCGCGCCGTTGTGGAGTAAAAAAATTCCTTTCAAGGCAGGGTCAGTTTCAACCGCTTTCCAATAGCGATTAAAAGTTTCAAGCGTCATGGTAAAAAAATCTGCCGCCTCGGAAAATTGCACGTCGTTTAACATGCGCTTAAAATTTTTATTGAACTCGTCGCGGGTATAAAAATAAACTTCGGCAACGTCGCTATCACCTGCGCGGATTTCAGTCGTGGTGTAGGTGCACCGCGAAGCGTATTCGGGCAGAACCATTGATTTAATTAAGGCATTGCCCAGCGTCGATTTGCCAGCCTTTTCCAAACCCACAATCGCAACGGTAAATTCGCGGCTCTTTAGCTTGTCGAGAATTTTTTTATTCGCCGTCTGCAAAGTTTTCAATTCGTCGCGCTCTTCGCCTTGAATCACTAAGCCTTCAGTATCCGCCTTGAAAATGTCGTTGAAAATCCTATCGGCTTTGCTTAGCTTGTCGATAAAATTTTGCTTGCTCTCTTCCCAATCGCTCATGCTTTCATCTCCTTGTAATGTAGTGATTTAATTATCGCATTTAACGCGCCGTTGTCAAGAAAAAAACCCCCCGACACTTTCGCCGAAGGGTTGAAGGATAAATTTGCCTTAGTCGATAATTAATTCGTCCTCAGTCGCATTTTTAATTCCGAAATTGTCAAAGCTATAATCAATGGTCATGAATTCCTTTTCAAGCCACGTGGGGATAAATTTAACTTCAAAGTAATTGCGCGTCTGCCTGTAGGTCATGTCGTTGTAAGGGAGAAGGGAAGGAACTGTGGCGGAAGGCGCACTTTGCCAGTAAGTCAAGCCGTTATAAGGGAGACGGGAGAAGGGAGACGGGAGAAGGGAAAGATTGCTCGCAAAGTTACTGTAGCCGCCTATACTATAACTGCCGCCGTAAATGTTGCTGAAATTGTTGCTGTAGCCAGTTGAGCCGCCCGACGCTGTGCCCGACGGTGTGCCGGTTGATATGCCGGTTGATGTGCCGGTTGAAGTGGAAAAGGTTCTGTAAGGCAAAACTTTCCCGACTGTAACTGCGTCGCTAACGTCGACGGAATTAGCTCTAATCGTGTTGACGGTCGAATTTGAATTATCGTCGGTCAGAATCGCTACGCCTTTGCTTTGCGCAAGATTTAAGTACAGGTCGCCGCCAGAAAGGGCAATACGCACAGTGTCCGCCGCGCTTATCGTGTCCGCCGTCACGTTGCCATTGATTGATTTAATGTCAGCGTTATCAGCTACAACTTTCTTAAACACAATGTCGCCGTTTTGCACGTCCAGATTAAGATTTCTGGCAGGATAAATCGCGCCAGTTTCGCTGATGGTTAAGCCCTTTTGGGTGTAGGTGCCTTGATTGGACGATATATTTACGTCGCCGTCTCGTGTTGCAACTTTGCCCGCAATATCAACCGCGCCGTTTTTCGTCTCAATGTTCAAATTGTTTTGCGCCCTAATGTCAGAGTAAATGTTTATGTTGCCGTTCATAGTCATTATCGTTATGGAGCCGTCGTTTACCGTGATTTTCTCGGCTACTTTGATATTGCCTTCGTCGGTCACTATCCATATTGATTCATTAGCTTCAACTTCAGCGTCAATGGTAATATCGCCGGGTCTTTCGGGCGCAAGAGCTGCAGAATCAATTTCTGGGACGTTGGCGGAGAATAATACCGGACTGCCGTCATAGGAATAAAATTCCGGAACGTTGGCGGAAGTGTTTTCGGATTCAGGTTTTTGCGCCTTGATGTTTATGTTGCCCGAAGTCGATTTAGTTTTTCCGAATATGTCGATAGTCCCGTTGCTCGTGGTCATGTTTATATCGAGCTGTGCAAATACTACGGTCTCACGCTTAGTCTTTTCGTTGCCGATTTTTACGTTGCCTTCGCCGAGTTTTATATCTATCGCGCCCTTGTTAGCACGCATTTTGCCTTCTATGGCGAGGTTGCCTTTGTCAATGGTTAAATTTATGTTGCCCGCGCTTACGTCCGCCTTGCCGAAAACGTCAATTCCAGCCGAATTAGCTTTTAGGTTGCCGCCGGCCGTTATTCGTCCTTTT
>Ga0310697_10007713_pt1 | contig 10105 bp, 10 predicted proteins | sample 172DNAGHGlowgp2_FD_203883 | JGI IMG/M metagenome (GOLD analysis project Ga0310697, IMG submission 203883) | Sheep rumen microbial communities from Palmerston North, Manawatu-Wanganui, New Zealand - 1728 DNA GHGlow gp2 (v2) (version 2) | ecosystem: Host-associated > Mammals > Digestive system >...
CGCGAGTTTCAAGTTGCTCTTCAGGATAAACGATTAATTTCCCGTCGCTGACCTTGACGATTAATCCCCAGTCCGCGCAGATTTTTTCAAGGAAGGCAAGCCGCGAGTACTCCGATTGCTCCGCACGCGTAATTTCCGGGTCAAAGTCGGCTTCGTAAAATAATTCAACGTTCGATTCGTCGGCAATGTCTTTGGCAATCTTCGACAGCTTGACATTTTCCCAGCTCTTTGACTCGTCGACTTGTCGTAGTTCGCTTAGTTGAGCAATGGACGTGGCTTTGACGGCGCAAGTAGTCGGCGGCGAATTGACTGTTACCTCGTCGACTTCAAAGCGTCCGCAATCAAGAGAGCCGATTTTAATTGTGATGGACGAGCCGCGAGTCGGGAACCATTGCCCTAAAAATTTTTTATCCTTATCAGCCAACGTCAAATTCAAATCGTCAGCTTCGCCGGAAAGTTTATCGTTCACGGTCAAACTCAAAAGGTAAGGCTCAAGATTTTTCGTAACGTCTTCGCCCTCGTAAATTATCTTTAATTCTTCCATGGCAATTTACTCGTCGAGGCTTGAGCTTGGATTGTCGGCAAGGTCAATTCGACGCCTTCACTAAAAATAAAAGTCGTGATATGTTCCGGATTCGCGTCGATAAGTTGTGGCGTGAAGAGTTCCGAGCCGAGTTGCTGATAGCTGATTAGGTCGAAGCTGTCACCGGATTTAGTCGTGTAAGTCATGCAAAAGACCTCCTGCGTTGTTCGTGACGGAGTTGATTAAGTTGCTCCTCTAAGGACGGCTTGATTGTCTGATAGTAAGCGTCTTCGATTTGTTGGCGGGCATTATCACCAGCCCCATTGACAGTCACGGACAAATTAAAAGTAATCGGCGACGAATCATTGAACATTCCCAGCGCACTCCCCGTTTCTAACCAAAGGTCACGACTCCGCGCCGAATTATCAAGAGGTATCGCCGCTTCTGCTGAATTTTCCGCGAACGTCGTTAAAAAAGTTCCGCGATTGTAGATACCGCCTTGAGCATTGGCTTTGACCGGTACGCTCATCGGTACGTAATTGACTTGCGGGACAGTTATCTTTATCGAACTGATTTGAGCGGCGGCATTTTGTAGGGCAGAGGCAGCGGAACTTGCCGCGGGACCTAAGGCGTTTAGTCCTTCAATGGGCGTTGGGAGTGCGGCGGATAAATTATCGGACGCGGCGACGGCTCCATCAATCGAAGGCGGCAAAGGAGTTAGTGATTGACCGGTTGCCTCAGCGGGCATTTGCACTTGCGTTAAAGAGTCAGCGGCTTGCGTCGACGCATCAGCGAGCGGTTGAGTTATCGACGAAGTATCCGTTTGATAATTGAGTTGTGAAAAGTTCGCGACGGAAGGTTGCGGCGTGGTCATCAGCGTTTGAATTGCGGCATCAGTTCCTTGCAAACCAGTCTTGACCGCGGCGAAGGCATCAACCCATGACGCTTTGAAATTCTCAGCGGCTTGCGAGGCAGTCGACGTTAGCGAATCAAATGCTCCTGAAAAATCCCCTTCCTTAATCTTGGCGAAGGCATCAGCAACACCCGTACCGAGTTCAGCAATGGTTTTAATCAAACCGGCGACTCCGACGGCAACGCCACTTAATAAAGAACCGACAGTCCCGACGACGCCGACTAATGAGCCAACGATTATTCCGCCGATTGATTCAAAGACAGAGGCAAGCGGACTTAAAGAGGTCATCAACTGCGAAACGGCTTGGGAAGTCTGATTGAAGGCAGGACCGATTGACGAGCTTAACGCAGAGCCTAAGGTTGAGCAGGCGGCGGACACTTTATCCCAATTATTATAAGCGTAGTAAGCGGCGGCCCCTATTGCCATTAAACCGAGCGTGATTGGATTAGCAAACGACGCAAGCGATAGACCCGTCAGCGCAGTCCTAATAACCGTTCCAAATCTCAAGATACTAGCTCCGGCACTTGCAATTTTCGTAGCAAAGGACGTGAAGACTAAACCGGCGGTTTGAATGCCGGCTTGCGCGAATCGAACTCCAGCCATAGCGAGCGAAAAACCTGCGATAGAGACGATAGCGGTTGAAGCAGTCGCGGCGATTGCGGCGAGTCCCTGAACGACGGCGGGATTGTTATCAATGAAGCGGCTAAGGGCATTTAAAAGCGGCGTTGCGAAGTTGTAAGCGGTTTGCGTGATACCAAGCAGCGATTCACCTACAGATAATTGCACGGCTTCCCAAGCGGACTCGAAACTTTTTTGTGCGCCGAAGGTGTCGTCGGTCATGACGGAATAAGTTTGCTCCAAAGCTCCGCGACAATTCTCTAAAAGCTCGGTGAAGTTCTTAGCTTGCCCGGCACCCGCGCCAAAGACATTAGCCGCACCAGAGACCGCATTGACGCCGGTAATCGCACTTATCGCCGATAATTTCTCCCTGTCCGATTTGCCCGCCATGCCCTTATCAATCTGCTCCATGATTGAGATGAATTGACGTCCGGCACTTAAGGAACTGTCCAAAGTGACGCCATAAGAGGCAGCAACTTCCTGCGCTTCATTCCAAGCCTTCGTCGCGTCGGAAGTCGAAACGCCTAACTCGTCCATCGCCTTTGACGCTTTCTTAGGCGGAGCCGTGAGCCTTAACATCGTTTGCCGCATTGAAGTACCAGCCATTGAACCTTGAATGCCGGCGTCGCCCATGAATTTTGTCATCATCGCTGCTTCTTCAATACTCGCGCCGAATAATTTTGCAACTGGAGCCGCGTACTTCATTGCCTCGCCGAATTGCGCAAGGGTTTGATTCGAGTGCGTGACTGTGTAGGCGAAAACGTCGGTATCCTTGCCGATTTGGTCAACGCCATGCCCAAAGGCAGTCATAACGTTGGTCACGATGTCGGCAGTCTGTTCAATGTCCATGCGATTTGCCGCCGCTAACCTTAGGATTGAAGGCATTGACTTTTCGATTGCGTCAGTATTCCAACCGGTTCGCGCGATATAAACTTGAGCCTCGCCGACTTGTTGAGCAGTATAAATGGTCGTCGCGCCCAATTCCTTCGCTTGCGCCGTCAATCGCTTCATGTTCGCTTCGGCTTGCGCCAAATTCCCTGCACTAATCAAATCCATCTGGCTAATCGATTTCAAAGTGCTCATCGTGTGTTGGAAGGCAATTGCTTTTTCCGTCGCAGAGGTGAACGGATTCATCAAAGTCTGCGCGGAGTTCAAAGCTCCTTGCAAATTAGAATAAGCATTAGACAAATCCTGTTGACGCTGGGAAAAGTTCTGATGAATTTGATTGCGGCGTTCAAGGGCGGCGATTTCCCGGTTAAGGGCGGCGGTCGTCTGGTCAATCTGACTTCTAAGGGCGGCTTCAGCATTTGCGACGTTGCTTGAAGGGATTGACGTCCTAAGTTGAGCAAGTTGCGTTCGCTGTGATGAGAGTTGCTCTTGAAGTTTTCTTGCCTGCGCGGGCAGTCCGTCGTAAGCTTGCCCCAAACGTTTAACCGATTGCTCTTGCGCTTTGAGTTCATTAGCCGCCGATTTGAGTTGGTCTTTAAGGGTTGAGTCCTTCGTCGCCTTGTAAACGTCTTGAAGTCTCTGATAAGCCGCCCGCATGTCTGCCAGTTGCTTAGTGCCCTCTTGCCATTGCTTGAATAGTTTCGGTCCGTCCTGAATATTTTTTAAGCGGGCAGTGGCAGTCGCACTCATCGCCTGATATAATTTCTTGTAGTTCTCGACGGCTTTAAGTTGCGCTTGAGCATTGGCTAACGCTTTGGCATTGGCGGTTAAAGTCTTACTCGTCAATCCGCCCAAATTCTTTTGCGCATTAGCCAAGATTGCTGATAAGTTGTCCTTGCCTTCCAAGACGAATGAAATTGTTCTTGTCTTAGCCATGATGATTCACCCTAAAGGAGATGATGATTAATGAATAATTATGATAGGCAACGTTATGAACAGAAATATCGTCCAGATTACGACGCCTTGATGAAATGCTATCTGTTTGAACTTGACGACTTGCCGGGCGAAATCTGGTTGCCCGTCCCTGACTATGAAGACTATCACGTCTCTAACTTCGGGCGCGTTAAGTCCTTCAAGTTCAAGACGCCGCGAATCATGATACCTTATCTCAATGGCAGTGGCTATTTGCAGATTTGTCTATCCAAAGATGACAAAAGTAAGCATTTTCATATTCATCGGCTCGTTGCCTTGTGCTTTGTTTCTAATCCGCAAGATAAACCCGAAGTCAATCATATCGACGGCAATAAGCTTAATAACTTTGTCGAGAACTTGGAATGGGTAACGCGAGAACAAAACATTAACCACGCCTTTGACATAGGTATCGCTCCGCAAGGTCAAGACCGCCCTGAAGCAAAATTAACTAACGAACAAGCCCGCTTCATAAGAGAAAACCCCGACGATTTGAATAGCGCACAACTGGCGGAGCTTTTCGGAGTGTGTGACGCAACGATTGGGCGAATTCGACTTGGCAGAACCTATAAGACGGCGGGCGGTTCTATTCGACAAGGCAAACCACAAAAATATACGCCGCGAATTCCTGATGAGGTGCGTAACCAAATCCGTGCTGAATATGTTCGCGGCTCAAAAGAATTCGGCACGGAAGCTCTTTCAAGAAAATACGGCTACACCTCGAAAACTATTTGGAACATCGTCAATAAGAGGAGGTGATTGATGATGAGTTTGTATTATTTGCGAGCGTTCAACGACCTTGAAGACCCAATATATGCTTGCTACTACGGGAACACGACGCATCCGCTTTATGGTCGTTGCCTAATTTGTCCCAGCTTCAGTCGTTGCGATTTACTTCTTAAGCAAATTAATCAGCTCAAGTCCTTAGTCGACGAGCCAATCAAGGTCACGATAACGATTGAAGACGACGATTAAATAAAGTCCTTGAAAAAGCGCACGCCCTCTGCTAAACTGTTTGATGAGCCAACAGCGCAGGGGGCTTAGTACGTTTATTATAAAACCCGCGCCAATATTTTACAAGGAGCGTTAGCATGAACAAATTAACTGATGAGCAAGTGCTTTATGCCCGCCAACATTATCAACCGGGTCATGAGCAATTCGGATTGAAACCTTTGGCGATTAAGTTTGGAGTGAGCCGCGACGCTATCAAGGCAGCAATTCACGGCGTCACTTACAAACATGTGGGCGGGACAATTCATCCGGTGCAGGAACGTCCTACCGATGAACTCAAAGCCGCAATTCTTACTGAATATGTTCCGCGCAGTCCTGAGGCAAATGTCCAGAAGTTAGCGGAAAAATATCATCTGTCGCCGACGACTATCTTAAAAATTTTGCACGAGGGCGACACTCAACCGAAAAGGCAACGGGCAATCATAACCGACGAGATTAGAGCCGCAATCTTGGCTGAATACGTGCCCTATTCGCCGACCAACGGACGTAATGCCTTAGCTGATAAATATGGTCTGTCTTCCTCGGCGGTAGGAGTTATCTTGCGTGCCTTGCCCAAAGAAGAACGTCGCGCAAAAAAAGTTGAAGAGCCGAAACCCGCCTTACTCGACGAACTCAAAGAGGCAATCATCATCGCCCACGACGAGCAAGAGTTATCGATAAGAGCCTTAGCCGAACGCTTCAGCCTTAGCCGCCAAGTCATCAAGGACGTTTTGACTGAGGCGGGCGTCGAACTCAAAAAGCGGCAAAGAATTCCCGACTCCGTTAAGGCTGAGGCTATCAAACTCTACGCGACCGGTAATTATTCTGTTCGCGAACTGTCCGAGAAGTTGCAAGTCAATCGCGCGTCCTTGTCCAAAATTTTAGGAGACATCGCCCCGCAAAAACCTCAAGCACCGACCGTTGACCAAGTGACCATTGAAAAAATCCTTAGCTTCTATGGGCGCGGGCATGGCATCAGTCCCATTAGCAAGGCTTTAGGTATCCCGCTATCAATCGTCCGCAAAGTCATCAATGGCGAGATTTAAACTTTTCTTTTGCCCGTCCAAAAGAAAAGTTACAAAAGAAAAGGACGTATCCGCTTTGAAAGCATCCTGCTTTCAGGTCGCGGGGAGCCGTCGTCCTTGACGGCTCCTTTTTTATTTCCTAGATTTCCTCTTCGACATGATTTCTTTTACGCATCGTAGCCAGTCCTCTAAGTCAGTCAGCGGTTGATTCAGCCAAAATCTTATGTCGCCCCAGCCTCCATTGCTCAAGGTCAAGGCGATTTTTTTTATGTCAGTGACTCGTCCGGTTCGTTTAAAAAACTAAAACAGCGCAAACAAATTTGATTGAAAGTCCTAAGCGGCAATTCCTTCAAGTCGTGCACGTTCATATTTAGAGCCTTCGCCGCCACTCGTGCCTGGAAACTCTTACTCGTCGTCAGCTCCAATACATTATTTCCAGTCAGCCGCTCTTCCTTCTCTAGCTCCAATAAATCCAATCCCCTAAGTTTTTCTAAGCCTTCATCGAGTTTGGTTAGGTCTATCTTCATCGTGCTCACCTCATAATCCTAAAGCCGCGCTCACGTCTGAGAGCATATCTTCGCCATCGACGCTGTAGACGTAATTAAATTTATCAATCTCTAAGACCGTCTTGCCGTCGATTGTTATTTTCAACGCGTCGAGCATTACTTCCAATTCCGTATCCATCGTAGAACCAGCTTCCAATTTACCTGCCGTCAATTTCGTCCCATGACAACGCATATCAACGCGTACCGGTACAACTTTGCGCTCACCAGCCCCAGCGTCATAAATCTCTTTCGCCCCGCGCAGGCTTAGATGATGTCCTCTGTTTTGGCTTAGGATTTTGCATCCCGCCGCCGTTAATGTCCTAAAGTGAAACGTCGACGTGAAGTTAGAAAAATTTCCCTTAATCGGAAAAGAGAGCGTCCCCGAAATCCCCGAACCATTAATGTCTGTCGTCTCATATTCTATATCCGGAAGGTCGCAGGAGGTCAAACCTAGAAAGCGATTCGAGTCACTATCATAGCCCTCAAAATTTATCAAAGCCAGCTCCTGTAGATTCATCTTTATCATCTCCTTGAAATAAAAAAATTTCCCGTGCAGGGAAGTCGTTCCTTAAATCTTTTTTATACGGAACATTGACGATTAGCGGTTAAACGTGTATAATATGAAATGTAAGGGGGAATGCGTATTGAGGAAAAGCGAAGCCGAGAGAATCCTAAAAAAGATGGGCGCAAGGTTCAAAGAACAGGATAAAAAACATGAGGTTTGGATAAATCCTGAATCGGGAGCCGAAGCGCGCTTGCCAAGACACGCTAGCCAAGAGATAGCAACGGGAACTTGGCAAAAGATTCTTAAACAACTTGGTTACAAATGAGCAGGCAGGGGCGCATAAAGCCCTTGCTTTGACATAGATTTTTAGAGGTGATTGTAATGATTTATGAATATCCTGCCTTGTTTTATGATGACGAAGACAAAGTGGCGTTTCATTTTTACGACAGGGAAGATTGGTTTTTGTGCGGGGATAATATCTTTGACGCAATCGAAATGGCGCAAGATGTCTTAAACGCAGCCCTTTTGAACTTGGAACGTGAAGGCAAAGAAATTCCGCCCGCCACTCCCCTTGAAAAAGTCGCCGTCAAGCCGCTTGAATTGGTCAAGATGATTAAAGCTGACACCGACACTTACGCCGCCTCTTTAGCTACACTCAACGAACGCGAACAAATCTTGCAAGCCGATAATCCCATTCGCGAACTCCTTAACCGCCGCCACTTGAAAATTTCTCAGCTCGCCAAACTTTTGGACGCTCCTTATCGCACGGTTCAGGATTGGAGCCTCGGTAAATCCGCCCCGCCTAAGTGGGTTCTTAATCTCATTTTAGATAAAGTCCTCGCTTGAGGGCTTTTTTTATCCAAAGAGTGACGAGTAAAGAGCCGTATCAAATTCAAGTCTAAATTCGATAACCCTAGCCGGAACGAGTGCCCCGATGTACAAATGGAAGACGGCTTTACCATCGTTAAGATTCTGTACGGAATTTTCTTCTTCCAAGAAAGCGATACGACTGCCACGAAGGATTGCTCCATAAGCTGCCAAGCCGTCTAAGTACTTCTGAACCTCGTCGACGACTTGCTCAACTAGGCGTTTCCTTATCGGCGCGTCTATCTTGCTGAAGTAGTTGACTGCTAACACTCCCGACAAATAATTAAACATGCGTCGAACAGGTAGCCATGAGTCTTTTGGATCATCTGAATTCGGATAGACTGAAATGCGATTGCCCCATAAACGCCAGCCCGACCAGTTAAGAGCCGTAATAATTCCCCAGCCGCTTAGAGTATTCGCCTTTGGTTTCGATAAAGTTATCTCCGTGCCGTCGGATGTGAACGAACCACTTATCTTTAACGCTTTGTTCGACGGACTCTCAAACGGCAGGTCATTATTGCCGGAGTCGACTAAGTTCATTAATGCCGCCGCATGAGTTGATAGCCAATGCAACTTGTCGCCCACTTTGACCTTGAGCCAGAATAACGCTAAGAATTCATCCTGCAAGGAGTTCGCCGTCTTGTATGCGTAGAGGTCTTGGTAATTCGTATTCGACGTGCCTACTTCGTCCGCCAATAAATTTGAACGCGCTATCCCTTTGTCACCGATGAGCAGGTCTGCAGTCGGATTTTCCTTAACATGCATCGTCGTCTTCAAATCAAGGTCAGCCAATGCCAAAGCCTTAAACACGCCGTTAATCTCTCGACAACGCGCCGCCATCGCCAACGCTATCTCCGAGTCAGTTGACCACTTCGGGCAGAGCACTATGCTTGGTATCATCCCCAGCTTCGGGAAAACATTTTCAAGGCAATAAAGACCCGTCTCCACTCCGTAGGCATCCGAACCGATTATATCTGCCTTAGTCACCTTCGACGCGTCCGCCTCTTGATATTCTACGCTTATCGTGTCGTCGACGATTTTGCTTGTGCTTAGAATTGTTATCGTCACCGTCGCATTGAGCTGTTCAAGTTTATAATCAGTGCCCAGCGTCAAGGTCGCCGTCCCCGACTTCACTACTACTGAGCTTAAAATTATTCCGCCGCTGAGTTCTAAGGGCGTGAGCGTCGTCGTTAAACTCTTGGTCGTCGTCTTCTTATGGCGCGTCAAATCCAACACGTTCACACAAATTAGCGGGCGCACATTGTACACGTTAAAGAAAACCTGCGCGGCTTCCTCAAGAGTATAACTATCGAAGTCGCCACTGAATCCGAATTCGTCAACGAACTCCCCGTACGTTTGACAGAGTACCGGCACATTGACCTTGCCCTTGAGAGCCGTCCCTATCACAACGCAAGGATTGCTAACTACCGTCATCGGCGTTAATGCCGTGTCTACCTCTTGAATATAAATTCCGCGTTGATAACTGTCACTCATTGTCTTCACCTCGTTATAAAAAAATTGACGTTCTGAAAAATGCTATGTTATACTGCACAAAACTTAATCCGTATCGAGTATCAAGGACAACTGGTGCTCACGTATAAGCAGGTAGCTATGGGGCTGAATTGCTCTAGCGAACAGCTCCGCTCGCTTTATCGTGGTCACAAAACCGAATTCGCCCAGAACGTTCACTTCTTCAACGTCGAAGGCGAAGCTTTGCACATCCTTAAGCGGGAAGTAAAAAACGCCCACTTCAACGAAGCGTTCATGAAAGGGGGCGTGACGAATTATCACGCCGATTTTCAAGACGCTGCAACTAAAGACAAAATCTTAACCCATGCCGCTAATCTCCTCGTTGGTCATCAACGTTTCTAAAAAAAATAACCGTCGAAGCGGTTAGATAATAATCAATGACGAACAATTATTTACAAACCAATCTTAACAGACAAACGCCTCTTGCGTCAAGTAAGCGGCGTATTTTAATTCGCCCAGCAGGAAATAAAACTCTCTAGGCTGTTCAGTCGGTGCTTCCCACTTCATTTCCTTTAGCCGGAATTTTTTTGCTAAGACCCTGCGACTTAGTAGACGATTGCGGATTAATTCGAGGATATGCCAAGCGTCCTTCCAACCGTCGTCTTCAAGGGCGAACGTTCCTATGCTCATCGCAACTTCAATCGTCGAATCAGTCTTCAAATCGTCCTCAACCCCGACCAATTCCACTACCACACACGGATAATAACTTGTGTTCTCGAATAAATCTTCTGG
>Ga0310697_10007714_pt1 | contig 10105 bp, 13 predicted proteins | sample 172DNAGHGlowgp2_FD_203883 | JGI IMG/M metagenome (GOLD analysis project Ga0310697, IMG submission 203883) | Sheep rumen microbial communities from Palmerston North, Manawatu-Wanganui, New Zealand - 1728 DNA GHGlow gp2 (v2) (version 2) | ecosystem: Host-associated > Mammals > Digestive system >...
ACGTCCGCTACGAAATCCGCAATGGTATAGTCCGGCTCATGGCCCACGGCGGAGATCACCGGGATCTCCGAGGCGTAGATGGCCCGGGCGACCCGCTCGTCGTTGAATGCCCAGAGGTCTTCGATGGAGCCGCCGCCCCGGCCGGCGATGATCACGTCCGCCAGGTGATGCCGGTTGGCAAAGCGGATGGCGGAAACGATCTCCGGCGGCGCCTCCGTCCCCTGCACCCGGACCGGGAGGATCATGAGCTTCGCCAGGGGATAAGGGGCTGTGGCGACCCGGATGATATCCCGCACCGCGGCGCCGGTGCCGGAGGTGACCACGGCGATCCGTCGGGGGAAGGGGGGGAGGGGACGCTTCCGGGAGCGATCAAACAGACCCTCCGCCTGGAGCCGGGCTTTCAGCTGCTCGAAGGCGATGTGCAGGTCGCCCACCCCGTCCGGGCTCAGCTCCGCCGCATAAAGCTGGATCGCGCCGTCTGCGGGATACAGGGAGATGCGCCCCAGCACGATGACCTTCATGCCGTTTTCCGGCCGGAAACGAAGCCGCGACGCCTCCCGGCGGAACATCACCGCCTTCAGCGTCGCATCTCCATCCTTCAAGGTGAAATAGTGATGGCCCGAGGAGGCCGGCCGGTAATTGGAGATCTCACCCCGGACATAGATGGGGTTCAGGCGCGCATCCTGCTCCAGCAGCTCCCGAAGAATGCCGGTGACCTCCCCGACGGAATAGACTTTTCCGCTCATTCGATCTTTTCCTCCCGGATAAAGGAGGCCAGGATACCGTTGACAAAGGAAGCGGCGGCGCTGTCCTCATACAGCTTGGTGAGGTTTACCGCCTCGTTCGCCGCCGCCTTATAGGGGACCTCCGGCAGATAGAGGATCTCGTACATGGCAACGCGGAGAATGGCGGCGCATACCCGGGAAATCCGCTCAAATTTCCAGTTCTTCGCGTACTTTTCGATATATCCGTCCAGCTCCGGTCCATGCTCCGCAACGCCTGCGGCCACCCGGCGGATATATTCCTCCTGTTTGGGATCGGGATACTCGGCGTAAGCCTCGTCCTCTTCCCCCAGGGATGCAAAATGCTCCTGCTCCAGGAGAAGATCCAGCTGCTCCTCCTCCGGGAGGGTATTCATCACCGATGCGTAGGACAGGTGCACGGCGATCTCTCTTGCGGTTGTTCTTTTCATATTCTCTCCGCCTTTGCAGAACAGGAAAAGGCCGCGCTCCCCGGTGCTGACCGGATGAGCGCCGCCCCGTTTCCCTTATGCCTGTTTGCTTTTCTCGAAGGCAACGCCGCCCACATGGACGTTGACGGCCTTCACCGGGATGCCGGTCATATCCTCAACGGATTTCCGGATGGCCTCCTGGATAGCCTGGGAGACCTGGAGCACGGAATAGTTGTACTTGACGGAGATGAATACGTCGATGGTGACGCAGTTCTCTCCCGGAAGCACGTTCACGCCCCGGGCGGCGCTCTTTTTGCCGATGAGTTCCGCCAGATCCTTGCTCAGGGGATTGGAGATGGTGCCGAAGCCTTCCACTTCCCGCATGGCCTCCAGGGCGATGATGCTGATCACATCCTCGGAGATGTTGACGCTGCCGTCCTCTCCCGTCTTGCTGATATACTCTTTGCCTTCCGCCATGATGCCCTCCTGTCGCAACGGGTCAGACCCTTGCCTGCATAATCCAGTACAGTATAGCACAGGAGCGGGGAAAAAGAAAGCTATTTCACCCCGATAATTTTGACCTGGTCCGTATGCAGATCCGTCTCCTGGAGTACGATATCCGTGATCCGGCTCACGGCGCTGTCTCCCAGGCCTTCCGCCGGCGCGGGTACGGCGACGATCACCGAGTCTGCGCTGAGAAATACGATGCAGTCCTGAAACCCCTTGGCGGTGATGAGGGCTTCGATCTCCGCCTCGGATACCGTGTATCCCGCCATGGCGGTGATCGCCCCCAGAGCTTCATCCACCGCCTCCTGGGAGGCACTTTCGGTTTCCGCCGCCTCGCGAAGGGTGGAAATGGCGCTGTCCCGGGCCTTTTGCCGGTTGAGGCGGGCGGAGGTGAAATAGTCCGCCACCTCCATGCCCGGGTTGGAAGCTGCGGGGGCGGGGGCTGCCGCAGCCGGCGCCGCCGGAGCCTCGTACCAAAGCCCGTCTCCCGCATCGGCCAGGACGGCGGCTGCGCCGCCCGTATGTCCGTTGGAATTCCCCTCCAGCTCCGCCTCCTGCCGGTTATAAGCCCAGTTCAGATAAACTGCGGCGCAGACGAACAGGATGACCGCAATGATGATCGCGTTTCTTCTGAAAATCTTCATGTCTCCCTCCATCCCGCCCGATGGGGCGGCTGCTTAGATTTCCGGTCCGGACCTATGCTCCCCGAACCACGGTGATCCGGTCGGCGCCCAGCCCCGTCAGGGCGGATACCGCCTGGGTTATCTCCAGTTTCAGGGTGCTGCCGTCCCCCTGGACGATGACCAGGGCGCCCCGGTACCGGGGGTAGGCATACTGTACCGTGAGGGCCTCGTCCTGGTCCCGGGCCACCTCGCTTCTGGACTGTACCCGGCTGTCTCCGCCGCTGCTCTGGCGGCTGTCCTCCGTGTTCCTGGCAAACTCCCGCTGCGGACCCGTATCCAGGGTCAGGACCACGGTCACCTGACCGGCCCCGGTGATCCGGCTCAGCGCCTTGGCGATCCGGGCTTCCTCCGCCTCCAGGGTAAAGGAAGGCTCTGCGGCGGCTGCCTCTCCGGTCTTTCCCCCTCCCCGGGGAAGAAGCAGTAGCAGTATCCCCAGGACCAGGGCCCCCAGGAGAAGCCCCTTTTTCCCCACCAGAGCCCGGAGAAAGCTGCCGGTATCAGTTTTCATCCCGGTTATCCACATGCCAGATCTGCCTCCGGGGCGGGATCCCCAACTGACCTTCCAGGACCTCTCCCAGCGCCTGCTGCCCGGCTGCCCCCTCATCCAGCCAGATTTCCGCGCTCCAGGGATAGGGGACCTCCTCTCCGGCGGCCAGGGTGACCCTGGCTTCGGCCGCCCGGATCCCCAGGCTGGCTGCCTGATCCAATATATATGCCTCCGTCCGCTTTTGTATGATGCTTCCCAGCAGGCGGAGGGACCCCGCTTCTCCCTTTGCGCTGAGATCCACGCCCAGGAGTCGCTGGCGGCTCAGCTCCTCCGCGTAGGCGCCGTAATTCAGACGTCCCAGGGGAGACAGCAGCACCGCCAGGAGCAGCAGGGCGCAGACCAGGCGCAGGACCTTACCGGTCCGTCCGCCCGCGCCCAGGGTGAGCACCGCCCCGGTAAACAATCCAGCCGCTGCCAGCGCGCGCACCCAGCTTTCCAGTTCTTCGGTCATCCGCTCCACACTCCCATCATGGCGAAAATCGAGAAAAACAGCATGAATCCGCAGGCGCCCAGGCAGGCCAGCAGCAGTCCGAGGGTGTCCGCGCAGCGCCGGGCCAGGGCAGAGAGCCGTCCGGGAACCAGGGCTGAGGTGAGGACGGAAGCTGTCCGGTAGATCAGGAATCCCGCCCCGGCCCGGAGGAAGGGGGGCAGCAGAAGGCCCAGGATCGCCGTGATCCCGTATGCGCCCAGCGCGGATCGGATGGCGCCTGCCGCGGCCAGAACGGCGCCTGCGGCGTCCGCCGCAATGCCGCCCACCACGGGAATCGCGGCGCCCACCGCGGTCTTTACGGATTTCACCACCGCCGCGTCGGCGGTGCCCGCAGTGAGGGAGGTCAAGTTGATATACAGGATGAAAGCCAGCATCAGAACCGTAAGCAGGGTGCCCACCAGCCAGCGGAGAAAATTCACCCCTGCGGTCACGGCCGCGCTGCCGGAGGCTGCCTCCACCGCCGAAGCGGCAAAGTACAGCCGGATCACCGGTACGCAAAGCAGATTCAAACCGTTGAGCAGGACGTTCAGGAACAAGGCCGCAGCGGCATATTTCGCCCCGGCTGAGACCGCCTGTCCCGCCGCGGCGGCGGAGGCGGTAAGTACAGGCAGGAGCACGTTGCCGAAATCCAGGGCCTGGGTAAGGGCGGAAACCCCCTGCTGGATCAGGCTCTCCTGCCTTCCCGCCAGCAGGAGGGTGACGGCGGCGGTTCCCGCAAGGTTCAGCGCACTGAGCTGGGTCTCCGTCAGGGAAAATACGCTGTCCACCCCGGCGCAGCACAGGAGAATGAGCAGCACCCCCGCCGCCTCCCGTGCGGCCTCCCGCACCAGCTCTCCCGCGGGGATGCGGGTCAGCAGATCCGGCAGGGCGGAGGAGAGATCCAGGTCCTCCAGACTGCCCGGGTCGGCTTCCCCCAGGGCGGAAGCGGCATTCTCCACCGCTTCTGTGCCCAGAACCTCTTCCAGCGTCTCCCGCTCCCCCTCGCCATGCACCGGGACAGCCAGCAAAAGGGCAAACAGAAGCAGGAACGGCAGCCGCCTCATGATCCCGGCGCCAGCAGGGAAGCTGCCAGCCGGACCAGGGGAAGGGCCGCATATAGGGCGGCGGCCGCGGCGCAGGTCTCCAGGGCGGATGCGGCGGCGGACTGCCCCGCGTCCCGGCAGAGCTCCGCGGAGCTGCGGCCCACCACCGTGATCCCCAGGCTTTTCAGAACGGGAAAGGTCAGAGCCGTTCCGATCCCCGCTTCCCGGCAGAGCTCCCCGAAGGTATCCCGCAGCTCCCGAAAAAAGCCCAGGGCAAGGGTGAGCACGACCGCCGCCGCGGCAAGCCCCAGGAGAAGGGCCTGCGCAGGCTCCGCTTTCTGCAGCAGCAGCCCCAGCAGGGCGGCGGTGATGCCCAGGGCCGCCGCTTTCCATATCAGCTCCACGGTCAGAAACCGAAGAGGGTACGCACCAGGTCGAAGAGCGCGCTGATCTCCCGCACCAGCAGCAGGAGCACCGTGATCAGTCCTGCGATGGTCACCATCAGCGCCTGTTCATCCCGGCCGGAGCGGGTGAGGAGCAGATTCAGCACCGTGACGATGATCCCCACCGCCGCGATCTTAAAAATCAGATCAATATCCATGGCGTATCCTCACAGCAGCAGAATGGCCAGCGTGATCCCGGCGCCGGCGCCCAGGGCCGCGCTGAGCCGGTTTTTTCGGGCTTTCTCCTTTTCCTCCAGATCCCGGAACAAAGCCAGCCTCTGACGGGTCCGCTCCACAGCGGCACATTGCGTCTCCGGGTCATAACGCCCCAGCACGGCCCCCAGGGCGGACAGTGCCTTCGCCTCCTCCGGCCGGAGGCAGAGGGCGTCTGTTTCCCGAACCCCCTGTTCCCAGGCCTCCTGGAAGGGGAGCCGCTTTTTCTCCGTCAGCCAGATCACCTGGGAGACGAACTCCGCAGCCGGCTGTTCTGCCCGGAACCGCAGACTTCCCAGCAGGTCCGGCAGGGGAGGGAGAAGATCCTCCAGCTCCGCCTTCAGCTGGTCCAGGACCGCCAGCAGGCTCCCCAGGGACCGGAGCCGCTGATTGGACCGGCCCACCGTCACCAGTCCGAGCAGGGTACAGCAGCTGACCACCAATGCCGCGCCCAGGGCCTTCACCATGGGATTCTCACCTCCTGATACGTCCGTCTGCCCGCTTCCCGGCGGATCAGCAGCCCCTGCCGGAACACCCGACGGGGAAAACGCTTGCGGGCGAGCTCCTCCTGCGAAGCGCAGTGGAGGGTGGCCCAGACCGAAACGCCGCTGTCCGCCGCCCGGTACACCGCCTCTTCCTCGGCGGCCCCCAGCTCGTCCATGGCGATCACCTGGGGGGACATGGAGCGAAGAAGCATCTCCACCCCCTCCGCCTTGGGACAGCCTTCCAGCACGTCCGTGTTCCGTCCCACGTCGAACTGGGGGATCCCGCCCGCAAGGGCGGCCAGCTCGCCCCGCTCGTCCACCAGGCAGACGCGCGTGCCCCGGTCGGAGACCAGCCGCACCAGGTCCCGGAGAAAGGTGGTTTTACCGCCTCCCGGGGGAGAAAGGATGAGAAGGGACTTGTCCCACAGGCGTTCTGCCAGCTCCGGCGGTACGCAGGAAACCTGCCGGGGAATGCGGATGCACAGGGAGGAGAGCTGGCGGAAGCCTCTGGGCTCCCCATCCTTAAGGACCACCGCGCCGCAGACGCCGATGCGGAAGCCTCCCGGAGCGGTGAGGTAACCCCGGCGCAGGCTCTCCTGCACCGCATGGAGACTGGAGCGGGAAGCCCGTTCCAGCACGTATTCCAGATCCTCCCGGGCGACTGTGCCCCGAAGCGGTACGATCCCCGTATCCAGCACGGCCCGGAGCCCCCGTCCGCAATACAGACGGAGCTCCTCCGCTCCCGCCCGAAGGGCCGGTTCCAGGAACAAAAGTTCTCTCTGCAGCCGCTCCGGCAGCAGAGTCACGGCTTCATCAAAGCGTTTTGTATCCATGCCTGTCTGTTCCTTTCCTTGGTTTCTGTATACCATATGCGAAGGGGAGACGGGAAATGCGCCTGTCCCTTTCTCCGTACCGGAAAAGAAAAACGGGTTGGAGGAAAAGTGAGAAAAGGGGCTTGCATTTCCGGAAGAACCGTGCTATGATACACAAGCTGTTAAGCACAAGCGCCATTAGCTCAGCTGGATAGAGCGTCTGGCTACGGACCAGAAGGCCGGGGGTTCGAATCCCTCATGGCGTGCCAAATCCCCATCGTTTCCTATCTGGATTCGGTGGGGATTTTGCTTTCTAGATATAACTATTTGATTTTTGCGGCCTGTCAGAATTCAACTCTTATTCAACCAGGCCGAGTTTTCAGGCTTTTTTCGGGAAGATATCCACGAGTATGTCCGCGTTCCTCTGGTCCGCTTCCTCCATACCTGTTCTACTACCGCCTCTTTGAACAGCAGTTCGCTGTCCCGCTCCAAAGCGACGACATGGTCGGTGTCCATGCGCGTGATGAAGATCTGTCGAACGGATGCCGGATCGATATCCAGCCAGTCCATCTTTTCTTTCAGACGCCCGTAATTGTATCCCCCGTCGGACAGAACGCCCGGAAGGAACGAAATTGGTTTCAACTCTGCACCCTTCCTCCCTGCAATAATCATTGCCTCACGGGCAGCTGATAGAGGCCAGCGTTGTCTAACCTTTGCTTGCTTATTATCCGTTCATGCAATTTAACAAGATGGCAAGCGAAAAATCTGAATTGCAGGGTTTATTCGGTGCAGCAAAGCATGTTTTCCCCTTGACAGGAAAAAGACCGGCTGCTATAATCACGGTTAGCAGTTGCTAACCTTTCTGGGCGAAGTGTTTGGGGTTTTGCCTGCTGATTCTGTGCTGACATAATGCTTCTGACAAGAGCGAAAGGCTTGATACCGTGTCAAGCCTTTTCTTTGAAGCAACGGTTAGCAAATGCTAACCGTTGCGGCACGGTCGCCGTCCGCAACATGAGGCTGGCTGGGATCGCATTGAAAAAAACAGGTCTCCAGCTTCTCCTGGTGCGTATCTTCCTGGGCAGCGTGTTTGCCGGAGCGGTGAGCGCCATGCTCTTCTCCCTGGCGGGGGGATTGCTCTGTTATCTGGTCATCCTTTTTCTGCGAAGGCTGGTGACGGAGAAGCAGATCTGAGTCTGCGGCGTGTTTGGGGCAATCTTTCACAACCTGGGACAGACGGCTGCGGCGATCCTTGTTTACGGGACCCCCACCGTGGCCTTCTATCTCCCTGCACTCCTCCTCAGCGCGGTGATCACCGGGACGTTCACGGGCCTGGCCGCCCAGGCGGCGATCATCAGGATGGGGAAAAAATGAGGAGTCTGTTCTGCTGAAAACGCCGCATCTATGAAAACAGAATAACGCAAAGGAACGGAAGGCGAATCAGAGCCTTCCGTTCCTTTGCTGCCAGGGGGTCGTCAGGAAAGGAGTGAGGTATGGAAAAGAAAGAGCTATCCTGCTTCAGATTCTGCGCATGGGCTTACTCCGCGCCCTTGAGCGCTTCCACCATATCGATCTTTCGGCTTTTTCTTGCCACCAGCAGGCCCACCGCCAGGGAGACGCCGAAGGTGAGCAGCACGCTGACGCAGTAGGTCGTCGGCCCCAGCATGAGCTTCAACTCGTATTCTCCGGCCAGGGCCATGAGCAGCCATTGAAGGACCCCCACCCCGGCGGGCAGGCCGATGACCACGCCCAGGACGGAGAGCCAGATATTCTGAGAGATCAGCAGATGGCCCAGCTTCCTGTCCCGGAAGCCCAGCACCTTCAGCGTGGCCAGTTCCCGGCTGCGCTCAATATAGCTCAGAACCCCCAGGTTATACAGCACCACGATCCCCAGGACAATGGCAGCCAGCACCAGGATGAGCACCATGCTGTCCATGATGGAGGTGAAGCTGCGGAAGGAGTCCATCAGCTGCTGCTGGTCCTGGGTACCGGAGATACGCGCATCGCTCCCGATCTCCCGAGCGCTCCGCGCCGTATAAACAGCGCTGACGCCGTAGGGGAGGCCCAGAGAATCGGCGCAGGCTTTGGTCATGGCAACGCTCTCGGTCATGACGCTGCGGTGATAGCCCAGAACCTTTGCCGCGTACCGTTCCTCCGAGCCATAGGGGGAGAAGGTGATCATCTCTCCGACGGCGGCCCGGTCCTTCAGCCGCAGGCAGAGGTAAACGCCGCCGTCTTCCATGCGAATCGGTTTGTTTTGCTCGTCCAGGATGCGGATATGGTCCCGGGAATTGTCATAGACCTCCAGAACCACCGTATCCCCGTCCAGACTGATGCCGCACTGGTAGACCCAGTCTCCCTCCAGCTCGTCGCAGAGGGCGATCCCGGTATCGGCCGCCACACCGTCCACCAGGTTGACCTTGGTGGTGTAGTTGGAAATGTCGTTATCCAGCATATCCAGGAAGCCCGCCATAGTGTCCCGCATGCCCAGGCCTCCCACCAGGAGGATCATGCAGCCCGTCACGCCCAGGAGCGTCATGGCGGAGCGGCTCTTGTGCCGCATGATGTCCCGCAGGTTCCACTTCACGGCAAAGCGCTTCCGCGCCCAGCCCCGGCCACGCTCGAAAAAGCTCTTTTTCATCCTCTTCGGCTGGTAGGGCCGCAGAGCCTCCGCCGCCGTGCCCCGGAGCTGCTCCCGCACAGAAAGCCAGCTGACGACGGTCAGCAGCGCGACGATGGCCGCCAGCAGGGGAGGGCAGAAGGCGGGCATCCACAGGCGCCAGTCCGGCATGTCGAAGTAGGTGCCCATCATGCCGTCCTCGCTCATGACCAGGGAGCAGAGCCAGAAGCCCAGGGCAACACCCAGCGCTGTGCCCGAAAGGCCGATGCCGAAGCCGTAGGCCGCGTAGTGCCGCAGGATGCGTCCGCTCCGGAAGCCCAGAGCTTTGAGGGTGCCGATCTGCAGCTTTTCGTTCACCGCGATCCGGTGCATGGTGGTGACCATGGTGAGAATGGCGATGGCCAGGAACAGAACAGGCAGCACGGATCCCATGGTTTTGCCCTCCGCTGCCTCTCCCTGGGCTTCCTGATATACCGCGTGTTCCTCCTTGGAGACCACCATGGCAGTGTAGCCCAGGGCATTCCCCGCTGCCTCCTCCAACTCCTCCTTGGTCAGAGACGAGCGGATGTTGATCTGGGGATAAAAAGCGAAGCCCAGGGAGGAAAGCAGCTTTTTGGGGGAGATATAGGCAAAGCCGAAGCTGCGGTAATCCGGCATGACCTGATTGGCATCTGCCAGACAGATCATATGCTCCCCGGACTTGATGAGGCCCACGACTTCCCCGGAAATCTCCGCGCCGTGGTATCGGAGTCGCAGGGTATCCCCCAGGGTAAAGCCGTTGGCCTCCGCGAATTTGTCCGAGAGCCAGATCCCATCGCTTTCTTCGTCATAGGGAGAACCGGAAGTCACCACGAAAGCGGACACGGTGAAGTTTTCGCTCACGTCCAGGGCCAGGGACCGGCCGGAATCGTCCGCCAGGTCCAGATTCACGGAGAGAAACCGGGTCGCCGCTTCCACGCCGGGAATGGCCCGGAGCTTGTCCAGCTCCTCCGGGGTGAAACCCGCCTCGGAATAGATACGGTAGTCCGCATACAGCGTATCGGCGAAGAATCGGGAGGTGTCCTGCTCAATGGTGTACCATTCCATATTGAACCCCAGGAACACGCCCACCCCCA
>Ga0310697_10007715_pt1 | contig 10104 bp, 10 predicted proteins | sample 172DNAGHGlowgp2_FD_203883 | JGI IMG/M metagenome (GOLD analysis project Ga0310697, IMG submission 203883) | Sheep rumen microbial communities from Palmerston North, Manawatu-Wanganui, New Zealand - 1728 DNA GHGlow gp2 (v2) (version 2) | ecosystem: Host-associated > Mammals > Digestive system >...
GAGAGCGTCACTGGTTGTCCGTAGGGGTCGACAGAGGGGTATTCTATGTTGTAGACTGTGGCCTTGGCCTCCTCCTTGCGGATGGTCTCGGTGATGCGGGCTGCCGGGAGGGTCTGTACGACTTCGGTGTCTGGGTCTGCATCGTCGGAATTGCTGCACGATGTAAATATCACACCTGTGCTGACAGCCATGATGACGGCCATCAATAAGAGAAACTTCTTTGTCATTGCTTTATGTTGTATAGAGAGCGGCTATTCACCGAAGATTTGCTGGAGGCAGTCTGGGAGAGCCTCGCCACGCAGGTCGCGAGCGACAATCTTGCCATGAGGGTCGATGAGGATGTTGTCGGGGATGGCATCAACCTCATAGACCGAAGCGGCGGCACAGTTCCAGCCCTGCAGGTCGGAGAGTTGGAGCCACGACATCTGGAGCTGCTGGATGGCCCTCACCCATGGTCCCTTTCTCTGGTCGAACGAGATGCCGATTACCTCGAAGCCCTTGGCGTGGTACTTGTCGTAGGCCTCAACTAAGTTGGGCATCTCAGCCCGGCAGGGACCGCACCAGGATGCCCAGAAGTCTACGAGCACCCACTTGCCCTGGCCCACGAGTTCGCTGATCTTATGCATCTGGCCGTCGGGGTCGGCCATTTCGATGTCGGTGTACTGTTGTCCGATGAATGTATTGCCGGTCTGCTGTGCCGACATGGACACAGAGAGAACGGCGAGAACTACTGTAAATAACAATTTCTTCATATCTTTTTGTTTTGGATTAAATGATCTGACTGATTCAATGATTACTTGACGCTCAGTGTGAAGTCGAACTGCAGGCCACCGAGCGGACTGCGGGCGACGGTGATGCTGCCGCCGTGGAGGAGTACGGCATTCTTGACGATGGCAAGACCGAGACCAGTGCCTCCCATATCGCGGCTGCGCCCCTTGTCCACCCGATAGAAACGCTCGAAGAGACGGGGCAAGTGCTCTGCGGAGACCCCCGCACCGCTGTCACTGAAGGTAAAGTGCCAACCACCGGCCACGGGTTCTGCCGAGAGTTCTATGACGGCACCGGTGCCCGCATAGCTGATGGCATTGTCAGTAAGGTTACGAAACACGCTGTAGAGCAACTGCCAGTTGCCCACTACGCAGATGTCTTGTGGCAGACAGTTGCGGAAGGTCATCTGCCGGTCGGCCAGCGCCTGCTGTGACTCCTGCACGAGATCCGCCACGAGGTCGGACACATCGATGCGCTCCCGCTCCATCATGCCTGGAGCATAGTCCATCTTGTTGAGGGTGGAAATGTCGCTCAGCAGTGCCGTGAGCCTGCGGGCCTGGGTATTGGTGCGCTCGATGAAACGCATACGGGTGGCCTCGTCCATCTGCGGCGAACCGAGGATGGTGTCGGTATAACCGAGGATGCTCGCCACGGGTGTCTTCAATTCGTGGGCGATGTTCTGGGTGAGTTCACGGCGCATCTGGCTGTGGCGCTCCTGCTGCTCACGACTGATTCGCTCGTCCATGCGGCGGGCATAGCCGTGGAGCAGCCAGCCGAGTCCCCCCATAACCACGAGCGAGAAGAGCAACAGGTGCCAGTCACTCTCCTCATTGAAGGGACGGATGAAGCGACGGTCATAGTCCTCGAAGAGGATGAAGACGACGGCGTAGATGGCGAAGACCACCATCACACTTGCAAACATCTTCTTACCTTCGGTCACGGATTTCATCACTTAATAAATACCATTCTGTCTTGAGTGGACATCACAAATCCTCAAACACATAGCCATAGCCGGGCCGTGCGACGATGCACTGTCCGTAGATGCCAATTTTCTTGCGCATGCGGGCAATATTGACATCGACGGTGCGACCTGTGACGACGACGTCGCTGGGCCATGCGCCGGAAAGCAGTTGCTGACGGGAGAGCACCTGACTGCGATTGGCAAGCAGGAGCGTGAGCAATTCAAATTCGGTCTTGGTGAGTGCCGCCTCGGCACCGTCTACGGATGCCGTCTTCCTGTCGGTGTCTACCGTGAGTCCCCGATAGCAGAGTTCCCCCACCCTCTCCGGCTCACCGGCAGCAGCACGACTAAGCACGGCCTGCACACGGGCCACGACCTCACGCACGGAGAAAGGCTTGCGCACGTAGTCGTCGGCACCCAGCCGGAAGCCGTGGAGCATGTCGTCCTCGGCGTCTTTCGCCGTCAGGAAGATAATGGGAATACAGGCGGTGGAGGCATCGCCCTTCAACTGCCGGGCAAAGTCGAAGCCCGACATGCCAGGCATCATGACATCGAGCAACAGCAGGTCGGGCAATTCTGTGCAGTGCACCTGTAGCAAAGCCTCCTCGGCAGAATGGGCTACAGTGGCATCGTATCCGGCAGAGGCCAGATTATAGGCAAGTATCTCGCAGAGGTCGGGCTCATCGTCGACGACCAAGATTCGTTTCTTTTCCATCTTGGCTGCAAAGATACGAAGAAAAAACGAGACGGCAAACTAATTCTTCCCAAATCTCGCCTGAACGACGTTAACTACGTAGTCGCCCAGTTTCTCGCACTCGCCTACCATGTCGATGAACATCGTGCCCAGAGCGTAGCCATACTCCCGGTCGTTGACGGCACGGGTGTTCTCTGCCTTGAGCTGCTGGCGAAGCTGGTTAATCTCGTTTTCTATGCGGTAGGTGTCGCGTATGTCGTGCTCATGCCGGTGGCCGGTCATCACGCGGTTCATCTGTGTGAGGGCCTCGTCGGTGAGGTTCATCATGCTCTCAAGCTTGTCGTAGAGCACGGGCGTGAAGTCCTGTCCCGACTCATGCCTGCGGTTGAGCGTGCGGGCAAGGTTGTAGCAGGCATCACCGATAGACTCCAACTCGCTGATCTCGCGCATCATCTGGCGCACCTTCATCTTGGTGACGTCGCTCAGATGGTTGTCGCTCACCTGCTCCAGATAGCGGGCGATACCTATCTCCATCTGGTCGGTGATGTCTTCCTGCGTGGCTATCTGGGCATAGCGCTTGGCAAAGTTCTCATCGTTGTCTTCGCGCAGCAACTGGCGCACCATGCCGAACATCTTCTGCACACGCTGAGCAAAGTTGCACGTCTCCTTCTGTGCCTGGAGTACGGCGATTTCAGGAGTCTGGATGAGGTTAGACTGTATATACTGCAAGCTGAACACCTCCTGCTCGCCCTCAGCCTTATCAGGCAACAGCCAGCAGACGATGCGCTCCAACTGAGGGATGAGTCCGATAAGAATGGCGGTATTGGTCACGTTGAAGCACGTGTGGAAAGCGGCGAGCACAACAGGCAGCAACGTGGCCTGACCGCCTATAGAGGGATCATAGCCCACCAGACGGCAGACGAGATTGACGAAAGGATAGAACACGCAGAGCACCCATAACACGCCAAACACATTGAACAGCAGGTGGGCCAGGGCAGCACGGCGTGCCTGTGTGTTGGCACCGAGGGCGGCAAGGTTGGCCGTGGCGGTAGTGCCGATGTTCTCACCCATCACCAGCGCTATACCAAGGTAGATGGGCAGCACCCCTGTAGAACAGAGCAGGATGGTGATGGCCATAACGGCTGCTGAGGACTGAACGATGCAGGTGATGATGGTGCCAATGGCGAGGAAGGAAATGATGGTGAGATAACTGCCCGTGTCGAACGAGGCGAAGAAACTGACCACTGCCTCGTTGTGCTCCAAGTCCATCTCCTTACCGGCAGAACTGAGCATGACCAGCGAGAGGAACATGAAAGCGATGCCGAAGAGGAAGTCGCCCACGAAACGATGGTGCTTCTTGTAGATGAGCACCATACCGAGGAAGAAGGCGGGGAAGACGACATTAGTCAAATCTACATTATAGCCCAGCGACATGATCCAGGCGGTGAGCGTGGTGCCGATGTTGGCACCCATGATGACCGAGATGGCCTGGGAAAGGGTGAGCAGTCCTGCCGATACAAACGATACAGTCATCACCGTGGTGGCCGATGACGACTGTACTGCACAGGTGACAAATGCACCAGTAAGCATGCCGGTCAGACGGTTGGTGGTCATGCGTCCGAGAATATGGCGCAACTGCGGGCCTGCCATCTTCTGCAAGGCATCGCTCATCATTCGCATACCATAAATCAGCAGTCCGAGCGCACCAAGCAGTCGGAGGCTTATCATAAAATAGTCTTGTGTTGTATTCATTTCTCCTAATAATTAAAAATAAATCCGGGTGCAAAATTAGGAAAAATCCTGCACCCGGACGAATGAATCGTGTTACGATACTGTTACGTAACCGAATTGTAACACCTGAGAAACCTTTAGTCGAGACCGAAGAGCACCTTCAGACCGCCATCCACACCCGAGAAGCCCATGAAGGCCAGCGAGAGCAGACCGGCGGAGAGCATGACGATGGCCATGCCCTGCATGCCGCGCGGAATCTTGACCAGTTCGAGCTGCTCGCGCATGCCGGCAAAGACGGTCAGGGCAAGTCCGAAGCCAATGGCCGTAGAGAAGGCATAGACCACGGACTGCAACAGGTTGAAATCCTTCTGGATGACCAGGATGGCCACACCGAGAACGGCACAGTTGGTGGTGATAAGCGGCAGGAAGATGCCCAGTGCCTGATAGAGGGCAGGCGACACCTTCTTGAGAATAATCTCCACCATCTGCACAAGCGAAGCGATGACGAGGATGAAGGCAATCGTCTGCAGATACTGCAGGCCAAAGGCATCGAGCACATATTTCTGAACAAGCCAGGTCACGATGGTGGCCAGCGTCAGCACAAAGGCTACGGCTGCCGACATACCCAGCGAGGTGTCTATCTTCTTCGATACGCCAAGGAACGGACAGATGCCGAGGAACTGTGACAACACGATGTTGTTCACGAAGATGGCGCTAATGAAAATCAATATATATTCCATAACTTCAATTTTTCAGTTCTTCAATTCTTCAACTTATTGACGATTGCAATCAGGAAGCCCAAGGTGATGAATGCACCCGGAGGCAATACGAAGAGCAGGATGTTGTAGGTCTCAGGCAGCAGCGTAAGACCGAAGACAGAGCCCGAGCCCAACAACTCACGGCAGATGCCGAGGAGCGTAAGACCGAGCGTGAAACCCAGACCGATACCGATGCCGTCGAAGAGAGAGGCCACGGGAGAATTCTTTGCAGCGAAAGCCTCAGCACGTCCCAGGATGATGCAGTTCACCACAATCAGCGGGATGAAGAGACCGAGGGCAGCGTCAATGTCGGGCAAGTAGGCCTTGATCACAAGCTGGAGCATGGTCACGAAGGCTGCTATGACAACGATGAACACGGGAATACGCACCTTGTCGGGCGTGACCGACTTGAGGCACGAAATAACAAAATTGGTGCAGATGAGCACAGCCATCGTGGCCAAGCCCATCGACATGCCATTCAGGGCAGAGGTGGTAGTGGCCAGCGTAGGACACATACCGAGCATCAGGACAAAAGTAGGGTTCTCCTTGACGATGCCATTCTTGATAATCTGTAGTGCATTCATATCTTAGTCCTCCTTTTCTTGGTTAGTGGCACCTGTCTCGCCATCAGCGGGCGTGGCCTTGTAAGCATTATAAGCATTGTTCACAGCAAGCAGGAAAGCACGGCTGGTGATGGTAGAGGCCGTAATGGCATCAACCTGACCACCGTCCTTCGACACAGTGAGGGGCTCTTTCGGGTCTTTACCGATGATGTCACCCTTCTCTCCCTTCTGGAACCACTTGTCAGCCTTGGCACCAAGGCCCGGTGTCTCAGCATGCTCAAGCAGGGTATAGCCAAGGATTTTTCCCTCGGGGTCGAAACCGACGAGCACCTTCAGGTCGCCACCGAAACCACCGGTAGTAGACTCTACGGCTGCTCCGAGATCCTTGCCCTGAGCGTCCTTCGTCTGATATATAATATAGGTGAGTTCCTTGCCCTTGGCATCGTTCTGCTTCACGGTGTCGGTCTTGGCCATCTGTGCCGTCTCGCTACACATGACCACCTTGATACCGTCGTTGAGGGCCTTGACCTTCTGTTCGGCAATAGGCCCTTCTGTCAGGTGGTTCACAAATGCGAGAATACCACCCATGATGACTGCCACTCCTGTGAGTACCAGCACCATATTCGTTAAAGATGATTCTAATTTCTTCATAACTACTTTACTTCTTTAACTACATAACTACTTGCTTGCCGGCACTTCACCGAAACGCTTGGGTTTCACGTAATTGTTGATAAGAGGCGTGAAGGCGTTCATGATGAGGATGGCAAACGACATACCCTCGGGATAAGCACCCCAGTTACGGATGACGACCGTAAGCAGACCAATGGCCACACCATAGATAAGCTGTCCCTTGGCGGTCATCGGTGAGGTGACATAGTCTGTAGCCATGAAAATGGCACCCAGCATGAGACCTCCGGAGAAGATGACGGCAAACGGGTCGGCATAGACGGGATTAGCCAGATGGAGCAGACCAGCACAGACAAACACCGTACAGATAATCGAGACGGGGATGTGCCAGGTGATAATCTTCTTCCACAGCATGTAGGCCAGACCGACAAGCAGGGCCAGGGCACAAATCTCACCCATCGCACCGGCACCGTCGGGATGATTGCCGAGGAAGAGGCTCATGGCATCGGGCAACTGGTTGAGCACAGAAGCATCGCCACTCTTGATGGCATCCTTCATGATAGCAAGCGGTGTGGCACCTGTCTCGGCATCGAGATAGCTGGTGAGTTGTCCTACCTTAGGCCAGGTGGTCATCTGTGCGGGGAAGGCCACAAGCAGGGCAGCACGACCGACGAGGGCCGGGTTGAACAAGTTGTTGCCAAGGCCGCCAAAAGGCATCTTCGCAAATCCGATGGCGAAGAGTGCACCCAGGATGATAATCCACAGAGGAAGGTTAGAAGGCAGGTTGAAGGCCAGGAGCAGGCCGGTGAGGACAGCAGAGCCGTCGCAGATGGTGTTACGCTCCTGCTTCATGATATATTTGCTGATAGCCCACTCAAAACAGACGCAGGCTGCCACACTGGTAGCTGTGACGATGGCAGAGCCAAGGCCAAAGAAATAGAACGACACGAGCAGCGCAGGCATCAAGGCGATGATGACCCCGTACATATTGCGCTCAACGCTATCAGTGCCGTGGGCGTGTGGTGATAAAGATACTATTAATTTTCCCATTGTAGTATTTTCGATTTACTCATTTTCGATTTTCAATTCATTTCTTCTGCGCAGCAGCTGCACGGGCGCGGATGATACCCATTACGGTTCCCTTACCCTGCCGGATGTTGTCGAGCAACGGACGATGAGCCGGACATGTGAACTGACAAGAGCCGCACTCAATACAACTGACGATGTCTTCGTGCTCAGCGCGCTCCCAGTTGTGGACTTCCGAAATCTTTGCCAGCAGGTAGGGTTCCAAGCCCATCGGACAAGCACTCACGCACTTGGCGCAACGGATACAAGGCTGTGGTTCCTTGCGACGCGCTTCTTCGCCGGAGATGATGGTCACAGAGTTGGTTCCCTTGCAGATAGGCACCTCTGTAGAAGTAAGGGCCTTACCCATCATCGGACCGCCAGCCAGAAGTTTGTTGTCGCCTTCTGGCATACCGCCACAGGCATCAATGAGTTCCTTCATCGGTGTGCCCATACGGACAAGGAAATTACCCGGATGGGCCAACTGCTTGCCAGTCACCGTAGTATAGCGCTCAAAGAGGGGCTTGTTCTTCATGACTGCCTCGTAGACAGCATAGGCTGTACCTACGTTCTGCACGATAGCACCGACATTGACAGGAATGGCGGGAGGAGCAGGCACCTGACGACGGATGACTGCATCGACCAGTTGCTTCTCACCACCCTGAGGGTAGCGCTGCTTGAGGGGCACAACCTCTACGTTGAACTGCGAACCAGCGAACTTCTCGGCACATTTCTGCGTAAGCAGCTCAATGGCTGGCATCTTATTGGTCTCAATACCGATATACCCCACATTGACCTTGGCAGCCATCATGAGCAACTGCAGACCAATGAGAATCTCGTCGGCCTTCTCCATCATCAGCCGGAAGTCGGCAGTGATATAAGGCTCACACTCTACGGCATTGATAATGACGCATTCCGCCTTTGCCGTCGGTGGCGGGGTCAACTTGATGAAAGTGGGGAAACATGCACCACCCATACCTACGACACCTGCAGCCTTCACACGATTGATAATCTCTTCGGGAGTCAGTTCGGGATGCGACTCGACTGTCTCCAACTTGTCAGAGCGGTCAATGGTCTCTTCCCAGTCGTCGCCTTCGACATTGATGATGATAACGGGCTTGCGATAGCCTGTGGCATCGATGGCTGTGTCTACCTTGAAGACGGTACCACTGACGGCAGAGAATATAGGTGCCGACACAAAGCCACCGGCTTCGGCAATCATCGTACCAACCTTCACCTTGTCGCCCTTCTTGACAACAGGCTTGGCAGGAGCGCCAATGTGCTGCGAAAGGGGATAGATGGCCTGCTTGGGAAGGGCTGCCACCTGAGTAACTGCGTCGTGGGTGAGTTTGTTTTCCTCGGGGTGTACTCCACCTATTCTAAATGTTCTGATATTCATGCTTTAGCCTCCTCTTTCTTTTCGGGTTCAACATTAGCTTTGGGAGTCTCTGCGGGCTTCTCTGCAGGAGCAGCCTTGGGGGCTGCAGGCTCCTTGGGTTTCGGTGCAGGCGGCGGAGTCGGGAAATTGACGTCACGGATAGCCTTCGTAGGACAGACCACAACACACTTACGACATAGGCGACACTTGTCGGGATCGATGTACGAACAGTTGGCCGTAACGGTGATGGCACCAAACGGACACTCCTTCTCACATTTGCCGCAACCGATACAGCTGACCTTACAGGCTTTCATCGACACGGCACCCTTGTCCTTGTTCACGCAAGACACATACACACGACGGCCCTTCGGTCCCTTCTTACGAAGCTCGATGATGTGGCGTGGGCAAGCCTTTGCACAAGCACCGCAGGCCACACAGTTTTCTTCGTTGACTTCTGCAATACCGGTCTCGGGATTGATGCGGATGGCATCAAACTGACAAGCCTCGACACAGTCGCCGCAGCCAAGACAACCGAAGCCGCATGCCGTCTCACCTGCACCACAGGCGTTCATGGCACTGCATGTACGCAAACCAGCATACTCGGCAATCTTCGGACGATACTCACACGTACCGTTACACCTTACCACTGCCACCTTTGGCTCGCCATTGGCAATAGCCATACCGAGCAGGTCAGCCACCTGTCCCATCACGGCTGCTCCGCCTACAGGACAGAGCAGTCCTTCAATGGAACCGGCATCGGCACCCTTGACGAGTGCGTCTGCCATACCTCCGCATCCGGCAAATCCGCAGCCACCACAGTTAGCACCGGGCAGCAACTCATTAACCTGAGCAATGCGAGGATCTTCGTAAACAGCAAATTTCTTGGAGCAGACATACAGCACGAGCGCTGCGATGAGTCCGATGGCTCCAAGCACAATCACTGCAATCAAGATGAAATCCATAATTTATTTGTTTTTAGTTTAAAAGATTAATCTTCAAGTTGGAAGGATATCTGTCGCTGAATCCTGTAGCGAAAAAGCCACAACAGAACATAATACGGAACCAAAGACCCTAATGCAACCAGAGCCACGACCCCTTCGTTGGCTATGAAACGGGTGGCAAGCAGGAGCACGGACACCAACAACAGGAAAGGCAGGCCAAAGCCCAGCAATAAAGCACGGTTGGCCACATCCTTGGAGGCACTGACTACGACCTCCTGCCCCACATGGTAACGAAAGGTATCGGGAGTGAACACATCGACAATCTTTACCTTCGACTCGGAAGCATTACAATGACTGGCTACCTTGCAACTGGCACATGCAGAAGTCTGGACGATACGCACCTTGATGCAATTGCCCTCAATATTGTCAATGATTCCAGAATGTGATATTTTGTTACTCATTATGTAATGTCGACTTTACAATTTGCAAAGATAGCACATAATTATGAATATACAAACGAAAAAAGGGAAAAATTTCAGAAAAAGAATCGTAATCGTTTGCAATTTGAGGGATTTTTTATACTTTTGCGGCGTAATCAAAAACAAACGACGATGAAAG
>Ga0310697_10007716_pt1 | contig 10104 bp, 8 predicted proteins | sample 172DNAGHGlowgp2_FD_203883 | JGI IMG/M metagenome (GOLD analysis project Ga0310697, IMG submission 203883) | Sheep rumen microbial communities from Palmerston North, Manawatu-Wanganui, New Zealand - 1728 DNA GHGlow gp2 (v2) (version 2) | ecosystem: Host-associated > Mammals > Digestive system >...
GTTCAGCACAGTGTGCGGGCACACCTCCCAATAACGCTTGTGATTCTCCAAACCCTTAACAATGTGCGACTTATATTCCTCGAACGTGTATTTGGGACATATTTCCACCAACCCACTGCAAATCGTGTCGAGATTGACTCTCCACATCGAATCCTTCTCTGCCAACTGCACAGGGTCATACACCTTCTGCTTCTTGTTGACACCCAGCGAATCGTACCACCACTCTATGCCAGAAAGGAAGTCGACATACACCTTGTAGTCAGGAAGGCTGCTTGCCATCAACTGTCCGTCAGCACTCAAGATGTTGCCGCGGTTAGGCTTCAGCAGCATCGTGTCGCTCACACTCACGGCACCCACCTTCTTCCATTTCCGGTTCTCTAGCGTGGCCGTCACGACAGCTTGGCCAATGATGGCAATCATCACCAGAGCTGCTATCACCACGATGCCCGTGATGCGTGTGTTGATGTATTTCTTGTCAAACTTCATTGTCCTTCTGTTTTTTTCGTGTCTGAACTCTCTTCCTTCTTCTCTTCTTCCCCTACACTTTCTGTTTTCTTCTCCTCCTTCTTCACGGATTCTTCCTTCTCCGGTTCTTCCATCGGTGCCAATTCCTGCGAATCCACCAGCACCTCCTCTGGAGCTTGCTCTTCCGACGAGCCACTTCCATCCCCCTTCTTAATCAGGAATGGCGGGGTGATGGAATTGTGCAGCAGGCTGTCGGAAGTGGCTCTGAGCGCCTTCTCCACATTCGACTGCCGCGTCAGGTTCATCAGTTCACTTGACTGCGTGAGCACATTGTACTTCACTTCCTGCAACCGACCACGCAGACTGTCAATGAGGATGGCATCCTGCTGACTGTCATAACGGTTGCCCGTATAGAGAATCGTCAGCAGCACGCAGAACATCACAAACATGATCTGCTTAATCATGAACTTGCTCATCAGAAAATCGCCACCAAGTATTGACTTGACCGATATTTCACCGATGTCGTCTTCTTCCTCATCGGTGAACTTCCTAATCGCCTCGATGGCTTCTTGTTCCTCTGTTTTCAGTTCTTCGCCTGCCCCAAAATCATCTGGAGGAGTCATCTTCGACTCTTCCAACTCTAATTTCTGTTTTTCTTCATTCTTATTTGACATACAATTACGTTGGGGCTTTTTCTCAAAAACTTTCTTTTAAATAAATAATGTGTTACTCACTTTATCGCCTTTCTTTGGCGTGGATAATCTCTGTATTTTATTGATAATTTTCAGATTCTTTCTGCTATTCTCAACTTGGCGCTCCGGCTTCTCGGATTTCTCGCCATCTCCTCGTCGTCCGGCACAATCACCTGCCTGTTCACCAGACGGTATGGAGTGTTCACCCTGCCAAAGAAGTCCTTGTCTTCCTCTCCTTCCGCATTGCCCGTCTTCATCACATTCTTCACGATGCGGTCTTCCAACGAGTGGTACGTGATCACCACCAACCTTCCTCCTGGTTTCAGCATCTCCGTTGCACCCTTCAACATATCACGCAAGGCACCCATCTCATGATTCACCTCTATCCTCAACGCCTGAAACACTTTCGCCAGCTCCTTCTTTTCCCGTTCATTACGGAAGAAAGGCTTGACAATGTCCAAGAAATCGCCGATGGTCTCCACCTTCTTTGTCTGTCTTGACTTCACGATAGCGGAGGCTATCTTTCGGCTCTGCTTCAGTTCTCCATACAAATAAAGAACATCTGCCAATTGCTTCTCGTCGTATGTGTTGACCACATCAGCGGCCGTCTTGCCTGCACGTTGATTCATCCGCATGTCAAGTTTCCCTTCAAACCTGAACGAAAACCCTCGTTCGCTGTCGTCAAAATGATGGGAGCTCACTCCCAAGTCAGCCAGCAACCCGTCTATCTGCTCCACTCCGTGATATTTGAGGAAGTTTTTCAGAAAGCGGAAATTGCTCCTCACAAACGTGAACCTCTCCGCATCAAACCCTTCCGCATTCTTCTCAGCATCCGCATCTTGGTCAAAACTGTACAGATGTCCGTTGGCATCTAATCTCGACATGATTTCCCTGCTATGTCCTCCACCACCAAAAGTCACATCCACAAAAACACCTCCATTACCGATGTTCAACCCATCCACACTCTCCTTCAGCAACACCGGCACGTGATATGTCATCTCTTGTTCAGTCATCCTCCTTTGGGTTTCAACTGTCAACTGTCAATTGTCAACTGTCAATTATCAACTCCCCCAAACGCTGCCTCCATCTCCTTACCGAGGTCTGCACTGTCATTCATCAGCTCATCCAACGCCTGCTTGCTCCAAATCTCGATTCTGTCCACCATCGCCAAAAAGCGCACATCAGCCTCAATCCCTGCATATTGCAGTTTTCTCTTCGAAATCAGCAATCGTCCATTGCCATCAAGTTCAATGGGTTCCGCATCAGCCTCAAACTTTCTCAACATCATCTGCTGCTTGCTGTTCCACTGGTTCACCTGTCCACGCAACGCATCCAACTGCTCATTCCACACAGATTCAGGATAGAGCACCAGGCATTTCTGGAACACGTCGTTGCGAAGCACGAGACTCTTCTCGCCCTCCGCTTCGAGCACTTTCCTGAACGGTGCGGGCAAGAAAACCCTACCCTTCGCGTCAGTCTTGGCTCCGTAGTCACCGATGAATCTGTTTGTCATTTCTCTTTCCAATTTGTTGGCGCTAATTTCAGTCGTTTTTGACCTTGCGCGTTAAACAATGTGCAAATATAAGTAATATTCCCCACTTTTCCCCACACTTTTATACTTTTTTTTCAAAAAACTTACCAAAAAGGCTATAATTCACCATTTAACCAGCTGATTCACAAACAAAAACAACAATAATAAAAAAGTGGGGAACAAAATAGCCACACCATCCCATTTGACAACTCGACTTTACGATACCACCCCTTACGAAAAATGAAAAACTGACAAAATCGAGGAAATTGCACAACCCTTCCCTCACAAACGCAAACAAGTGACTTCCACTCGCGCATGCAAGTGTTCCCCACAAACGAATGTAAGTCTTGCCCGTAAACGAACGTAAGTCTTGCCCACAAACGAGTTGCAAATTGTAGAAAAGTCTACAAAATCACTTTTTTTATTGAAATATTTCCTTATTCCAAAAAAAAGTGTTTACTTTGCGAGGAAAATCATTTTACTCACATTCTCTAATTTTTACAAACGTATGAAGAAGAACATTTTGAGCCTTGCTGTCATCGTAGCAGCACTCACTTTCGCATTGCCTTCTCAGGCACAAGTTAAGTTCGGTATCAAGGCAGGTCTTAACGTAAACAATTTCAGCGTGAAGAACCTCCCAGTTATGGACAAGAAGAACCGCAATGGTTTCTTTGCCGGTGTCACCGCTGACGTGACCATTCCATTGGCCGGTTTGGGCGCAGACGCTTCTCTGCTGTATGACAACCGTTGCATCGGTTTCGGTGCAAATCCTGCTGATTTTGATGAGGACGCTGAGGAAGGATATGAAAAGACACACAAGACTTTCCATTACATTTCTCTCCCCATCAACGTGAAGTACACTATCGGTCTTAGCAGTATCGCCAGCGTCTATCTCGCAACTGGTCCTCAGTTCTCTTGGAACATTGGTGACCGTCATTGGAGAGCTGGAAGTCTCGACGACGTAGAAGACTGGCAAGAGGGTTGGGAACTGAAGAGTTCACAGTTCAGCTGGAATGTAGGTTGCGGCGCTACAGTGTTGAGCCATGTACGTGTAGGCTACAACTACAACATTGCACTTGGCAACACAGCCGAAATGACACTTGAACGTGCTGGTAAAGATGCCATCAAGGGCAAGCTCAAGAACAACACACACCAGATTTCTCTGACTTACCTGTTCTAATTGATGTTTGCTGACATCACACTCCCTATACCATTCGACAGCTTCACATACCTCGTTCCTTCCGACTTGGAAACACGAGTGATGCGAGGCTGTCGAGTTGTTGTGCCCCTTGGCAAGAACAAGATATATACGGGTGTGGTGCTCCAAACGCACAACAATGCTCCGCAAGGAGTGGAAATCAAAGCCATCATGGAGGTGCTTGACGACCACCCCGTGGTGAACGAGCAGCAATTCAAGTTCTGGCAGTGGATTGCCCATTATTACCTCTGTCCATTGGGGGACGTGATGAAGGCAGGACTTCCCGGAGCAATGAAGCCTACTGATGAAAGAGCTTTGAAAGAATCTACGCGCAAACGGAAAGGTAGTAAAGCAATCCAGCCGCCCTCTTCCATTAGCCCGCTCAACCCGCTCAATCCCGCCCAGCAGAAAGCGATGGGCGAGATTGAAGCATCATTTCTTGACAAGAATGTCACCCTTCTGCATGGCGTCACCTCATCGGGCAAGACAGAGATTTACATCCACCTCATTGACAAGTGCTTACAGCAAGGAAAACAAGTGCTGTACCTCTTGCCGGAAATCGCCTTGACCACCCAAATCACTGAGCGTCTCCAATGCTTCTTTGGCGACAAGATGGGCGTGTATCATTCAAAATTCACTGATGCGCAGCGATTGGAAATCTATCAACGCCAAGCGTCTGATCAGCCTTATCAACTCATTCTCGGTGTACGCTCCAGCATCTTCTTGCCCTTCCAGAATCTCGGACTCGTCATTGTGGATGAAGAGCATGAGCAGAGTTACAAGCAACAAGAACCTGCTCCTCGCTATCACGCAAGAAATGCTGCCATCATGCTGGCACACATGTTCAAGGCGAAAACCTTGATGGGCACAGCCACCCCTTCTTTCGAAGTGTACCATTGGGCACGCAAAGACCGCTACGGATACGTGCAACTCACGCAACGTTATCGTGATATGCAACTCCCTACCATTGAGGTGGTTGACACCAAAGAGGCGAAACGCAAACGTCTGATGAAGGGACTCTTCTCTCCCCGTCTCATAGAGGTGATGCGGGCAGCCCTTGAACGGAAGGAACAAATCATCCTTTTCCAAAACCGACGAGGCTTCTCTTCCTTCATCGAGTGCAAGACTTGCGGATGGGTGCCACGATGCCCTCATTGCGATGTGACTTTGACTTTGCACAAGAAGACGAGCACCCTCACTTGCCACTATTGCGGCTACACCACACGCATTCCCGAAAAATGCCCCGCCTGCGAAGAAAACAAATTCGTCGATATAGGTACAGGCACTGAAAAAGTGGAGGAGCAAATCACCCAACTATTTGAGGGTGTCACCACACTTCGAATGGACCTTGATACTGCTACGACTCGTACGCAATTTGAGCGCATCATCAGCGATTTCTCTGCGCACAAGGCTGACATCCTCATTGGCACTCAGATGGTCACTAAAGGACTTGATTTTGACCGTGTTTCGGTAGTGGGCATCCTTGATGCTGACACGATGCTCAACCTGCCCGACTTCCGCAGTTATGAACGTGCATTCCAGACGCTTAGCCAAGTGGCAGGACGTGCTGGACGCAACAACACTGCAGGACATGTCATTCTTCAAACACGCTCAGCCGACAGCGACATCATTCGCCAAATCACCCAAGCCGACTATTGGCAGATGTTTTACACACAAATGACTGAGCGTCAGATATTTCACTATCCACCGTTCCGTCGCCTCATCTACGTCTATCTGCGTCACAAGGACGACAAGCTGTTAGACCATCTGGCTGACGAGATGGCAACACGTCTGCGTGCCGTTTTCGGAGAAAGGGTGCTCGGTCCTGACCGTCCTCCTGTAGCACGCATCCACTCGCTATATATCCGCAAGATGATGCTCAAAATTGAATCACACGCTAATACCGACAACGTACGGCAACATCTACTGGCTATCCAGCAGCAGATGCTCGCGATGCCTATCGCCAAAAACCTCAACATCTACTACGACGTGGACCCGCTTTAATGCGAGCACTTCCCCTTTTTTGCACTCTTTTCGTTCTTTTGAGCATTAAAAATGCTTTAATTTATTGTGGAAAGGAAAAAATGTCGTACCTTTGCATTTGCTAATATTTTGCCTTGTTTGAACAAGACTAACCAATAGCGGAAAAATCAATTCCAAAAACAATCAATACATTAACTTATGAGTTTGAAAATCATTGTACTCGCTAAGCAGGTGCCAGACACACGCAACGTCGGTCCTGATGCGATGACTCCAGAGGGTACAGTGAACCGTGCTGCATTGCCAGCCGTGTTCAACCCCGAGGACTTGAACGCCCTTGAACAGGCTCTGCGCCTGAAGGACGCTAACCCTGGTTCTACCATCACCATGCTCACCATGGGTCTTCCCAAGGCTGCAGAGGTGCTGAAGGAAGGTATCTACCGTGGTGCAGATGAGGGCATCCTGATTTCTGACCGTCCTCTTGGCGGTGCTGACACCCTTGCCACTTCCTACACACTGGCTCAGGCTATCAAGAAGGTGGGCGACTACGACATTATTCTTTGCGGTCGTCAGGCCATCGATGGTGACACTGCACAGGTAGGTCCACAGGTGGCTGAGAAGTTGGGTCTCACACAAATCACTTACACCGAAGAGATTATCTCTCTCGACAAGGCTGCCAAGAAGATTGTGGCTAAGCGTCACATCGACGGTGGTGTCGAAACGGTGGAAGGTCCTCTCCCCATCGTTGTGACTGTGAATGGAAGCGCTGCTCCTTGCCGTGTGCGCAACGTGAAGCGTGTATGGGCAAACAAGAACCGCGAGTTCACCACTTGGGGTGCTGCGGACATCGAGGCTGATCCAGCACAGATTGGTAAGGCAGGTTCTCCCACCAACGTGAAGGCGGTGAAGAGCATTGTCTTCAAAGCGAAAGAAAACAAGACACTCACATCTTCTGATGCAGATGTAGAGAGCCTGATTGTTGAACTCATGGAAAGCAACACCATCGGATAAATATGAACAACGTATTTGTATATTGTGAACTTGAAGGCAACAAGGTTGCTGACGTAAGTTTGGAGCTTTGCACCAAAGGTCGCAAACTCGCCAACCAGCTTGGTGTACAGTTGGAGGCTGTCCTCGTAGGCTACAACCTCGATGGCGTTGAAAAACAAGTGATTCCTTACGGTGTTGACCGTGTACACATCTTTGATGCTGAAGGTCTTTTCCCATACACATCTCTTCCACACACTTCTGCAGTGGTGAACCTCTTCAAGGAAGAGAAGCCACAGATTTGCCTTTTGGGTGCTACCGTCATCGGTCGTGACCTTGGCCCTCGTGTGTCTTCTGCACTCCATTCAGGTCTGACAGCTGACTGCACACAGTTGGAGATTGGCTCATTCGACATGAAGGTGAAGGATGCTGAGGGCAACATGGTTGATAAGCATTATGAAGACCAGCTCTATCAGATTCGTCCCGCTTTCGGTGGTTCCATCATCGCCACCATCGTCAATCCAGAGCATCGCCCACAGATGGCAACCGTTCGTGACGGTGTGATGAAGAAGGAAATTCTCGACGAGAACTACAAGGCAGAAGTGGTGAAGCACGACGTGGCCAAGTATATTCCAACCACCGACTATGTAGTGAAGGTGCTCGACCGCCACGTGGAGAAGGCAAAGCACAACCTCAAAGGTGCTCCTATCGTCATCGCCGGTGGTTATGGCGTAGGTGGTCCCGAAGGCTTCAACCTCCTCTTCGAACTCGCCAAAGAACTTCATGCAGAAGTGGGTGCCAGCCGTGCAGCAGTCGATGCAGGTTGGATTGACCACGACCGTCAGATTGGTCAGACAGGTACCACTGTACGTCCTAAGGTGTATATCGCTTGCGGTATCTCTGGCGCTATCCAGCACGTGGCAGGTATGAAGGACTCTGGCATCATCATCTCCATCAACTCCGACCCACAGGCACCCATCAACCAGATTGCCGACTACATCATCAACGGCACCATCGAAGAGGTTGTGCCAAAACTCATCAAGTATTACAAAAAGAATTCGAAATAATGGCAAATTCCTATATCGACGTTCCTGAGATTAAATTCCACATGGAACACCCTTTGATGAAACGTATCGTTGAGTTGAAGGAAAGAAACTACGCTGATTACGGTCAGTATGACTATGCACCCAAGGATTACGAGGATGCACAGGAGAACTATGACAGCCTGCTCGAAATCACAGGCGACATCAACGCCAACATCATCGGTCCCAACTCTGAGGACGTTGATGCTGAAGGTCCTCACTGCGAGAACGGCCGTGTGCGCTATGCCTCCAAGACCTACGAGAACCTTGATGCCACCATCAAGGCCGGTCTCTGCGGCATGACGATGCCACGTCGTTACGGCGGTCTCAACCTGCCCAACGTGGTTTACACCGCAGCCAACGAAATGATTGCTGAAGGTGATGCTGGCTTCGAAAACATCTGGTCACTTCAGGATTGTATCGAGACTCTCTATGAGTTCGGTGACGAAGACCAGCGCAAGCGTTACATTCCCCGTGTTTGTGCCGGCGAGACCATGTCAATGGACCTCACAGAGCCAGATGCAGGTTCCGACCTCCAGTCTGTGATGCTCAAGGCCACCTTCGACGAGAAGGAGAACTGCTGGCGCCTCAACGGTGTGAAGCGTTTCATCACTAATGGTGACGCTGATATCCACCTCGTGCTGGCTCGTTCTGTGGAAGGCACTCGCGACGGTCGTGGTCTTTCCATGTTCATCTACGACAAGCGCAACGGCGGTGTGAACGTGCGCCGCATCGAGAACAAGCTCGGTATCCACGGAAGCCCAACTTGTGAGCTCGTTTACAAGAACGCCAAGGCAGAACTCTGTGGCTCTGAGAAACTCGGCCTTATCAAGTATGTGATGGGCCTCATGAACGGAGCCCGTCTCGGCATCGCCTCCCAGTCAGTAGGTGCCGAACAGGCAGCCTACGAAGAGGCCATCAACTACGCTCGCGACCGCAAGCAGTTTGGCAAGGAGATTATCCACTTCCCAGCCGTTTACGACATGATTGCCCGCATCAAGGCTAAGCTCGACGCAGGTCGTTCACTCCTCTACATGACTGCCCGCTACGTCGATATCTACAAGTGCCTCGATGACATCAGCAAGGAGCGCAAACTCACTCCCGAGGAGCGCGATGAGTTCAAGAAGTACAGCAAACTCGCCGATGCCTTCACTCCACTCGCCAAGGGTATGAACTCCGAGTTCGCCAACGAGTCTGCTTACGATTCCATCCAGGTGCACGGCGGTTCAGGCTTCATGCTCGAGTACAAGTGCCAGCGCGTCTATCGCGATGCGCGCATCATGTCCATCTACGAGGGCACCACACAGCTCCAGACGGTTGCAGCCATCCGCTACATCACTTCTGGTTTTTATGCAGGTGTCATCAAGGACTTCGAAGCAGAACCCGTTGCTGCTGAGTATGCTGCTTATGCAGAGCGCATCAAGGCAATGAACGAGAAGTTGACCGCAGCCATCGAGGCAGCAAAGGCTCCAGGCAATCAGGACTTCCTCGACCTCTGTGCCCGCAAGCTCTACGAGATGACCGCCTACGTCATCATGAGCCACCTCCTTCTTCAGGACACCCAGCGTGCTCCCGAACTCTTCGGCAAGTCTCTCGTGGTCTTCATGAACTACGCCGAGAGCGAAGTGGCAAAGCACAGCAACTACATCAACGCACTCGATGCAGAGCAGTTGGCAAGCTACGTGCAGGAATAAGATACATACATATTATAATAAAAGGGCTGGCTCCGACGAGGAAGTCAGCCTTTTTTGCTCCTTTGAGAATTTTATCCAATAAAGATAATCCTTTCAGGATAATTATTTGGTTGGGGTAAAAAGCACACTTTTTCACAAACTTGTGATTCACAAAGTTGTGAAAAAGTGTGTTTTTTCTCTGTTACAGACTGGAAATCACCCTGTTCTTGGCAGATAATTCTTTTGTATGTTCAGTCAAAGGTGAGGTGTGGGAGGTTGTTGACGATGTCCACTGTTTGGGTGCTGACGTTGATGACGGAGAGGAGGAGGTCAAGGATGTAACGGGGCTTGCGGTGTTCCTTTGCCCAGTCGTTGGCATCGTTCTTGATGAGTGACTTCTTATCCTGACTCACGCAATAACGCTCCACAATCCATTCGATGGCAGACTTGCCGTTTACGATGTACTCGTATGCTTTCTGCGGAATGTTCTCGATGG
>Ga0310697_10007717_pt1 | contig 10104 bp, 8 predicted proteins | sample 172DNAGHGlowgp2_FD_203883 | JGI IMG/M metagenome (GOLD analysis project Ga0310697, IMG submission 203883) | Sheep rumen microbial communities from Palmerston North, Manawatu-Wanganui, New Zealand - 1728 DNA GHGlow gp2 (v2) (version 2) | ecosystem: Host-associated > Mammals > Digestive system >...
CATATAATGCAGATAATCAAAAGGTTTCCAAAAATTCTGATGGCATTAAGCAATAATCTATATTTGGCAGATATTTTTTGATTTCATCTAATGGTTTCCATCAGAAAAAATGGACAATTTTATCATGAACTTCAAAAAGCTGAGATTCTAGACTTCACTTTCAGAATATAAAAATCTCAAAATCAACTTTTCTCCTATTTAATTCTTTTATTGCTAAAATTAACTGATCAAATCCTTTTTCTTTTTCTAATCTTCAATAGAATAGTAATCAGAGCATTATTTGAGTAGTTAGAATTAAATATATTTTACTTGTAGAAAAAAAAATCTGAATTTCAAGATATTAAGAATAGAATGAAGTTTAAAATAACTTTATATTATATTAGCATTTATTTTTCTATTATATTTCAACTTAACTTAAATTCTCACGAATCTATAATTTTTACATTCATAAACTGTCAAACATTCAATTCATCTCAATCTATTTTTCACCAAATCTGCTTCATATTATCTGTATGACCAAACCATTCATCTCACTTAATTTCATCAATCAAAACTTTCCTTATTCATCATATTTCAGCCTTATTATTTGCTTGTGATCATCTTTTCAAAAGTTCATTCATTTTTTCCCAGCGTTCATGTTTAACTTTTGTACTTACATCGTCTTTTAACTGTTTGTATGCAAAAGTTCATGGGCGAGGGGAGTATATTCACATATAAATCATATCAAATTTTCCAGCTTCAACCAATCTCAAACTCTCATCAAAATCAGAATCAGTCTCTCATGAAAATCAGATTATCATATCGGTAGTTATCGAGATTTTTCTTTTTAATTTCTGAATTTTCTGTACAAAGTTAAAACAATCTTCTGCTTTATATCCACGAAACATTCTTTTCAAAACCTCATCAGAACCAGATTGAAATGGAATATGAATGTGTGGACAAAGTTTCTCCTCATTTTCATGCAAAGCTAATAATTCATCAGAATAATACGTTGGATACGGAGAAGTATATCTGAGTCGTTCCAATCAATCTAACTTCAAAACCTCTTTCAAAATAGTCAAAAATTCTGGATGCTTATTCACAATTTGTCAGAGTAAAACTATTTCTTTCGCTCAATTTTCTAGATGAGATTTAACCTCACTTACCACCTGCTCTACACTAAAATACCTCTCCAGTCATCTAGCATATGGCACAATACAATATGAACAAAATTGGTTACAACCTGTAGAAATTGGTACATATGCAGTAGTTTGATGGTTAGCCATATTGGCATTTTCTTCAGGTATTATTTTCTCATATTCATTCAATAATTCTATATCATATTTCAATCATACATATCAAATTTTTTCAAGCATCAAAGGCAAAAATCAAGTATCATCAATTCTAAAACATAATTCCAAATTCGGATAAGTTTGCTTTAGATTAAAGAAAAGGGGATTAAAAGCATGATTAATAAAAACCATATTATCTAGTGATGTCTGCTTATGGTCAATTAATTCTTTTATCTCTTCATTATCAACTCATAAAACTTTAATCTGATTTCATTCTGTCGTTCACAAAAAATTTCAACGTTTGAATTGATTTGGAGTATTCTTTTTCAAAATATTTCTAAAATTATGCTGCACCATACATCACGTAATCCAAATTTTCTTATCTTTTTTTACATCTTTTAGACTTCACGTAATTTTATCTTCAGCTTTTTGACGCACTGAACACGTATCAAAAATCAAAATATCAGCCTCATCTTCATTATCTACATATTCAAAACCACAGTTAGTTAAAACTGATTTAATTCTCACAGAATCAGCATAATTCATCTGACATCCAAGTGTAATTATATAGAATTTTTTTCACATCTAAAACTTAAATATCGATAAAAAGATTTAATTTTTATAATGATTTCCTTTCTATTTTCTATTTTTTAATTAAAAAAATGCAGTCACGGTTCGTGGCTGCATAATCGCTAAGTAAATTAAGCACTGGGTCCATCAATCCATTCTTGAATCAAAGTTGTTAAGGATTTACGGAGTTCTTTGTTGAGCTTTTCGTTATTAAGTAGCCCGGAAAAACACTCAGAATCCTCCTGGGTAAAACCATCTAAAGATAGTATACCTTTTTCGATCCCTTTGATTGTTCTCTGGAGGTATCTTTCGCAATCTTTGATAAGTTTGCCATTTGTGATACCAAATAACAGCTCTAGTTCTTGCCTCTGCTCTTCGGGAAGGACGTTGGAATTTGACAACCAACCACCGACTGTCATAGCAAAGACAGTTTCTTTTTTTAAAAGTTTTTGTTTCATGTGATTATTTTGTTTTGTTGAATACTTTCTTATATAAAATTTTTACTAAAAGTCAAGTTTGTTTTTTGTTTAATCTTTATTGCAATAACTAATAAAAAATTTAAAAGTATGTTGTATTTAAATTGGTAAAGAATCTTAATGTTATTTTTATTACGGGTATTGATATTGGCAATTTCATATTTGTATTTTTCCCGTGATAATTTTGTTGCAGAATTAGTTATTAGCTTTTTCCCGTATATAATTTGATTTTGTATTCTAGCTCTTATTATAGAGATTTATTTAATTATTCACGAGAGTAAAAGGAGGAGAAAATATAAGTGAATTAGGATATTTTTAATAATTCTAGTAACAATTCTAACAATCTGAATTTGAACTTTATATAGTTCGGAATTCTTTTGATTTTATAATCAAGATGACGAATTTATACGCCTTAAAGAAAGCGAAGAATGAATAAAAGTTTTCTATGCAAATATTTACTACAAAAATATTGATTACAAAACATTACAACAAAAAATTATTGAAGAAAATCCAGATATTGTAGTTTTAGTCGAATTTTCTGACGCACACGAAGAAGAAATGAAAGATTTTTTTAAAGAAAACTATCCATACATCAATAGGAATTCTCGATCCACTATGTTAGCAGGAGATGCGGTATTTAGTAAAATTCCATTAGAAATAATTACAAAAACTCACAAAGTCGAAGCATGAACTCGAAATTATAGTTATATGAAAATATTAAATGATGAATATGAAGATTGAATTGATTTGTATGTAATACACACATCAGCACCTGTATCCTATAAAAATTTTGAAATGAGGAATGATCAGATTGGTAAATTATTATCAGACTTTTTAAAATATCATATAAGCTGAACTCCAACAATGATTATCTGAGATTTTAATTTGTCCCCATGGTCGCATTATTATAAACAATTTACGAAACATCTAAAAATGTTAAATGCTATCAGTTATCAAGCACCAAATTATACACGAAGCTTATTAGAACAATGAATTTTTCGTTCACACATAGATCAACTATTCATTTCACCAGAAATAAAGATTTCTCCAGTTAAAATCGAAAATCTATCGTGATCCGATCATCGTTCGTTTACATTTTTATTTAATGTAGTAAGGTAATTATAGTAGAGAATCATCATCTTTTTTAATGAAAAAACGGAGAACTGAAGCCCATACCGGAATTTTATTTCATCTGACATATTTTGCATTCCAATCTTTTTTCAATGGAGATATTTTTTTTAGAAATTCTGTTTCCATTCCGAATGCAGTTGCATATGGAAGTGTCCTGTCTATAAATAGAGGATCTTCTTTTAAAAGAAATTTAATTTTATTTTCATCACAGCTTTTGATAAATAGACTGTATCCAATTACTGGAGATGCTAGATTGGCTCATTTATCTGTGAATTTTAATGTTCATCTTCCATCTATTTCTCAAAATAGAACAGCGATTCATATTATAAAAATTAAAAATAAAATTATAAATCGGATGACTAATGTGAAGTCCATAGACTCTTCAATTAAATCTGAAATAAATGATGTGAGCATAGCAAATAAATATAATCATGCTATAAATATAGATTCTGAAAATTTGTTGTTACTTAAGTTTATTCCTTTAGATCATTTTTCTTTTCTACAGATTCGTCATTTTTGTTCTCAATGAAACTCTAAATCTTCTAGCATTAATGCATATCTTAATTGGAACGCTCATTCAATAATTTTTACATTCCCCATAGAAAATATTGAGTCAAATATTTCGCTTTCAAATAATGGGCGAGTGATGGGTATATCATTTTTTTTAATTAATTTTACATATTCTTTGTTTGAATTTTTTCATATAAATGTTTCTATATCAATTAAATGTTCAAATTTTCGCTGATAGATTAAGCTTGTTAGGTCTGTTGGTTCTACACTACGATTGTATAGTAATCAAGCCTCTGCAGGATTGATTCATTTTGGTGGTGCGTACTGTATAATTATTGGGTATTTTTTTGAGTAAAGTTTTCAAAGTGAAGCAGGCTTATTTTTAGTCTTTTTCTGAACTCGATTAAAGATAAAATATATAATAATTCATATTACGATGCAGGCTACATAAAATAAAAGATGTCATGATTCTATGACGGCTTTTCATATTAAAAATATTATAAATATAGATAAAGCAACTAGACCTCACCAGCCATCGTATTTTTCTTTAGTAAGTCAATAAAAATTTTTCATAGTGATATAATAAAGTAAATAGTTACCAGCTTCTAGAACCTCATCCTCCGCCTCATCAACTGCGAGAAAATCCTCATCAAAATCATGATCAACTCGAAAATCAATTACTTCTGCTATAACTTCATCATGTACTTCATCAATTGTTTGGTAATAACATTCCAATGAAAATTATTAAAAAAGTTAGGATAGTACTCATAGAATCAGAGTTTGATAAAATATTTGAAATTGAAGATGAATGAGAATTTGAACGTGATCATCATGTATTTATATGTCATAATAAATTGGCTTGTTTTTCATCATCAAATTCAAAATAATCCTTTGGAAATCTTATTGCTAGGGTGATTCATTCTCCGGCATCCAGTTTTTTGTTATAAGTTATTATAATTTTATTTCATAAACTTCGATCAATAGTTCCATCAAAATCTCTTATGCCTGTAGTTTTTCAATCTGTAGTGATTAAAAAATCTTCATTAGAGAAGTTTCTGTATTTTTTTGGTAATTTTATTTCAGCTTTTACAGAATTGATATTGGTATCAAAATCATATCAAACGATGTTCCAGTAAAGTTCATGATATCACATTCAAGAAAAGTTTTTAATTAATCAATAAACAGAATAAAATATTGGATAAACTTTTTCTCCTTTTATTTCAGTGTTAGGATCTCAGATTTTTATGTTTACACCACCATTTTCAGTGTAGGTTGAAAATTTATTTCAGTCAACTCTAATGTAATCCAAATCAATGTGAAAATCTGTGTCTTTTACTGTATAATTTATAGGAATGAATCTAATTATTCCATGTTTTTTTTTCAGAAAATTAGTAGTAAAGATTTCTGTTACATCAACAGTTCCATCAATTTTAACATCAGCTTTTATATCTAAATTTGTGTATTCATAGTCCTTTGCATACGAAAAATTTCAGGTTATTAGAACCGATCAAAAGAGTAATATCGTGAATAATAAAAATTTTTTTATTTTCATGTATTATGGTATTATAAAACCGTTTTAAATTATATCTAAAATCTTTAAAAAATGCAAAAAATTAGATAGAAAATTAAATAAAAAAATCTTAATAAAAATTTGCATTTATTTATAAAGTGAATAAAATTGGAAGGAGAAGAATTTTTAATTTTTCTGGTGATATAAATGCAAAAAAAACAAAACGCTTTATTGTTAAGTACAGATACTTTACCAAATTATTGATTAGATTTGATTTTTAATATGGCAAAAAGTTATTGATTTGATGGTATTGATTTAGCAATGCGAAAATGATTTGATGCTTGGGATGAAGAGTATGTTCAGAAGCTCTCATTGCATCATGATTTGCCAGTATATATAGTACAGACATCTGCAAAATTAAATCAAAAAGAATTGGATAAAGCGCTTGATATATGTCAGGCAACAAATTGTGATACAATTTGTATTAATGCACCAAAGATTACAGATTTTAAGGTGTATGATTTTATTGCTGATAATTTGAAGGTTTATAAGGATAGTAATCCTGATATTCATTTTACAGTTCGTAATCCAAAAGATAGTAAATTGTTTGCATTACCTATTCCAGAATTTCGTTTTAATAACATAATAGATATTGTAAAAAAGTATGATTGTTATATTTGACTAGATGTTAGTAATCTTGATGCAGATTTATTTGAAAATGAATTTACTCGTAAGATTGATGATTATGCTCCATATATTTCTGTGATATATATTTCTGATAAAACAAAGAATGGTAAAACTCATTTAGCTCTTTGAGATGGAACATTAGATTTAAAAACTTTTTTTAGAAGACTTAAAAAATGTTGATATTCTCGTCCGATGAGTGTTAAGCTGGATTTAAAACCAAGTGAGTTAGCAAATAAAACTATATTGAAGAAACAATTTAAGAAAATAAGATCTTATTATGATAAATTTTTCTTGAATTTGGATGATAATGGAGAGGATGAAGATTCTGATGATAATGTAATAGAAAATGAAATCTGAGGAGTAGATAATGAGCAAAACACTACAGAAGTAGATCCTTCAAATTTAAAATCAGATTCGGAATAAAATCTTATGTTATAGTTAACATGGAAGTTTCAACGGGATAAATTAGTTTCAGAATCGCCATATAATGGTGATTCTTTTTTTTGAAAAATTTTGTGATTTATATTTGAAAATTAAATCAAAAAAAATAAAAGTAAATAGGGTGAAATTTCTTTATTTTTTCTATCAAAATACATGAAAATTGCTATCGATCGTGAAAAACTTGTGGAAGTATGTGATATTGCTTCTAAGTTTGTATCTAAAAATTCAACTTTGCCTATTTTGCAGAATATTTACATGAAGGCTAGTATCGACACTCTAAATATTAGAGCTACAGATATGGAAAAATATGTAGATATTGAGATTCCATGTGAGATAAAATTGGAATGAGCAATTACAGTGAACGCTAAAATGTTTTTGGATTTACTAAAAACTATTGATGAAAAAACTATAGAAATTTCAGTAAATATGCAAAATAATGTAATGCAAATTACATCTGCAGATGATGATTTTACAATCAATGGAATCGCAGCAAGTGAATATGTAGCATTACCAGAATTGATGAATACAATTAATGTTAATATGGAAACTCAGACTTTCATAAATTGAGTGAATATGGTAGAATATACAATTACAGAAAAGAATTTCTCACCAGTGCTTACATGAGTTCTTATTAAAACTAAATCTGAATGAGACACCAAAAAACTTGTATTCGTGGGAACTGATTCTTTCAGAATCGCTGAATTTAAGATTCCTGCAAACGTTGAATCAGACTTTTCACTTTTAATTCCAAAAACTGCAATAAATGATATTTCATCTATCGCTCAATATGCTGTAAAAGGGGAATCTCCAGATATGCAGATGAAATATTCAGATAATTTAATATGATTTGAATTTACTATCTGAGATATTAAGATTTCTGCTACATCATTATTAATTCAGTGAAATTTTCCTGATTATGAAAGAGAAGAGATTATGCCAACTCAATTCAATCATACAATCTTGGTAGATAAAACTTTATGTGAAAAAGCTATTAGAAAAATCTGAATACTTACTAGAGATTTGAATAATTTCATCCAAATAGAAACAGATTGAGATAGCTGAATAATTATTTCTTCGTGAAAAACTGATAAATGAGCATGAAAAACAAAGATTAATGCAATTATTTCATGAGATTCAATTACATTTGCAGTTAACTGAAGATATATTACAGACTTCATCAAAATGATGGAATCAGATGAAATTCAATTCAATCTAGTTACAGATCAAAAACCAATGATTATTACTGATAAGTGAAATGAGAATTATAAATATGTGGTTAGACCATTGATAACGAATTAATATCTTATTTTGTTAGGTTTTTATTAAATTATCGTTAGTTTGGAGTTTTAGGTGTTAAATATGCAAAATTATTATTTGGATACAGTAGATGCTAGAGTGAGACAATATTTTTCTATATTGTCGGAAAGTAGACCGCAGTGGTTGCTTAAGTTATTACAGGCTCCAGAATTATTGCAGCAACAATATATTAGTATAACATGTGGAACAATTTATTCTGACTTGTTTCCAAGTGAGTTTTTTTATTCAAGTTTGGATCATTCTATTTGAGTGGCATTGATAATTTGGAAATTCACGCATGATGAAAAACAGGCGATTTCATGACTATTGCATGATATTGCTACTCCAGCATTTAAGCATTGTATAGATTTTTTGAATTGAGATCATGAAAAGCAGGAGAGTACGGAAGGTTTGACTACAGAAATTATTTCAAAATCTGAAATTATTACTTCATATTTGAAAAAGAAATGAATTGGAGAAAATGAAGTAAATGATTATCAGATTTATCCTATCGCTGATAATAAATCTCCAAAGCTGTCCTCTGATAGATTGGAATATTCACTTTCAAATGGATTATTTCATTATGAAGTTTTGAGCATTGATGATGTTAAAGAAATTTATAACGATGTAATCATAGTGAAAAATGAGGATGGAATAGATGAATTAGCTTTCCAAAATCTAGATATTGCTAGAAGATTTATTAGAGCTGTTAAGAAATTGTCGATTGTTTATATTGAAGATAGAACTAGATATTCTATGCAATTTATCGCTGAAATTGTGAAACGTTTGGTGGATGATTGATTGCTCAGAATTGATGATTTATATCATTTATCAGAAGCTGAAATTATCAAAATAATAGAAAAATCTGATTATAAAGACATTTTTGAAAAATGGAAAAATTCAAAGCAAGTTGTAGTTTCAAAGGTTAAACCTGAAGGGAAATTTTATATTTACTTATCATCAAAAATTAGATATATCAATCCATTAGTGAATTGAAAAAGAGTGTATGATATTGATGATGAATGTAAGAAATTAATTGATGAAATTAAAAATTATGATATGAGTAATTATGTGTATATTGATGGAATAAAATTTTAGGTTTTAAATGAATAAAAGTTTTCTTTTTGCTTGCAATTAAAATAAAAGTTTTTACAATGAGTCATTGGTGAAATATTCAGATTTTTTATTTTTGTTAACTTTGAAAGTTTGTGATGACTACATTAGAGATGATGGATTCAATACTTCAATATTGGAAAGATAATAATGCATTTCAAAGATCAATAGATGAAAGATCAGAGCAGATGCAATTCCGTTTCTTCGATGGACCTCCATTTGCTTCATGAGATCCTCACTATGGGCACTTATTAGCATGAGCTATCAAAGACGTTTTCCCTCGTTATATGACCATGAGAGGTTTTCGTGTAGAGAGAAAATGGTGATGGGATTGCCATGGATTGCCAGTAGAAAAGGCTGTAGAAAAGAAACTTTGAATTGATTGAAAAAGAGATATAGAAAATAAAATCTGAATCCAAGCATTTACCGAAGAATGTAGAAAATACGTAGATAATACTAACGAAGTTTGGAAATGGTTTGTAGATCATTCTGGACGTTGGGCAGATATCGAGCATCCATATCGTACTATGGACCTAGATTTTATGGAAAGTGTAATGTACTGTTTCTCAAATATTTACAGACAAAACCTAGTTTATAAGTGATTCAAAGTTCAACGATATTGTCCAAGCTGTGCTACTCCATTGGCAAATAATGAAGTAACAGATGGATATGAAGATAAAACTGATACAGCAATTACGGTCAGATTTAAACTTACTAATAAAGCTTACGAAAAGAGGTTTGACTACGAAATCACTCCGAGTGATGAAGCGGTAAATGTAGTTTGCTGTGTAATCAAAAGAGATGGAAAGTATTTACTAGAATACTGAGTGAAAGCTCAGAAATATGTTTTCCCTGGAGGAAAGGTTGAAAAATGAGATAGTATAGAAAAAACTGTAGCTAAAGAAATCAAAGAAGAGCTAGATGTGGAGACAAAGAGCTGTAAAATTTTGTGAGAATTTAAAGAAATACTTAATTGAAATATCTGGAATTTAATTTATGTTGAAGCTGAAATAGAAGGGGAGCCTAAGATTATGGAACCAGACAAAATTACTCAACTTCAATGGGCTGAAATAAGAGGAAGTGAAAATGAAATTTGAAT
>Ga0310697_10007718_pt1 | contig 10102 bp, 7 predicted proteins | sample 172DNAGHGlowgp2_FD_203883 | JGI IMG/M metagenome (GOLD analysis project Ga0310697, IMG submission 203883) | Sheep rumen microbial communities from Palmerston North, Manawatu-Wanganui, New Zealand - 1728 DNA GHGlow gp2 (v2) (version 2) | ecosystem: Host-associated > Mammals > Digestive system >...
ATCAGGAACATGGTACCTCCGCCCCAGACAGCGCTAAGGCCGGAAATAAACATTTGACCCAAACTCATGTTTCAATTCCTCCTTAGAACAGATTTTCGAGAAACAGGGCAAAGTTGCGCAGGAAGGGGATCGAGCCGCGGGGCAGCGTCACATCCAGCAGACCGCTGAAGAGAATGTGCATCAGAAGCGCCACGCCGATGGAAACGAGCGCCATGCGCCAGACCTTCTTCTCGCCGAGCAGCAGGCCGTAGGCGAACATGGTGAGCGCCGCGGTGACGACAAAACCCAGGGTCTCCAGGAGGAGCGCTGCGGCAATGAGGATCAGCATGCCGATGAACATCTTGGACTTGAAGAATTCCTTGCTGTTCTTGGCAAAGCTTGCGAAGGTAAACTCGGGGTTATTCTTATTCTTCTTGATGATCTTGTAGATGTTGACCGCGATGCAGATCAGAAGAAGGATGATGATGGCCTTGGGCCAGGCGCTGGGGTGGATGACGTTGGGGTTTTTCAGATAGCTCTTGGGAATCTTGGCCTCAATGATGTGGGTGAAGTAGGAATAGCCCAGAAACACGAAGAGCGCGATATTGCAGATCAGCTCAAACAAAGGGCGTCAGCTCCTTTTTCTGTTAGTATGGAAACCGGGGAAGAGGAGCCTCTTCCCCGATTATAGGTTGTGCTTATGCTGTCAGGTCGGATTACTTGAGATCGTCGTAATCCTTCTCCAGGGTCTCCTGCTCGTTCATGTAGTCGCGCAGATCCTTGTACTCGCTCAGGCAGAACTTTGCGGTGTCCTCACCGGGAGCGGGAACCTCACGCTGGTCGTAAGCGGCGTTCTTGGTGAATTCCTTCCAGGTGGCGTCCTCACGGCACTTCTCAACGGCCGCGACGAGCTGGTCGATGGCGCCCTGGGGGGTGCCCTTCTTGGCGAAGATGGCGCGCCAGGGACCGGCGTAGGAGTCGATGCCCAGCTCAGCGGTGCGCTCGCAGAAGACGAGCAGGGGGATGATGTCGCCGGACTCGATGAGGCCGCTCATGTCGTCGTAGCCGCCGACAGCGAGGTCGACGTGGCCGCCGGCCATGTCGGAGTTAACCTCGGAGCCGCCCTGATAGCTCTTGGGGTTCAGGGCCAGGCCGTCGGTTGCGATCTCGAAGCACATGCCGTCAACACCGGTGGCGGTCAGCATGGCGACGGAAACTTCGTAGGGATGGGCAGCGGCGTAGTCCTTCAGGTCGGAGAAGGTCTTGATGCCGTACTTGTCCATCTGCTTCTTGGAGCCGGCCAGCATGTTGATGGAGTGGACCAGGATGTCCTCGCACTCGAACTCATCCTTGAAGTTGAAGTCCATGTTGTCCATCATGTCCTGGATGTACAGGGACTGGGTGCCGAGCAGGAAGGTGTAGCCGTCGGCGGGCTGCTTGTAGGCGTAGGTGGCGCCGGTCACGCCGGAGCCGCCGGTCTCATTGCGGACTTCCACGGGAACGCCGAGCTCGTTCTGGAGCAGGGTGGCCATGGGACGGATGGTGCTGTCGGCGCCGCCGCCGAGGCCCCAGGGGCAGACGATTTCGATCTTGCGCTCAAACTTCCAGTCATCCGCGAAGGCGGAGGCGGAGGTCATCACGAAGACGCTTGCCATCATCATGACGACAAGAACCAGGGCAATGAGTTTCTTCATAGGGGGTTCCTCCAATAAAAAAATATTTTCTCAAACTGCCGGCCCCTCCGGGATGGAGGCAGCCCGACAGCTTCAAGAGCAAAGAAAACAGAAAAAGCAGACTGGAAAGCCCTGCTTTTTGTGGAATGCGCTGTGATTTCATTTTCTGTTCACATATTAATATAGATCAGTCAGAAGCACAAATATATTTTTTTATATGCTTTACATAAGCAAAAACTAATGATAAGATGACAACAAGAAATTATAAGGAGAAACGCCATGCTCAATCTGAAATACGCCCCCGCCATCATGACCATCGTGCAGGAGGGCTCCATCACCGCGGCCAGCAAGAAGCTCTTTGTCTCCCAGCCAGCCCTGAGCCAGACCATCAAGCAGGTGGAGGAGGAGCTGGGCGCGCCCATTTTCAGCCGCGACACGCGGCATCTGGAGTTGACCTATGTGGGAAAGCTCTACATCGAGTCCGTCCGTCAGATCCAGATGATCGACCAGAACCTCCACGCGCGGGTGAGCGACTCGAAGGATGAGGTGTTCGGGACCTTCCGCTTCGGTATCTCCAACCAGCGGGGCCTGCAGCTTCTGCCGCTGGTGATCCCGGAATTCATCGCCGCCTATCCCCATGTGCGCATCGATCTCCGGGAGGAGGGCAGCGGCATGCTGGAGCGGCGCGTACTGGAGGGGGCCTGTGACCTCGCCCTTGTCACCACGGCCAGCAAGCGCGACCAGCTCCACTATGAGCTTATTGAGATCGAGGAGCTGATGCTGGTGGCGGCGAAGACGACGGCGCTTGCCGGGCGCTTTCCGGACGGCGCGCCCATCGACATCGGGGAAGCGAAAAACGAGAGCTTTGTCAGCATGGCGGAGGGACACAGCGTGCGCTCCATCCAGGACAAGCTCTTCGAGAAATACGGCCTGTCGCCCAAGATCGTGCTGGAGACGCACAATATGGAGGCGGCCAAGCGCATCGCCGCCCGGGCAAACGCGGTCTTTCTGGTGCCGAGCGCCTATGTCTCCGACAGCATGGCGGACCGGGACAAAATGCATGTCTATCCCATCGGCAACAACGAGTTCCAGCACCATTTCTACGTCTGCTGCCGCAAGGGCAAGCACCTGACCCGCTATGAGAAGGACATGGTGGAGCTTGTATGCCGGGCCCTCGGCACCAGCTCACCCCTATAAAAAACGCCTCTCGGACACTTCGGTGTCCGGGAGGCGCCAGCTTGTCAAAAAAGTCCTTATGAGGACTTTTTTGCCTGCGCTTCGCCGCCGAGCATTTTGCTTGAGGCAAAATGCTGTTATCTGAAAAGCCTTGAAAAGCAAGGCTTTTCAGACGGCGATTTATTGTATTCGAGGCGGGCCTTGCCCCCTCGAGCTCCCCTGCGGCTCTGTTATCATACGTTGGCGCAAAGATTTTGACAGTCTGACGCCTCCCGGACACTTCGGTGTCCGGGAGGCGCACTGCTTCAGCGTTACTTGTGCTCCACGACGATGCTCAGATCGCTGTAGGTGCTGAGCATGGTGTACTCGGTGGAATTCTTTTCAAAATCGGCGGGGACCTTCAGCAGGTGCACGGTGTAATTGCCCTCGGGCACCTGGAAGGAGGCGACGCCCTGGGCGTCGGTCTTGCCCAGCGTGCACTCGCTGTCGGAGCAGAACTGCACGGTTGCGCCCTCCACGGGCTTGCCGGAATCGTCGGCGACGTAGACGCGGTACATGCCGGCGTCATTTGCCGCAGCGCCTCTGGCGACAGCGTTCTTGCCCTCGCTCAGGCCGGCGGTGAAGCCGCCCTGCTTCGGCTCGGCCGTACCGGCAGAGGCAAGCAGACCGTCGACAGCGCCCTCATAGGCGTCCACCGCCGCGCCCTCCACGGGCTTGCCGACCAGCGTGCCGTTCTTGTCCACAAAGAAGGTGGTGGGGAAGGCGTGCATATCCAGCATCTCGTCGATCTTGTCGGGGGGCAGGATGATGGTGTAGGTGACGCCCTTCTCCTGCAGGATGCCCTTTGCGGTCTCCACGTGCTCGGGATCGTCTCCGTCGTAGAGCAGGCCGACGACCGCGCAGTTCTTGTCGGCAAGGCGGCCGTTGATGGCCTCAAGCTCGGGCAGCTCGTTCGCGCAGGGGCCGCACCAGCTTGCCCAGACGTTCAGCATGGTGATCTCGTGCTGGCCGAAGAGCTCCTCACTGGAGATGGGATTGCCGTTGATGTCGGTGGTGTTGAAGCTGAGCTTCTTGCCCTCGAGCTCGGCGTAGGGGTTGACCGGCGTGAAGAGCTCGGCGCCCTGGGCGATCTCCTGGACGCGGGCCTGCAGGGCCTGGAACTCGGCCGCGAACTCGGGGCGGAAAGCGGAGATGTTCTGGTTGGGGTTCAGGTACAGGTAGTAGGTGTAGCCTGCGTCCTCCGCGATTTTGGAGATGCAGCTTAAGTCGATGGGGAAGCCCTGCTGTGCAAGGTAGGCGGCCATCGCGTCAAGATTGGCGCCATTGGCCAGGGTGTACATGGAGAAGATATTCGCCATGTTGCTGAAGAGCATGGCATGGTCTTCCTCGGTAAAATCGTCCTTGTCGAGGATGGCGTCGTACTCATCCTCGGTCATGGCGAAGTAGTCCATATCCAGGTAGTACCAGCCGGTGTTGTAGCCGAGCTCTTCGCCGACGCTGGGGTAGAGATAGCCCTTCGTCTGCATGTAGGAGTCGGGAACGTACAGGGCAACGCCTGCGCCGTCAAAGTCCATATACCAATACTCCTCGGCCATGGCGGAGACCGACAGGAGCGAGGCAAACATAACAAGGGTCAGGATCAGGGCAATTGCTTTTTTCATGTTTTCTATTACCTCCCATTCAGAGTTTGCCTTATTTTACGATTGCGAAAGGAGAAAGTCAAGCGCCCGCGCAGCACCTTCACAATTATTAAAAAATGGGGCTGTCTCAGCTTGAGACAGCCCCACGTGCAATTCGCGCAATGCCTGTATCAGTCTTCCCAGACGTATTTGTGCAGGGTCCTGCGCACGGCGCCGATGCCCTCGGTGAGCTCGGTGAAGTAGCCATAGATCTTCTCGGCAAGACCGGCGTCCACCAGATCCACGCCGAAGATGGAGGCGTTTCTCAGCAGACCCTCGAGCTTCTTCGTGTCGGGCTTCTCGCCGAGCTTCATGTCCTTTACATAGGCCTTCGCCGTCTCGAGCAGGGGATCGGGGCTCTGCTCAAACGCCTCTCCCATGTCGTCAATGCCCATGAGGTAGCGCAGCCACCCCGCGTGCACCAGCGGGATGAGCTTGAGATCGTTCACGTCCAGCTCCTGGGAGGCGAGATAGGCCTTGATGGTCTCGCCGAAGCGGATGGGCAGCTTCTGCGAGGTGTCGGTTGCAATGCGCTGGGGCATGTCCGGCATGAAGGGGTTGGGGATGCGCTCGTTGACCACGGCGTCGATGAACTCCTTCGGGCTGATGATGCCGGGATCGGTCACGACGGGCAGACCCTCCTTATAGCCGATGGTCTCCACCAGCTTGCGGAGATCCTCGTCCTGCATCTCCTTGTAGATCTTGTCAAAGCCCAGCAGGCAGCCGAACACGGCAAGCGCGGTGTGCAGGGGGTTGAGGCAGGTGCAGACCTTCATGCGCTCCACCTTGTCCACGGTCTCGCGGTCGGTGAAGTAGATGCCCGCCTTTTCCAGGCAGGGGCGGCCGTTGGGGAAGCTGTCCTCAATGACCAGATACTCGCACTCCTCGGCATTGACGAAGGGGGTGCCGTCAGCAAGCCCGTCGAGCTTCAGCATCGCTGCCACGGAGGCGTCCGGGCCCGGCGTGATCTTGTCGATCATCGACCAGGGGAAGCTCACGGATTCCTTGAGCCAGGCGTTGAAGCCAGCCCCGCCCCACTTCTCGGCAAAGCAGGTGATGGCGGCCTTGAGCTTGTCGCCGTTGTGGGAGCAGTTGTCCATGCTCACCATGGCAAGCGGGGCCTTGTTCTTCATGTAACGGGCACAGAGCAGGGCAGTGATCTTGCCCATGTAGCTCTTCGCGTCCTCGGGCTTTCCGGCAAGGTCGGCGGCGATGTCGGGGAGAAGCTCGCCCTTCGCGTCATAGAGGGCGTAGCCCTTCTCGGTGATGGTGAAGGACACCATCTGGAGGGAGGGATTTTCAAAGATTTCCTTCAGTCTCGCTTCGTTTCCGTAGAGATAGACCTTCTCGGCAATGGAGCCGACCACGGCCTTCTCCAGCGTGCCGTCGGCCTTGAGCGTGACCTTCACGGTGAGGTTGTCGTTTTGCTCGGGCTTTTTCTCGCGGCGCTCGGCGGCGATGATGCCGGTATCATGAAGGCCCGCGTCCAGCAGGCGCTGGCAGGCGTCCGCCTGGAAGGCCTTGAAGATGTTGCCCGCGCCGAAGTGCAGCCAGGTGGGATTTTTGACGGTTTTCTCGACCATCGCGTCCCGGTCATAGTTGGGAAGGCGGTAGCCCAGCGCTTCCCACGCGGCTTTGTTTTTGATGCTTTCGTTATTCAGTACCATAATAAACAACTCCTTCTTTATAGGCTCCCCTGAAAGGGGAGCTGTCACCAGTGCGCACACTGGTGACTGAGGGGTTTGCAGGTCGATGGGTAAACCCCTTCCACCGCTGAGGCGGTCCCCCTCCCCCAAACGCCGCATGCGCGGCTGGGGGAGGCAAGATTATTTCCCAAATTTGTCCATGTAGTCCCAGGCGCCGAGCATGTACATGATGCCGAGGGCGCGGTCATACAGGCCGTAGCCGGGGCGGACATTGCCGGGCTTCTCGTCCCAGAGGTGACGGCCGTGGTCGGGGCGGATGTAGCCCTCGAAGCCGCAGTCGTGGTAAGCCTTGAGAATGTCGAGGATGCCGGTCTCGCCGTCGCAGTCGCGGTGGCTGGCCTCGGAGAAGTCGCCGTTGTCAAAGTGCTTGACGTTGCGGATGTGGGCAAAGGCGATGCGGTCGCAGTGCTTGCGGACAATGGCCGCGACGTTGTTGTTGGGATTGGCATTCAGCGAGCCAGAGCAGAGCGTCAGGCAGTTATAGGGATCGTCCACCATGCTGAGGAAGCGGTCAATGCTCTCACTGTCCACCAGCAGGCGCGGCAGGCCGAAGATGTCCCAAGGGGGATCGTCCATGTGCACGGCCATCTTGATGTCACACTCGTGGCAGACGGGCATGATCTTCTCCAGGAAGTATTTGAAGTTTTCCCAGAGCTTTTCCTTGGTGACGGGTTTATATTTTTCAAACAGCTCGTCGAGCTTCGCCATGCGCTCGGGCTCCCAGCCGGGGAAGGTCATGTGGTACTTTTCGGTCAGGCCCATGACATAGTCCGCCATCTCCTTGGGGTCGTCCTGGATCATGTCCTTCTGGTAGAAGAGCGCCGTGGAGCCGTCGCCCACGGGGTGGAACATGTCCGAGCGGGTCCAGTCGAAGATGGGCATGAAGTTGTAGCAGATGACCTTCACGCCGAAGGGCTTGAGGTTGCGGATGGTCTGGATGTAGTTTTCAATGTACTGATCGCGGGTGGGCAGGCCGATCTTGATATCGTCATGCACGTTGACGCTCTCCACCACCTCGGCATTGAAGCCGGCGGCTGTGATCTGATCGACAACCTTCCTGATCTCCTCCGGCTGCCAGATCTCGCCGGGCATCTTGTCATGCAGGGCCCAGACAATGGTGCTCACGCCCGGGATCTGCTTGATATCGCTGAGCTTGATTTTGTCGTTGCCCTCGCCGTACCAGCGAAAGCCCATTTGCATCGGCATAGTTTGTTCCTCCTTATGCGTCTGATTTTCGTTTACGCTGCCCTTATTATACCGCACGCCGACGGTAAAACGATAGCAGAATTTTCAGTTTTTTTCGTATGGAGTCTTACTCGTCGGCCATGCCGATGAGGTCAAATTTCTCGGTGGAGATGACGATCTCAAAGCGGTCCTTGTCCGGCTTCGGGGTCTTGACCAGAATGCTGCGGTCGGAGAGCTCATAGTACCAGCCGCACTCGCTCTCTTCCCACACGTCGCGCACCAGGTAGCGGGGGATCTGTTCCCCGTCCACCGTGACCCAGAAGGCGCCCTTCTTCTTGCTGACAAGGCGGATGGTGAGCGCCTCAACCGTGTCGGGATAGTCGCCCGTTTTCTCAAAGCGGATGCGGGTGCGGTCGCCCGCCGTGACGCTGATCTTCGTTTCCTTGTAGTGCCCGCGCTTATAGTCCTCGGTATGCCCGTCGTCATCATAATAGGTGAAGCTCACGTCGTTTTCAGCCGCAATGAGCAGGTCGAGCTGCCAGACCGTGTCCTCCAGGATGCGCTTGACATTCTCCGAGGTGCAGAAAATGGCGCTGCCGCGCAGGAACATGGGGATGCTGGAGAGATCGACCGGAACCTCGATGGTCTGCCCGCCCTCGTAGGCGCGGAGATTATCGTTCATGTCGTACCAGGTGCAGCCCTTCGGGAGATAGAGCCGTCTGGTCTTCGCGCCCTTTTCGACCACGTTTGCCACCAGAACGGCGGGGCCGTACATAAAGGTCAGGCTCTCGTCCGTGTAGCAGGCGGGATCGTCCGGGAACTCCAGGAAGAGCGGGCGCATGACGGGCAGACCGTCGCAGCTTGCCTCGCGCATGAGGGAGTAGAGGTAGGGCAGCATCCGGTAGCGCAGGGCGTAGGCCGCGCGGACATAGGGCAGGTTCTCCGCGTACATCCAGGGCTGGGTGACGGTGTTGTCGGAGTTGGCGGAGTTGATGGTGAAGCGGGGCTGGAACACGCCGCTCTGGATCCAGCGCAGCAGCAGCTCCCCCTCGGGCGCGGGGCCTGCAAAGCCGCCGATGTCGCAGCCCATGTTGGCGCAGCCGGAAAGGCCCATGCCCATGATGGTGGCGAGGTTGAATTTCACCGTGCGCCAGTCGGTCAGGTTGTCGCCGCCCCAGACCTGGGCGTAGCGCTGGATGCCGGCAAAGCCCGCGCGGTTGATGACATAGGGCCGCTCGTTCGGGTACACGTCGGCAATGGCCTCGACGGCGGTATAGGCCATCATGTTGGAGTGGATGATCTTCAAATCCTCCATGGTGCCCTTCGCGCCCTCGTAGTCGCACTGAGAGAGGCGGTCTTCAATGCCGTCGATCTCGCAGTTGTCGTTCCAGACGGTCTTGGTGCCCTTTTTGAGGATGTTTTCCTCCAGCAGGTGTTTCCAGGCCTCGCGCCCCTTGGGGCCGGTGAAGTCGATGAAGCGCCCCTCGCCGCCCCACCAGCGCCCCGTGGCGTCAGCTGTGCCGTCGGCGCTCTTGATGAAGGCGTCGTGCTTTTCGTAGTATTTGGCGTAGGGGTGGTTTTTGAGCACGCCGGGCTTGAGGTTGCAGATGACGTTGATGCCCATGGCGTTCATTGTCGCAAAAAAGCCCTCGGGATCGGGGAAGCGGCGGCGGTTCCAGTTGAAGGTGTAGCGCAGATTGTCCTCCTCGCCGGAGGAATAGCCGGAGGCCAGCCAGAAGTTGTCGATCCAGATCTCCTCCTGCAGGTGCTTGTCCACGACCTTATAGATCTCCTGATCGCAGTCCTTCTCCAGCTCCGCGTAGTACATGGTGGACATGCAGTAGCCGAGGGACTGCTTGGTCGGGAGGATCGTGCGGCCCGTGAGCCAGGTGTAGCGGGAAATCACGTCCTTCATGTCCGGCCCGTTTATGAGGAAGAGGTCGATGTCGCCGCCGTCGGTCTGGTAGTAGCAGTAGCGCTCCCAGTAGCCGGAGATCTCCTGTCCCAGATCGAACACGCAGTCATAGGAGTTGTGGTAAAAGAGGCCCAGCGCCTTCCGCCTGTCCTCGTTCACGCGGATGTAGAAGGGGATGTGCTTGTACATGGGGTCGCCGGTCTCGGGATCGTGGCCGATGGCGTCCTTGGGACTCATGCGCAGGCGGCGGAATTTTTTGTCCAGGTGCCCCGTCTTCTCGCCGAAGCCGTAGAAGTGATCCTTCTCCCGGTCCATGCAGGAGTAGTGGGACAGGCGGCCCAGGTGGTCCTTTTCAAAGGCGCGCTCGGGCAGGTCGCGGTAGAGCGTTTTGCCGTCGGCGTCCAGGAGCTTGAAGGAGAAGGGCTGCTTTAACAGGACAAGCGTCATGGTCGCGGTCTGGAAGACCAGCGTTTTTTCCGTCTCCTCACAGGGAATGTCGAGGGCCGTGATGCGCCTGCGCTCTTTTTTGAAGAGGGGGTCAAGGCGGTCGGCCCAGGCGGTGGTGACGAGGGTGTAGGACGCCTCGTCAAACCTGCGGTCAAAGTTTACGCGGATGCGGACAACGTCGTCCGAGAGGAAAACCAGCAGCGCGTCAGCGGTGTCCGCATGCAGCAGCCAGCCGTTTTCCGTTTTTTCATAAGATACAAGGCGGTTTACCAGCATAGGAAAAGCTCCTTTCAGAAGCAATATTACCTCCCTTTGGAAAAAGGGAGGTGCCCCGAAGGGGCG
>Ga0310697_10007719_pt1 | contig 10102 bp, 18 predicted proteins | sample 172DNAGHGlowgp2_FD_203883 | JGI IMG/M metagenome (GOLD analysis project Ga0310697, IMG submission 203883) | Sheep rumen microbial communities from Palmerston North, Manawatu-Wanganui, New Zealand - 1728 DNA GHGlow gp2 (v2) (version 2) | ecosystem: Host-associated > Mammals > Digestive system >...
ATCCCCTCGCACTGGGCTACCATGTTCTATGACGTATACCAGAAAGCTCTTAAGAAATATTTCGATGGAGAGTCTCACTCGTAACCACGCTTGAAATAAAGCAAGCGGCAAACCAAATCTAACTTAAAATGGCAGAAGAAGTAAAATATGCCACCGACCCCACGTCGGCATTTACGAACGGAGCCATGCTTGGTGCCAACATGCGCGGCAACAATGACATGAATCCATGGATGGCATCCATGATGAATGGCGGCGCGAATGCATGGAACAACCCCATGTACCTTGTTTGGATGATGTTCGCATCCGCATGGATGGGCGGCGGCAACGGCTTTGGATGGGGCAACAACGGTGGCGCTGCGGCAAACAGCCAGCAGTTGCAGAACATCCAGAACCAGATGGCCGACAACCACTCGACCGACTTGCTGATGCAGGCCGTCAACAACAACGCAGAGGCGACCCGCCAGCTCGCGGCCAACCTCAACGTAAGTTTCGACCAGGTCAACCAGGCCATTTGCGGTGTGCGTTCCGCCATCGCGCAGAACAACGGCGACATCAAGCTCGCAGCAGAAAGGATGCTCAACGGAGTCACCATGGCGTCCGCCAACCTTGGGTATCAGATTCAGAACACGGGATGCGGCATTTCCAAGGAAATCCTCAACCAGGGCTATCAGAACCAGCTCAACAACCTGAATCAGACCAACCAAATACAGCAGGGCTTCTGTAACACGCAGAACATGTTGCAGCAGGGCTTCAATGCAACGCAGAACGTAGTGACCAATGGCTTCACAAACATCGGCTACCAGATACAGACTGCGGCATGCAACATCCAGCAGACTTCGTGCAACAACACGCAGAAGATTCTTGACTATCTTGTGAACAGCAAGCAACTCGACCAGGCCACTACCATCCAGCAGCTTCGTGACCAGGTAGGCAGACTCGAACAGACGCAGTTGTTGATTAACGCAATCAATGCAAAAGCAACCACACCTACGACTGCAACTACAGCCTAACAGCATGACGTCGTAAGCAACCTTGTCCACGGCAACCCAATCGGGATGCCGTGGACATTTAAAAAATACAACTATGGGATTCAAGGACAAAAAACAAGGAGATGTCATCTATATGTTCGCAGCGGATTCTACAGAGTTCAAGGAAGGCATCATCCAATCGGTGTCGCAACCACGGGTCGACATGAAAGTGCCGTCAGGCCTGGTTGTGGACGTATCCGTCAGTTTTGACGGGAACCAAAGCACTTATGTATTCCTCGGTGACGCGGAAACGGCGCAGATGGGCTACACCACCTTTTCTTACGACATGGCTAAGATTCTGGAGGCCGTAAAGGCTGCCAGGATGAAATATCAGGAAATTGTAGATGGTTATGAAACCGCGAAAGACAAGGTCGTTAAATGCGAATCCTTGCTGAAGCAGTTCGACCCCGAGTTGAAGCGTGCTGTCGCAGACGCAGCAAGATGGAATGAAATGGACGCACGCATGCGAGAAATGGAAGCCAAACAGAATGCCTTTATGGCTCAGTTGGGGGAAAAAATAAACAAATTCGTAGAAGCCATGGAAGCGAAGCCCTCTCAAACCACACCAAAAAAGGCTCAACAATCAAATACGTTACTATAATTATGGATTTTTGCTCTATGTACTGCCTCGTCTCCTACGACAAGCTCTACAACAAGATTCACGAAATAAACGACAACATCAACGCAGAACATGAAATTCACCATTTGAAGGCTGGCATAGTGCCTGCCGTGGCGGACTTCAATATAACGAACACCCTCGTGTTTTCCGTAAATAATGCCAAGGATGTTCGCGTGAACGTCGAACTGCCTGTAAACATCTATTGCACGGAGCACAAGCCAATCAAAGAAACGGCAGACAAGATGAAGGATGCTGCGGACGACATCATCCTTTTTGCCGTAATGCCCTCCGATAAATGTCACAAGGAATGCGAGGGGTCGGTCTTGGCCCTCTCTCCGATGTTCGCTGTGGCTTTGTGCAAGTTGTCTAACGCCGCAAGTTTCTCTCCTGCGACGTTGCCACCTATTAAAGAGGATTAGCAATGAACCCCTTCAGAGACGACAAGGAATACGACACATACCATACTCTCGACCTTCCTGACGCGCTGCGCGACCTCGCACATACAATGAAGCTCCCCGAGATAGGCAGGGGGGTGGCCAAGGCCGGCAAGGCGATAGGACGAGGCTTGGTCAGGTCTGGGAGGTGGATTAAAGACCGGATGAAGAGCCCGTCTCGCATCGGCAAAGTGGTCTCGGACTACTTCGCCGATGACGACATGGAGGCCGCCAACAAATATTCGACAACCAATACAGGAATGGAACCAAAAACCATTGAAGACAGAATCGCTCATGTGCGTCAGTACATGTACAGCCATGGACAGCTTGAAGAACTGCGTGGGTTCAACGCCGCCGTCAAGATGTTCGCTGCCGCAAACACACAACCCGCAAAAAAAAGCTCTTTTAAAGAGACTTTGAAAAGGCACAAAGGCAAAATCCTTGGAGCCGCAGCGCTTGCATTAGCGGCAGGCGCAGGAGCTTATGGCGCAAATCAAAAAAGGAAAGCTGACGAAGCCACGGCACAATATCAAGCGCAGTTAGTAAAGAACGCGACAACCCAACTCAGCAACATGACTGCCATTGCGAAGCTCACCAAGCAGCTTGAAGACGCAAGAAAAGAATACGCAGCCACGTCAGCTTCTGACGCAAAAACAAAAGCCGACCTCGAGTCCCAGATTAAAACGTTGAAAAGTTCTATCGCACAGTTGCGCAGAGGAGCCCAAGTGGCACATGCTTCGGCAAACAAAAAAGAAGTCGAGCGGAGCAGCCAGGCTCGTAAGAACAACACTGACCTCTTGAATCCTACATGGACTACTCCTGGCGTAGGCGGAGGCAAAGGGACCTTGGGTTAAAAAGAAATCAAGCAAATGGGAACACTTAAACAAAGAATCAAATACATGCGCCAGCAGATGTTCAGCATGGGCATGGCAAAAGAACTTGGCGGGTTCGACACTGCGATAAGGATGTTCGCGGAGGCAGCCTCCGGAGGCACCGAGAAAAAGAAGGACCAGGGCGCAAAATCAAAATCATTCTGGCAGAAGCACAAAGGCAAGATACTCGCAGGCGCGGCGGCTATCGCAGCGGCAGGCGCAGGGGCCTGGGGTTACAAACAGAAGAAGAGGGCTGACGCAGCAGAGGCAGGGAGGATGGCAGACAGAACAGCCCAAGCCAAGACAGCATTGGACAACTCCATAATCATGCTCCAGCAAAAGACGGCAATCAAACAACTGAAGCAAAACCTCTCCGATACCATGGTCAAGCTTGCCAAGGTGGAAGCAGATTACCATAACGACACAACCGCATCGGAAGCAGCAAAGGAAGCAATGAGGGACCAAATATCTACCCTCAATACGAAAGTGAAGACCTTGAAAAGGAAAATCGCAGACATGGAGGCCGCCGAACGCCGTCGCGTGCTTTATGAAAACGCAACTCCTGAAGAAACCAAAAAATTGGACGACATGACGCAAGCCGTGAAGGAGGCAAAAGAGCTTAAGATAGGGGCTCTCCCTGCCGGCGACTTGTATTTGTAGCCAACCCCTTGCAGGCATCAGACGCCCAACAAAAAAAGATACTCCATTGCGGAGTATCTTTTTTATTGGCAAAAAAGAGGCGCGATGGCCTCAATCCCCGCTGTTAAGGGCGGGTCCCTAATACGCCCCGGAAGGGGCTATGTATGTGCCTTGGCCTTATGTTATGCCTCGGCAGTGTCGGTGGGCGGCTCCGGCGGCTTGACGCCGAAGTTACTTTCCCAATTGTAGGCAAGGTCCCTGACTGTTGCCATAAAGAAATCGGCAATCGAGTCTGCCTTTCGGCAATAGACCATGCCAGCCACAATGATAATTGTGGCGGCGATGCCCCACCATGTCGTCACAATAGTAACGACAATGCCTCCGAAGAGGAGGACGATTGCCGCAATGATGATTGCGGCTGCAATTTTAATGCTTGTGTTCATAATTTATATTTTTAAAAGTTTTTAAAAAAAATCCCGCCGCGAAATCACTTCGCAGCGGGAAGATGAGTTTGATGGTTTTGGGGTGGGCACCATCTGGCCCTATATATTTTATATTCTTTCACCTATAAGGAATACGCCCCTCGTAAACCGCTGAATTCCAGCGACAAAAAAAATAGGCTTTTAAAGCCTCATGATAAATAAAATGAATGTTTTTTAGAAGCCAAACTTGGCTTCCACTTTCGCCCGCAAGTCCTGCAAGTCTGTGGACCAGTCCGTATCTCGGAGCAGGTAATACTGCGCGGGCGATTCCAGCCCGAAGTATTTGTACCAGTCTTCTCCGGACGGATAGTCCTTGAAGATAAAACCGTGCTCGACAAGGAATTTGTGGAAATCATTCGGCTTCTTCCATACGCCATCCTTGTCCTCGATGCGATAGTAATAATCATCTGTCAACAACATCGCATCGTCGGTCTTATATTTGTATTTTTTGACGGCGTATCCGTTCTTGATGAACCAGAATAACGCCTTCAGGTTTCCTGCCTTTATATAGCAGAAATCTTTGTATGTAGCCATTTTTTAGAATTTTTGTTCATTAATAAGGGAAAAATCAAGTCAAAAACGCTTCTTTCCCTTAATAGAACCACAACGCTATAAACAGCGTCAATAATCTTTTATTATCATGATTTTTTATTTAACATGAATGAGCAAGCAGGTCGCCCTACTTGCTCATTATTAAGACTTTGGAGTCTGTGAAATCACCTGTTCATTTCCATGGGTGTGGGTCTATTTCCCACCATCTGTAGGTGCTGCCTCCAGAATTAGCTACGATAGCTTCCTGGATACTGCCATAACGGTCTATGGAATGTTTTTTCCTTTCCTGTTCCGTCTTGCGTCGGGATTCACGTCTTTCCTCTTCCTCCCGCATTTCTCTCTTCTGTTCCTCCTTCTCCACATCATAAGTCTGGACTTCATTCAACCTTTGCAAAAGGTTTTCGCAACGAGCTTCTTCTTTTTTGATGGATTCGGCTCTAAGCCGGGAGTTGTAGTCTTCCAGGGATTCGAATGTTGTCCTTCCTTCCTCATTGCCCCCACCGTCTTCGCTGTTTGGGAACTTCACAAGGAACATCTTTTCGTCAGCATATAACCAGTTTATTTCCACGATGTCCTTTGTTTTGACTACCTTCCCTTCCGGACGATACAATACAACCTCGTCTGGCAATCCTGTCCATTCGTACCTTATGTATTTTGGATACCCAGGAGTTGTTATCCTTTTCTCGATGATGTCAGACAAATACTCTTTCAAGGTGTCAATGTCGTTGGCGACCACCGATTGTGAGGGGCGATAATCGAGGACACCATTAGTACGGTATGTCACGCCCGCCCAACTCTTGTTTATTTTCACCTGGGAATCCGTGCCGATTACCGCTATGTATGCTTCCTGTGCAGGATTGAAGCGGCATACGAATGTCTCTTCGTCGCGTTCCATTTGTACGCGAGCGTTACGCCTCTTGCCAACAAAATACATTGACAAAGAAGAGGCGACTATCAAACTTCCAATAATCAACCAACCCATAATTTTAGACAACTGAATTTTCTCGTGCGAACACGAATAGTTTTTCTGTTATCGCATCATTAAATGATACTTTAAGTTTGTCCTTGAACATCTCCCTAACTTCTGCCTTGATTTCTTCGGGCATTTGCATGGCGAGGTCTATGGCGTCGGCAAAAATAGGTTCAAGGTTGGGCCAATTGAGGTCCAACAACAAATGCACTACTTCTCCTTTGATGGACATAATGTCTGTTGGAAGGAGGTTGCATATGAAAGGTATCTCACAACGAATTCCATTTTCCCACACGTATGGCAATCCTGACACAGACACTCCGTTGCGTACATAGGAAATCAGGTCTGAAAAAAACAGGATGTCCTCCAAATCTTTCTGCGATAATGGTTCAACAGAAGACTTGACGATGTAGACGAGGGCCGCGTCGAGCTTAGCCTCGCATTTTTCGCCGAACCCGGTCTTGAGCCCCTCCTCGTAATAGTGGTACACGTCGCCATCACGGAACTTTTTTGACGATTTGTCTATCTTGTTGGAGACATAAAAGTTCCTGAGCGGCCACTTAAGGGACTCGACGCCTTTTGTCTTGCAGAGGAAGTCAGCATAGTGTTCTGACGAGGCGCTGCAAAGGGCATGCAGATAAGAATAGTCGTATTCGGCAGGCATCGCTTCAGTTTCGCCCATTACATACGCCTTGATGTCCTTTTCAGGGATGCCGGAGAGGGTGGACAAGGTTTCATAAGAAATGTTTGTCCGGTGTCTGAAACGTTTTATTTGGTATGGCAGAGGCTGATGATGTTTCAGCGCATACTGGACGGACACTTGCTGAGACACGAAGTCTTTGCCCCAATAAAGGTCAATGGGCTCATTGGTGCCCTCGCATTGCCATTCGCATGCCACGCAAGGGAAATCTTCGCCCCTGAACTTAGATGTGATTTCTTTTTTTACGAACCTCGCGGGTCCGCCGGTTATTGGTGATTTCATTTGTTATGTTAGTTAAATTCTTTGTCGTGAATGTTGCCGATTATCTGATAATGGCTGAGTTGCATGGGGTTCATTACGAGCGAATACGACTGTTCTTCGCCTACCTTTTTATAGGCCCATTTAAGTTGAGAATCATCCCAGAAGACGACATGGTCCCATTCGGGATAATCCATTCGAAGGATGTCTCCCTCGTAGATTTCCTCGCCGTTCTTGTCGAGCAAGCCAGTGAACTGTCCGACGGTTTCGGTTAATACCTTGGTAGGCGATATTAGACCGAGTATTTCCGAATACGTGTCGTCAATGAATATTGCATTTTCACCGTGCAACAAATCGCCAAAATGCCAAATGCCCGCTTGGTCTTTCCCTCTGAATTTTATTGTTCTCATTTTTCGATTTCTTCTTTAATTTGTCTATTGATAACATTTTACCTCGAATTTTTCCAGGCCAACAATATCGAGGAGTGTGTTAAATTCCTCGACGGTGATTGGTTGTGGTTTGACTACATGTAGTACGGTGTCGTGGCGAGAATAGTCGATTGCAATTCTGTTTATCTGAGTTCGGAAAGTTACTGAAATGCAATTTCCAGAACCCCATCCCTTCAGGGATGGGAGCTGTCAGTTTATGTTTAACAACTGCCCCATCTGAACGAATGGACGCAGCCGGTTAGTATTCCGAGACCTTTAATCTTTTGCCATTGCTCATCGGTTACGGTCGTCCATGCTGTCTCTTTCAGCGCCTCGCTGCAGTAATCGTCGTCATGTCCGACGCCGAATCCGAGCTCGTCAAGTTTTCTGACGTCTTCAGCCGTCATATTATCGAAATTTACGCCGTAAACATAGAGGACGTCGTGTTCACAACTGATTGGATACTTGCGATTTCTATCAATAAATTTTGATAGGAACGTTATTGCTTTGATAAATTCTTCCATTTATTCCTATTTTAATTGTTCAACAATGTTATCAAGTCCGCAAATCGCGAGAAACATCCTCAACTGTCCGACGGTGCAGATGTAGAGGTTCTGTGTGTCGCCGTGGTCGAGGAACGTTACTTCCACCTTCCAGTCTCCTGCTTCCTCGTCGTGTAAGGTTGCGGATATTTCTACTACATCGTCACAATAGAGGTAGAAGTCTTTATCGTTCTTGTCGCCCGCCCTGAACTCAAAGTCGTTTTTAGCCAGCCACTCGGCGGTGATATACTTCTCGTCCTTATACGATGCGAGTCTAATCAAGTACTGCTGTACTTCCCACATATCAGTCGGTATGCCATACTCGATATTGGTTATCATTTTATAAAGTCCCATAGTGTTACGCTTTTAATTGGTTTGCTAAATCGTCGAGACCGCAAAGGGCCAGGAACATTCTTAACTCGCCGATGGTTTTAATAAAAACAGTGTCAGTCAAGTCTTGAGTCCAAGACTCACCTTTAGGACAAACACATTCCCAAGTCCAATTGGGAATACCCTGGCACACCTTTTGAATAGATATTTCGCCCTTGTGGTAAGGGTCTATCATATTTTCCCTTTTGAAACCAATAAATTCTAAGAACTCATTGGTTATGGGCGTTTTGTCCTTGAATGCTGCCAACTCTTGCAGCCATTCGGCTATCTTAGCGGCTTTTGGACTTCCGACAAACATCGGAGTTTCCTTGGCAAAGCCTTGCATTTCTTCGATTGCTTGTTCAAGCGTCATTTTTAATGTATTCTCCATTTTTTATTTCGTTTTTAAATCTTTTAAAAAATTCCTCGGGGAAACTCCATGTCTGTGTTTCCCATTCGTTTCCGCCAGAGACATCCTCGATTTTGTTGAGGTAGTCGGTGGCGTTTTTGCGCAGCCAAGTTTCGGCTTTGTCGATAACGAAGTCTGCAACTTCCAGCATGTTAGCAATTTCTCGGCAAGACTTTTTCCAGGGGCTAGTGATGCAAGCCCTACAAAAGTTTGCATCACTGCTTTTGCAATATAAGGAATCACATCCTACTAACTGCCTTGCTTTTTCTTCGATTGTTATATTTCCTTCCATTTTGTCCAAACTTTTATTGGGTAATATTCGTTGTCGTAAAACTTATTATTTGGGTTGCTCCATGTTGCAACAGTCATACTGTATTTTGTCATGTACAGCAACACTTTGCAGTCCTTTGTTGGCGGCTCTGTGTGCCAACCACCGAGTTCGGAGATTGGCTGCGCGTCCTTGAAATCTGCCATCTCCCGGCAAGCATTATAAACAGGCATGCTGATACTACTATAATGTCCCTCATCGTCGTAGTAATCGGAATACTTGTCCGACAATTGGTCTGATATATTCTCGTTTCTGTCCTCTTTATCCATATATTTCTTTTTATTTTTGTTGCTCGATGTATCTACAACAATCAGGGTTAGTTACTTTATTTTTTTTGCTTTCATTATTTCGGATGAGCCAGTCCGCAAGAGTGCACCCCGACTCCTTAGTTTCTTTTTTCCTATTGCTCCAATCCGGGCACCAAGACGAGGATTGTGTGCGCTCTATGTCGTCCCCATAACTCTGGAACCAACAAATTCCATGGGAAGGTTCCAGGTCGCCTGTATAAAGCAAAACTAAGTCAGGCTGCCACCACCAACAAGTCTTGCAATGTCCGTGGTTCATTCTTTCACCTCCTCTATTTCTATGTCGGCTTCTTCACAGCCGATGCGCTCGGCGATGTCATGAGTGAGGTTCTCTATTCTCCACGTACCCGTATAATCAGGGTCGGATGTGGCAAAATCAATTGTTATGATGTATCTATTCTCCATTGTTGCTGCTGTAATTATTCTAAGCCAATACCTAATGTATCTGCAACGTCTTTGAGTACTTCTTCCTCGCTACGTTGCATTTCGACGACCACGTCTGGTCTGTCATAAGACGCTTGAATCATGTTTTTTAACAAAATTCCGATTTTTTCGTAAACAACATCAATTACTTTAAATGCAAGTTGTTTAGCGGCTTCATTAGCCACTAAGAACTTAACACCTGCCGTAATAGCCTCGATGTCGTCTTCAATTGTATTTCTTTGCTTTGGATTAGAGAGACGTGCTGCTGCCTCTCTAATCCAAATTTCTTTTTGCGTTTGACTTACTTGTTTCATTTGGCTTGTTTTTTAGTTAGCAAAGGCTTGGATTGATTCTTTTCGGCGAATTGGCGGTCCTTCCATTCCGCCATTTTCATTAAATGCTTAAATTCAAAACAACTTTGGTTGTTGAAATCGCATTTATCACAATCTTTTTGGGTGCAGCCGATAATTTCTGCGGCTTTTTCCTCGTTAGTCATTTTATACCTCCTTTCCCAAAAAGTTGGGGTTGTCGTGGACGTTGCCTACAACCTTGCCCTTGAATGGATTGTTGAACAATCCCCACTCTTTTGCACAAATTCCTTTGCCGTAATTCAAAGGGATTGCACAAAAACAACCTTCCGCAAATACTACTTCACGGACAAATGCTTGCCCTTGAATTTCAAAAAGAAGAAGGTCGCCTTCGTAGATTTCTTTGCCGTTAGAGTCGTTCATGTTGGAGTATTGA
>Ga0310697_10007720_pt1 | contig 10101 bp, 8 predicted proteins | sample 172DNAGHGlowgp2_FD_203883 | JGI IMG/M metagenome (GOLD analysis project Ga0310697, IMG submission 203883) | Sheep rumen microbial communities from Palmerston North, Manawatu-Wanganui, New Zealand - 1728 DNA GHGlow gp2 (v2) (version 2) | ecosystem: Host-associated > Mammals > Digestive system >...
AGTACAGGCACGATTCACACACCGGAGGTTTTAGGAATCGGAACGGATTCACTTTACGGGGCGTTCCTGCTGCTGGAATGGGTGGAGGGAAGACCCGGTAAGGATTACTTTGAGACCTTCGGTCAGAGGCTTGCTTCCATGCATTTGTACGATCCGTCCTCGTTTGTTCATGGCGGCGTATTTGGATTTGAGACCGACAATTATATTGGGGCTGGAGAGCAGGAAAACACTCCGGAATCCAGTTGGATTGCGTTTTTCAGAAATCATCGTCTGATTCCTCAAATCACGAAAGCAGAAGCTTATTTTGATCAGAATGATCACAGGAACCTGACATACCTGCTCGACCATCTTGATAAATACCTGCTCGAGCCGGCGTTTCCGTCTCTTTTGCACGGAGATTTGTGGAGCGGGAACTGTATCACAGGAAATGACGGTGAGGCATGGCTGATCGATCCCGCTGTATCAGTGGGAAATTTTGAGGCTGATCTTGCCATGACAGAGCTGTTCGGCGGATTTCCATATAGCTTCTATGGTGCGTATAATGAGATCAACCCCATCGACCAGGGATACAGAGAACGTAGGGAGCTCTATAATCTGTATCATCTGCTGAATCATTTGAATCTGTTCGGAGGCTCCTATCTTGGAGCAGTCAGACGGATTCTTCGGAAGTACACGCAGGGCCATTCAGAAAAATGATCATGAATTCAAAAGAGATAGGATCGTGAGGGAGCTTATGCGATTTGAAAACAAAGTGGCCGTCATCACAGGCGGCGAGCATGGGATCGGCAAGGCGATTGCGGATGCTTTCCGTGCCGAAGGAGCCACTGTGTATATTATAGATCTGCAGCCCGGCGACTGGTTTGTGGGTGATGTCGGCGACAAGGACACCCTGGAGCGATTTGCCTGCTATGTGGTAGAGCATTCCGGGCATGTGGATTACCTGATCAATAACGCCCTGCCGCTGATGAAGGAAATCGATGCGTGCAGCTTTGAGGATTTCCAGTATGCGCTTTCCGTCGGCGTGACTGCTCCGTTTTATCTGACCATACGGACAAGACAATTTGGAACGGTTCATGTGGCTGGTGGCTTAAGTCGCAAACACAATATATGGTGGTCAAAATAGTGAGGGCAGGAGCCGCAGCTCCTGCCCTCGGTTTTTTACTTCTTTCTGCGAAACAGCTTTCGGATACGGTTGTCCAGCGCATCCGGAAGCGCGCCCGCTTCGGAAAGACTGTAAAGCATGTTTACAAGCTCCTGCGGCATCTGCCGCAGCTCACTGTCCGGCATTTGCATCAGGACGTCAAACATTTCCTCAACTTCCTTCGGATCAAGCTCGGCATCCTCTTCGCCCGCAAGATGATCCAGCAGATCGCCGATCACGTCATTGAGTGCTTCGGGGTCGTCCGTCATTTCCAGACGGATTCCGGTTTTCGCACACAGGTCTTTCAAGAGAGAAAAGCAGCGCTCATCACCGCAGCGGATCGTCCGGGGAACAGTCTTACCGTCAAGAAGCTGCTGTGCAAATTCATTCAGCATTTCTGCCGGGTCCTCACCGTCGGTTACGATGGGTTCCTGTACCAGCTCATTGCCCAGCTCAATAAAGAGCAGCGCCAGCGGATAATAGGGAGCCTCATCTGCATGCTCTTCCTTCTGCACTGCGTTTGGAAGCCACAGCGTTCCGCACTCCCAGACGCCGGTCTTCGTCTTCCTTTTGATCCGGGCCACTGTCACATCGTTTGTGAGCATAGGCTCCGGATAGCGAATCTCAGCATCGGGCAGCGAGGTATATTTCATTATCCAGCGCCCGCCTTCAAAAACGAGCATTGGGATTTTTGCCGGTTCCTCATCCAACTTAAAGAGTCCGAGCTCTTCCTTGCTGTAGGAGCGCAGCATCTTCTTCAATGCGGCGGCCGCCCCAAGCGCGTCACAGATCCGCTGCTCGTCAAGCGCGGAATCATAGTGCCAGGGGAAGCGCCCCGGACGGTATTTGGTGAACTGCGGAAAGGCGTTCTTTCCCCTGAGCGGTTTTTGGTGACTGCTTGCGTACTGCCGTACTTCTTCCAGCTCTTCCTCGGAGAGCATGTCTTTGCTTTCAAAGGAGCACTGCAGGCAGTTCTGGGAAGTGAGGAGCTCGCCCATCATCTGATCTGTCATGCGGTCCTGATCTGCGTTCCGTATGGCGCAGTAGCTCTGATATCCCTCTTCACCCACGTAGAGCGCCAGCGCGTTGTGTTCGCCGATCATGCCCATCACGCAGCAATACCCGATCGCTCCGTCCGAAAGCCGGACGGCGAAAAGCTCATCGTCATACAGCTGCTGCCAGAGTTTTATGCCTTTATATTGAAATGCCAGCTCATACATTCTTTCTGTTGCCATGATGCAACGCTCCTTTACAAATCAATGGCGTTTTCTTCGAGAAGGAATTGTTCCACACCGATATATAAAAACCCGTCTTCATCGTGCCAGGGAATAATATCGTCCCGCACGACGACGATCTTCTTAAAAGAATCCGGGATGCGCTTCAGGGATTCGGTCTCCTGCCTTTTCTTCTCGGGATCAGCCACCGTCAAAGCAGATTGAATATAATACCGCTGTGTCCCCCGATTCACAACGAAGTCTACCTCCAGCTGCTTGCGGACCTTCTTGCCGCCCGGCCAGGTCGTGTTGATCTCTACCACACCCACATCCACGTCAAAGCCACGGCGCAACAGTTCGTTGAACAGGACATTTTCCATGATATGTGTCTCCTCCTGCTGGCGAAATCCAAGGCGGGCGTTGCGAAGACCCACATCCGAAAAATAGTATTTCAGCGGCGTCTTGATGTACTTCCTGCCTTTCACATCATAACGCTCTGCACGCTGCAGAAGAAACGCGTCCATGAAATAGGACAGATAGCGGTCAATGGTATCTGGAGAGATCCGAAGCTGCTTTTCACTGGCAAATGTGTTGGATAACTTGTTCGGGTTTGTCAGGGAGCCGATGGACGAGGCCAGAATATTCAACAGATCGTCCAGAACATCTGTCTGATTCAGGATGGTGTGGCGTTCCACAATATCCCGCAGATAGGTCTTTTCAAACAGATCCTGCAGGTACTTGCTTTTCTCCTCATGGCTGTCCATGGAAAGCACCAGCGGCATCCCGCCGTAGGTGCAGTAATCCCGCCAGGCATGGCGCTTGTCGCCATCATACACCTGGAAGAACTCCGCAAAGGACAGCGGAGTTACCCGGATCTCATCTCCGCGGTCACGAAACTGCGTCAGGATATCCGAGGAGAGCATCTGCGAATTGCTGCCGGTCACATAGATATCCGCGTTTCGTATTTTCATCAGGCCGAGCACCACGTCGATAAAGCCCAGTTTCGCTTTGGGATCATCCACATAAGGGTTTTGAATCTCAGAGACAAATTGGATCTCGTCGATCATCACATAGTACTGCTTTTTCGGATCGCGGATTCTCTCCCGGACGAACTTGTCCAGCTCCATCGGATTGCGGTATCTGGCGTTGGGCAGCTCATCCAGCGCAAGAGTGATGAGTTGATCCTCTTCCACGCCCTGCTCCCGTAAGTAGTTTGCATACAGTTCGAACAACAGAAAAGACTTTCCGCAGCGCCGAAGTCCGGTAATGATCTTTACTCTTCCATTGTTCTGCTTTTTAATCAATTTCTCCAGATACTGCTGTCTCTGAATCAGCATCGGCATCACCTCGAAAAAATTTTGCGGGTTGGAACATATTTTCCCCACCTTCTGCTGAAAGCATACCACATTTGTCTCATGATCACAAGAAAATCTTGAGGAATTTTTGCGGATAGGTGCAAAAATTCCTCAAGTATGTATGACTGAATGATTCAGCGCTCGGTATGCACTGTTGCAATCTTCCCTTGTTCGAACAATAAACCAGGTAAAAATGTTTGTAAATCTGCTACATTTAGAGGATATTTTCACGTTTTCAAAACAGTTCGAGACGAATAGTGCAAAACATACGGACGAGACAATTTGGAACAGTTCATGTGGCTGGTAGCATAGGCAGTCAACACAATATACGATGGTCAAAATAGTGAGGGCAGGAGCCGCAGCTCCTACCCTCGTTCTTAGCCTGTTCCCCATGAACATCGGCGGAAAGCCTATGATGCAGAGAAGGAAACTGTAATTCAGCGCGCAAACAACGATAGCCAAAAAGGAATAATACGATTCTGATTCATCATTGGACAGGAAAGAGCTGCTATGATACAATACAAATACCCAAATCAGTAACAGAATCAGATCCTAAAAAGGAGGCGTTATCTTGAAAATCACAAAGGTAGAACCAATTATGACCGGCTGGCGCAGAATGTTCGTCAAAGTCTATACCGATGAGGGCATTGTTGGCGTGGGTGAGGGCGGCAACTGGGGCTTTCGGGAATCCATGGTCGGCGCCGTTCACCGCATGGAGGAGCCGCTTCTCGGCCAGGATCCTCTGCGCATCGAATACCTTGACAGCGAGCTCTACAGCCGCTTCAAGTTTGGTGGTACCTCCATTGCTGCCGCCATCAGCGCCATAGACATTGCACTATGGGATATCAAGGGCAAGTATTTCAATGTGCCCATCTATCAGATGCTTGGCGGCGCGGTGCGAAATAAGATCCGCCTTTGGGGCGTGGTTTTCGGCAAGAGCATCGACGAGAGCGTGGAGTGCGCGAAGAGGCTCAAGGAAGAGGGCTACACCTGCATCCGCCTCAATCCTACAAACATCAAGGAAGCCAACGGCACCTACGCAAAGCGTGAGCGGGCCATGAGCGACATGATCCACGCCGTGCGCGAGGCCGTGGGGGATGATGTGGATATCGGCTGCGAGATCCACCGTTCCCTTCAGCCGCATGAGAGCGTAAGGCTCATGCAGCTGGTGGAGGACGTGAACCTTCTGTTCTTCGAGGATCCAATCAATTACGAAAACTATCAGACGCTCCAGTCTGTCGCCCGCCGCGCCATGGCACCCATCGGTGTCGGAGAGCGCAGCTTCTGCATCCAGGATGTAGATATGCTTCTGCGAGAGGACAATATCTCCTTCCTGCGCCCGGATGTGGCCATCATGGGCGGCATCACAGGCTGCAAGAAGGCCGCCGCCATCGCAGAGAGCCACTATGTCAATGTGATCCCACACATCGCCACCGGCAGCATCTGCTATGCTGCGAGCCTCCATCTTGCTGCCGCCATCCCCAATTTCGAGGTCATGGAGATGTGCCCCGCGCCCGGCGAGTGGCCCAAGATCCAGCAGGAGATCAAACCCCCCTTTGTGATCGAAAACGGCTATATGCTCCTGCCGGAAGGCCCAGGCCTCGGCGTGGAGCTGCGGGATGATATTCTGGAAACCGCCCCCTATCATGAATGGCGCTGGGATTTGTCCTACAACGAATACAAGTAAAGATGACGTACAGGTTGGATTATGTTCTGGCGCTTGCCGAGGAAAGGAATCTGACCAAAGCGGCGCAGAAACTCTATATCTCTCAGCCGACCCTGACGAAATACATCACGCGGCTGGAGCAGGATCTGGGTGTGCAGCTCTTTGACCGCACGGTCCAGCCCATCCGCATTACACGGGCGGGGCAGGTATTCATCGAAGATATGCAGAAGATCCAGACCAGGGAGACGAATCTGCGCACCAAGCTTAAGGCCATCAGCCGGGACGCAGACAGCTTCTCCATCGGCATCCCCACAATCCGAGCGGAGTATCTGCTGCCGGAAGTGTTGGCAGATTTCTTGAAAAAGCATCCGCATGTGAGCATCAGCACCGATCCCCGTATAGAGAGCACTGTCGAGGGAGTCGTGGCCGCAGGAGAACTGGATGTTGCTGTCGGCGCGCTGTCACTTGCCTATGATGAATTGGAATACACCTTCCTGAAAGAGGATGAAGTACTTTTGCTTCTCTCACGGGAACATCCTGCCGTATCCGATGTCTCGGCACCGGAGGGGACAATTACGTCCCCGCTGCTGCTGGACAGTCGACTGCTGCGCGATGAGCGGATTTTGCTGCCGCGCTCAGGCGGCGGGCAGTACCGGGCGGCCATGCTGATGCTGGAAAAATACCAGATTAGCTATACCGGTACAGTGCAGTGCAACAGCCTGCACGCACTGTTTTGCATGGCTGCAAAGAACGCGGGTATCCTGTTCACCACGCCGGCAGATTTCTGCCGCCGTTTCCCTGGTGAAGTCGAGAAGCTGGTGTTTTGCCGCCTCCAGCCGGAACCGGTCTATCAGCGCAGTTATCTGTGTTGGAGAAAGGATCGCCGGGACGAGGCCATCATCCAAGATTTCGCGGCAGCCTGCCTGCGAAAAGAAAGAACAACAAACACGGAGGAATGAGCATGCAAAACCCAACGCGAGAGGAAATGATCCGCATGGCCCATGAGACGCGCAGACAGGTCACCAATGCCGAGGTGCCGGATGAACTGATGCGGCAGTTCCCCGTCACAATTGTGGAAAAGACGATCCCCTTTGAAGAGGGAGATATCCGCGCCTTTTACAGTTATCCCGATGAGATGAAAAACCCGGATGTGCTGATCCTGAATATGCACGGCGGCGGTTTTATCCGTGGCCGCACCCCCAATGACGAACTGTTCTGCCGCCGGATGAACCATGCGCTCTCCTGCAAGATCCTCGATCTGGATTACAAGATTGCGCCCGACTATCCCTTCCCAGCGGCTGTTCACGAGGCCTATCGGACGCTGCGCTGGGTATATGAAAACGCTTCGGTATTGGAGATCGACCCGAACCGCATAGTCCTCATGGGGCACAGCGCGGGCGGCAACCTGTGCATCGGCGCAATCATGCATTCCCTTGAGCTGGGGACGGAGATCCCGGAACTGCTGGTCTGCGAATATCCGCCGCTGGATGTGTATACCGATCCCGGCGAGAAAAAAAGCATGGGCAAGGGAGTTCCGGCTGAACGGGCGAGGCTGTATAATCTGTATTACTGCGACAGGGAGCTGCAGAAGGACCCGTACTGTTCGCCGGTGTACGCGCCGGATGAGATGCTGGTCGGTTTCCCGCCCACCCTGATGATCACCGGCGCCTGCGACGATCTCTGCAACGAGGCGGAGGATTTTGCCCTGCGCCTGGCTCGCTGCGGGGCGGAGACCACCATCAAGCGTGTCCCCGGCGCGGGACATGCCTTTACCATCTATCGCAGGGAGGGACATGAGATCGCCTTTGCGCTGATGGTGCGCTACCTGCGCAATATGCTGAATCTGAAATGAGGGATTACAATGGAGTACAGGATCGAACATGATTCTATGGGCGAGGTGAAGGTCCCTGGCGACCGGTATTGGGGCGCACAGACCCAGCGCAGCCATGAGAATTTCCCCATCGGCGTGGGGTTCGAGACCATGCCGCGGGAGATCACCTATGCCTTCGGCATCCTCAAGCAGGCGGCGGCGAGGGCCAACCGCGCGCTCAAGCCCGAAAAGATGACCGAGGAAAAATGCAGGATCATCGAACAGGCCGCCGCCGAAGTCGCAAGCGGTGCGCTGGACGATCATTTTCCGCTGGTGGTTTGGCAGACAGGCTCCGGCACTCAGTCGAACATGAACGCGAATGAGGTCATCGCAAACCGCGCAAACGAGCTTGCGGGAGAGAAGCTCTGTCATCCGAATGACGATGTGAACATGAGCCAGTCCTCCAACGACACCTTCCCCACGGCTTTGCACATCGCGGCGGTTTTGAGTCTGGAGGATCGGCTGCTGCCCGCAGCGGAAGAACTGATCGAGACGTTCAAAGAACTCGAACAGCTCCACGAGGGCGTGGTCAAGAGCGGGCGTACTCACCTGCAGGACGCGGTGCCCATCGCCTTCTCCCAGGAAATCAGCGGGTGGCGCAGCTCTTTGAAGCGAGACTGCGAAATGATCCATTTTGCCCTGAAACCGCTGTACGAGCTGGCCCTCGGCGGTACGGCGGTCGGGACCGGACTCAATGCCCCAAAGGGCTTTGCGGAACGCGCCGCTGCCGAAATCGCTGCACTGACCGGCAAGCCCTTTATGACTGCACACAACAAGTTCCAAGCGCTTTCCTCCCGGGATGAGCTGGTCTTCGCCCACGGCGCAGTCAAGGCCCTGGCAGCGGACATGATGAAGATTGCAAACGATGTGCGCTGGCTTGCTTCCGGCCCCCGCTGCGGGCTGGGGGAAATCAGTATTCCCGCCAACGAGCCCGGCAGTTCCATCATGCCCGGCAAGGTCAATCCCACCCAGTGCGAGCAGGTCACCATGGTGGCGGTGCAGGTCATGGGCAACGATACCGCCGTCGGTTTTGCCGCCTCCCAGGGGAACTTTGAGTTGAATGTCTTTCTGCCCGTCATTGCCTACAACTTTCTGCAATCGACCCGCCTGCTCAGTGAGTCCATCCGCGCCTTTAACGCTAACTGCGCCGTCGGCATCCGGGCGGACCGGGAGAAAATGCATCAGAACCTGCACAACTCCTTGATGCTTGTCACCGCACTGAACCCCTACATCGGCTATGAGAATGCCGCCAAAACCGCAAAACTCGCCATCAAGGAAAATATCAGTCTGAAGGACGCCTGCGTGAAGCTGGGCTTTTTGACACCGGAGCGCTTTGATGAAGTCTTTCATCCCGAACAAATGATATAAAGGAGAACCAAACATGGATTACGCGAAAGAATCCCTGCGTCTGCACTATGAATGGAAGGGCAAGCTGGAAGTTACACCCCGCGCGGCTGTCGACTCTGCCGAAGCCCTGAGCCTCGCCTATACCCCCGGCGTTGCCACCCCCTGCCTGGAGATCCGAAAGGACGTGAACAAGAGCTATGAGCTCACGCGCCGCTGGAACACCGTCGCCGTCGTCACTGACGGCACCGCCGTCCTCGGTCTCGGCGATATCGGGCCAGAGGCGGGCATGCCCGTCATGGAGGGCAAGTGCGTACTCTTCAAGGCCTTCGGCGATGTAGACGCGATCCCGCTTTGTGTGCGCAGCAAGGACGTGGACGAGATCGTCAACACCGTGCGCCTGCTCGCGGGCAGCTTCGGCGGGGTAAACCTCGAGGATATCTCCGCGCCCCGCTGCTTTGAGATCGAGCGCAAGCTCAAGAAGTGCTGCGATATCCCCATCTTCCACGACGACCAGCACGGCACCGCCGTCATCACCCTTGCTGGCCTGACCAACGCCCTCAAGCTGGTGGGCAAGAAGCTCCCCGAGGTGCGCATCGTCTTAAACGGCGCGGGCGCGGCTGCGACCGCGATCACGAAACTCTTGATCACAGCGGGCGCTGTCGATGTGACCCTTTGCGACCGCAGCGGTGCTATCTGGAACGGTCGCACCGACCATATGAATCCCGCCAAGCAGGAGATCGCCGGGCTCACCAACCCCAAGCTCCGTAAGGGCAGCCTTAAGGAGGTCATTCAGGGCGCGGACGTGTTCATCGGCGTGTCCGCTCCCGGCGCGCTGACGACTGAGATGGTCAAGACCATGAACCGCGACGCCGTCATCTTTGCCTGCGCAAACCCCACGCCGGAAATCTTCCCCGAGGACGCCAAGGCGGGCGGCGCAGCAGTGGTCTCCACCGGTCGCTCCGATTACCCCAACCAGGTCAACAACGTGCTCTGCTTCCCCGGTATCTTCCGCGGAGCGCTGGATGTGCGCGCAAGCGATATCAACGACGCCATGAAACTGGCTGCCGCCTCTGCCATCGCGGGCCTGGTTTCCGACGAGGAGCTCAGCGCCGACTACATCCTTCCCAAGGCCTTTGACCCGCGCGTGAAGGACGCGGTAGCCAGGGCGACCGCCGAGGCAGCCCGTGCCAGCGGTGTCGCAAGAATCTGAAATAATTCGTGCAAATACTGAACAGCGGAGACCGTCACATCTGCGGCCTCCGCCGTTTTTGTATAACATCGCCAAAAAGCATAAAACAGCTTTATGAATTTTGCTGAAATGAAAGGAATAAAATAAATATTCTTGATGGAAAACGCAAGAATCATGTATTGGACACGGGATAAAAATTAGGATATTCTATATTCAGCAAGAAAAAATAGAAAACTAATAAATATTTTTTATTGTTACAAGGAGAAACGCTTATGAAGATCACAGACGTCCGCGTAGAGCACTACCGCTGGCCAAAGGC
>Ga0310697_10007723_pt1 | contig 10100 bp, 9 predicted proteins | sample 172DNAGHGlowgp2_FD_203883 | JGI IMG/M metagenome (GOLD analysis project Ga0310697, IMG submission 203883) | Sheep rumen microbial communities from Palmerston North, Manawatu-Wanganui, New Zealand - 1728 DNA GHGlow gp2 (v2) (version 2) | ecosystem: Host-associated > Mammals > Digestive system >...
ATTTAAAAAATAGATATCAGTTAATTTTTTGTTATTATATATAAACAATCTATAATAAACAGAAAATATATTAAATTATTAATTTTCAGTTGAGAATTTAATACTTATATTTATGTTATACTCATAAAATAAATTTTTTTACTTTAAGTCTTTAGTATGACTTTTGTTTCAAATCTATTAAAATTTATAATTAGATTTCGTTATAGTATAAACATCAAATGACTTGAGTTATTAGATTCTAAGTATACAAATTTAATTTTTCCATCTCATGTTGCATTAATGGATCCTATTATTTTGTATGCATTTTTATGAAACAAAAAAAAATTAAATCCTATTGTTACAGAAAGTTATTATAAAATTCCAATTTTAAAACGAATCTTTAAATCTATTTGAGCTATTTCAATTCCAGATTTATCTAAAAACAAAAGAAAAGAGTTAGATACATTAGATATTATTAAAAAATCTATAAGATTATTAGAGAATAATCATAATATCCTACTTTATCCTCAGGGAGAATTAGCTCGTCAATGATTTCAGTCAATAATAGGTAAAAAAGTAGCATATTATATTACACAGCAATCTCCAAAAGATACAAAAATACTAACTATAAGTATTCGTTGACTTTGGTGATCACGTTCATCTCGAGCACGAAATTGAAAAAATCCAAATCTAGCATTATTCATTTTAAAATGATTATTATTCATTATTTTTAATTTGTTCTTTTTTGTACCTAAAAGAAAAGTAGAAATAGAGATTTATGATTCAACAGCCTTACTTCATAAAGCAGAAAAAAAATGAATAGATGTATTTAATCAAGAGTTAGAAAAGATATATAATGCAAAATGAGAAGAAAAAATAAATTATATTTCAGGTTTATATTGGTATAATACAATAAGAAATCATAAAGAACCAAGTATAATTAACTGATCAATTAAGGATTTAAAAAGAACATCATTTGATACTAATACAGAAATTCCTGAAGATATATTTAATAAAGTTGTAGATATTGTAAAAAGAATAAAACCTGAATATAAGTGAAAAATAACGTTAGATACAAATTTAGTATTAGATTGTTTTTTTGATTCTCTAGATATGGCAGAATTAAAATCTTCTGTTCAATCAGTATTTCCAGAATCATCAAATCCTCCACTTTTAGATCTAAAAACTGTATGAAACGTAGCATTAATGGCCCTTTGAAAATCGTGAGTAACAAACAATATTCCACTATGTGGTTGGAAATATTCTGCAAATAACAATTTAATATATACTCATTTAAAAGATCTAATAAAAAAGGATTCTACAATTTTATCATTAATGAAAGAATCTTTAAAAGATAATAAATCAAATAGTTTTTGTTACGATTCAGTTTTTTGAGTTCAAACAAGAAAAGATTTCTTAATAAAGGCTTATTTAATAGCAGATTTACTTAAGAAGCTGTCATGAGAAAGAATTGCAATAATGTTACCTTCTTTAAGCGCAACTTCACTTTTAGTAATATGATGTTATCTGGCAAATAAAATTCCAGTTATGTTAAATTGGACGCAATCAGAAGAAGCATTTTCTCATTGTATAAAATCTCAAAACGTAGGTGTGATTTTGACAGCAAGGTCATTTTTTCAAAAAATTCAAACTCCATGGCTTAAAAAATATGAAATGACATTTTTTGAAGATGTGTTAAAAAACATTACAATAAAACAAAAAATAGTAGCTTTATTTAAAGCTACAAACTTTAAAATACCTAAAAATATTTCTAAAATAGCCGTTGTCTTATTTACATCATGAAGTGAAGCTTTACCAAAAGTAGTTGAATTAACACATGAAAATATATTACATGATTTATTATGAGCTGCTGGTATAGTTTGAATTAAAGATAGTGACGTAGAAATTTGTTATTTACCACCATTTCATTCATTCGGATTTATACTATGAATAGCTTTACCATTAGTCTCTGGTATCAGGATTGTGTTTACTCCAGATCCAAATGACTCTAAAACTATTTCATCTATAATTGAACATACAAAATCAACATTTCTTGCCTCTACTCCAACATTTCTAAATTGAATAGTACAAATATCAGATAATAATAATCTTAAATCTTTGCGTATAGCCATTGTTTGAGCTGAAAAATGTCCAAAAGAATTATTTACAAGATTTTCTAAGAAATCACCTAATGCAACAATTATAGAATGATATGGAATTACTGAATGTAGTCCAATTATTGCAGTAAATCCGTTTAAAAATAATATGGAGATTAAAAGATGATCGGTATGAATACCTATTTTGTGAGAAAAAATTAAGATATTAGATATAGAGACGCATAAAGAACAACCACCAAAAAAAGAATGAATGATTTATATAAGTTGATTAAATGTTTTTGAATGATATGTAGATAAAAACTTAGAATCACCTTTTGAAGAAATTGATGGTGAAAAATGGTATAAAACATGAGATTTATGATTTTTAGATAAAGATTGATATTTAACTATATCATGAAGATTAAAAAGATTCATAAAGATAGCATGAGAAATGATTTCTTTGCCGGCAATTGAGACGGTGCTTTCTCGTAAGCGAAAATCAGATGAATGAAAAGATATATTAGCTATACAATCAGAAGAAAAACAGGATTGAAATGATAGATTAGTTTTATTTACAACAGAAAATATTAAAAAAGATGAAGTAAATGATTATTTACACTCACAATGAATTAGAAATCTTGTTAGTATCGATGAAATAATTCAAATAAAAGAGATTCCTATACTTTGAACATGAAAGGTAGATTATGTTCAATTAAAATGATTCTTGCAACATTGAACAACAGAACAAACAGGCAAAAAGGTCTGAAAAAAGATAATAAAATGAAATTTAAAAAGCACGGCAAAATTAAAAAAAGAGAAACCAGAAAAGAACAAAAAGAAATAAATATTTATTTTGGAAATGTAGACTCATGTATTTTTTTATCAGAATGTGTGATGAACCGTTGTATGAAGAAGCAAAATGATTTTTTTTACAACAATGAAGAAGTGATCTTTTAGTTAGGGAACCTAGTTCATTAATCTGAGCGTATCTAATTACACAATATATGCGGAAGAACTGAAAAACTCAATTTTCATTTACAGAATGAGTTTATTCGTGCGAAGAATTATTCTTTAGTGCTTCGCATAGTGAAGATATGATATGAATAGCTATTGATACAAAAAAAGTAGCTATAGATTTGGAGTATATACGTGAAAGGGATGAGTCATTATTGCAAGATGTACATATTCCAGATTCTCAATGTACACAGCGAGAAAATTTCTATTTGCAACGGTGTGCGAAAGAGTGTATAGTAAAATTCTTAGAAATAAATAATGATGAAATGCAAGAGATGTCAGTAATTGCTTTTTTAAAGGACCATCACTTTGAAACCAATGATCGAGTATTTGATTCAATTGTTCTAATTAATTATAGATGAAAAGAATATCCAATTCATACAATTATTAAGGATTGAAAAGTAATAGCCTTACTACATGAAACAGGTCAAGCATATGGTAGTTTTTAACTAATTCTGATTTTCTCATTCAAAATGATCTTCTTTCTTGTCGTCTTGTCAACAAGGAAGCTTTTTGATTAAGAATAAGTACGTATTTACACCAAAGAATAATAATGCCATAATAATAAATATAAATATTTTGTTTACTCTATTGGTTCATTGCATAAGCATAAGTATCATCATGATAATTGACCATATCCATACAAACGCGCGAACTTCTCATCTAGTCCATCATAAACGCAACAAACGATGGTGCATATGTTTATAATCTCATTGCATTGGTGACCTTTTTAAAACAAAAATTCTATAAAATATAATTCGAATCGCGTCAAATATAACTAATGACAGTGCAACTATTAGTGTTCATATTTTAGTTCATCATAAAACCGAAAGATAAGCTAACCCAAAAGCAAGAAACATTGTACCAATATCTCTAATTAAAGCCATAGGCTTAAATTCGATAATTGTATAAACTAATGAAATAATGGCTAAAACTAGTGAAAGCTGCTGTACTAAAACTAACGTATCATAATTTGTATATTCTGTATATGAAGGGAAAACCACCCATTGAATTAGTCAAAATATTGTAAAGAATCAAATTGTTAGAATTCAATTTCATTGTGCGTTTATTCAATCAATCCAATTTACAGCATTAGTTACAAAAGTTGACCAAATAGCAAATAATATATAAAGCATTCATTGAGGTATAGTAAAGACGTTTTTTCATAAAACAAACTCAAAATTTTGAACTCAGCTAATATATAAGGCTATACATGCAGCAATTAAATGCACAATAAATCTAGTCCAAGCTGGGATTTTAAATTTAATTTTTCAAATATATTCTAGCTCTGTAATAGTCTCAATTATTACGATTAAAGTTCATCATGCTAAAAATCATAGCATCAGCTTATTTGTTCGCATTTCAGGAAAAAATAAACTTATAACAATAAGAAATATCAAGTAAACAATAATTCATTGCATAGTTGGAACGGGCTTTCTAGTTCATTTTAAATCTTTTCAAGGTTTATCTAATATATGAAGATTTTTAAAAATTTTTATTCCACACCAGGATAGAAATGTTACAACAGCAAGAATGCATAAACAAATTAATCAAATATTCATATTATACTTTATATAAAATAAAATCTATTTATCTTCCTTATATAAAGAATCAGTTAAAAACAACAAATACGTTAACAAAAAATAGCCACCAAACACCAATATGATATAAATTAAAAGATTCATGTGTTCTATAGATAAATTATATCACCAATGTATTAAGACTCAAATTAATATCGCTACGACAATCCTCCGAGTTTTTTGAAAAATATTTAAATTTTGTAAATGCTTTTGTTGGTATAATTTATACAATAATAATGCAATTAATCACGTAGCAATGAAATGTAATAATGAAGTAAAAATTCACCTTCAGAAAACTAATCACCAAATTCATTCATTATCACGAAAGAATATATCGTTTCATAAATAAAATAAATTCTCAATTATACTAAATCATAAAGCAATAAATATAGAAAAGCATAACAAATCAGAAGAATAGAAATTATTTTTACATACTTCATTTTCAGTTGCTCATATTTTGAGTAATTCTTCAGCGTAAGCTAATAAAAAATAATACAGAATAGTTGTGGATACTCATATTCTTAACCCAAAGAAAATAACGATCGCAAATAAAGTCATTCGAATAACAAACAAAAATCGAATTTGTTTCTTTTTTCGGTTTCAATTAAACATAATTAAAAATAAAAAAATTATACCGCAATATAATAAGAAAGCTCATCATCGATTGATAGATAATATTCAATTATTTATTACATCTATACTAGGAAATATTTTTTTAATTAGATAGCTGAAGGCAAGTAAAGATCATACTATAAAAAAACTAGTCAAAAATAATTTTAGAGAGACCCCCTTTTGTTGTTTCGAAAAAACATGCTGAATTAACCAAATCCAAAAATATCATAACAAAATACAAACAATTATAGCTCCAACAATTTTCATTAATTCAGTTAGAATAAATATGTACTACAGTTTGTATCCTATATTTTTATATAAAATTTTCAAGTTTGGAAATCTTGCTTGAATTTATAAAAGAAATACTTACTATCCTATTACCATAATTGGTATGGCGGGCTTAGCTCAGTTGGTTAGAGCATCTGATTGTGGTCCAGAGGGTCATGGGTTCGAATCCCATAGCCCGCCCCATAGGTTAAATTGGCAACATCAAGTCAATGAATTAATGCATTCAAACTAGAGATTTGAGGAGTTCGACGCCCCTCATTTTTTTAATAGTAAATTTTATTTTTTATAATTTAATATTGATTAAAAAAGTCCAAAAATTTTTGACTTTTTTTGCGTTTACAGATATAATTAAATATGAATTTTAAATTAGATTACTCATTATGACAAAGAAAGAGTACATCCTATCAGTATTAGACATATTCCCAGACTGGGAAATGTGACGAGGTATTAAAGCTATGGTACAAAACAATCAATTAGATGATCATACCATGAATTTACTCGTTATCGCCTTTAAAAGAGCGATGGACAAACTTACTAAAGTGATAAAAGAAAATAAGATGCTGGAAACCATCAAAGCGGTGGATAAATTTAATAAACAAAAACAACAACAACAAGAAGCAGATGCAGAAAGTTTAAAAAATCTAGATTTTAAGCTTAATTCTATTTAATTCTTTAACCTTCTAAACAATGACAAACACAAAAAAAGACAAGGAGGTGCAAGGAATTAAAGCATCTCAAAGATGAATGATGAAATGATTAGAGTCAGATCTTGCCACATTAATTGCAGATGAGAATAGTTGACTTTCAGATTTGGCATTATTTACTAAAAATCTTACACGTGATAATATAGAAAAGAAATTAACAAAGCATAATCTCAAATTACTAAAAAAAGGATTACAGGATTGATGATTAGTAGATTTTGAGTCATGAGTAAGAAATTGAAAACAATTTTGATTTGAAGTTATAGGAAATGATATAGAACCGACACTCACACCAACTGGAGATTGTTTGATTCCAATCAATTTTCGATATGATTCTCAAAGAAGAACAAAATTATTAGTTATTCATATAAAGGATGTAAATTGAGAAAATGAATATAGTATCCCAAATTGAGATAATAAGTACGAAATTCAGATATGAAAAGAATCGTGGACGTATTCACTCAGTCAAGATAAAACAGGATTTCATTTATTAATTAATAATTAATTTATTTTTTTAATCTTATTAAAATGAGTTTAAATAAAATCGATCAAGACTTTGATAAAACACCTAATACACGTACAAGTGTTGAGTTTACTGATAGCGTAAAAGGTAGAGGACCATCTAATACAGAGCAGAATCATCCCACAATGAAAGAGGCTAAAAATTTGGCTGATAAAGAGATGGAGAATGGTGAATTACTAAAATCACTAAATTTATTAAAAAGCATGGAAGAAATGCTTTCTGTTTATGATAATTCAGATGATCCAAATATATCTAGGGTTATCGAAGAATATAAGAATTTGAAGAAAAAAATAAGTGAAGGGTTAGGCGATAAAACGAAAGAAATATTTAAACAAGCATGAATACACTTAGATGTAAATAATAATGTGTCTATAGACAAAACACCTTTAGATACTACTACTAATTGAGATTGGAAAGATGAGTTTGATCCACCTAAAGATGAACAAGCAGCATCTAAAATACTTGAAAATCCTGAAACTACGGAACAAAGAGATAGTGTAAGTACAGTTGTTAATAATATATCTAGTTTAAGTCCAGAACAACAACGTTTATTAAATGAGGCGCTGACTGTGTTTAAGGAAGATATAGAAAAAACTTATGTACAATTTAAACGAATTGAACAACAAAAAGCAACCAAGATGGAAGATAAAAAAGCTGCCTAAATGTCAGCTTTTTTTCTTATATAAATATATCCACCAAATATTGCTAACGTTGCTAAAGCAATTCAAACTATATTTCAACTAGGTCATGTTTTAGGAACTGCTGGAATAACCGTTCTCGTAACGTTTGTGCTGTTTTTATTAGAAATTTCATTAATAGCACTTTTTTCAGAATCTGAAGATATGGTAAATTTTATATCATCTGATCCATCTCACGGAACTATCCATATTTTTTGATCTCAATCCCGCTGTTTTGTATACTCAAATAGCTCATTACTAAATTTCACAGTTCCAAAATGTAACCGATCATTAGTATTCGGATCTTGAAGATTTATATCCATATATCATCAATTAGAATTATCTGTCCGATATATTTTTATATCATCTCAATCTATGTTATATGAAATATTTGTTATTGAAGATGCTGCGAAGGAATATGAAATAAAAGTACTAAAAGCAGCTAAAAGAAATATTGAAAGCTTTCTCATAAAATTAATATAAATAAAAAATGCACTTCTACCTTATAAATTTATCAAAAACAAATTCAAATTAAAAAAATGTTTTAATTTTCGTATGTTAGTTATTTATAATAACAATATTGACAAATTATAACATATAGGTAATCATTGGCTAATAATATTGTTTATCAACATATATAAAATCACACATGTAAATAAATATATATTTTTTTATAGAAAAAGAGAATTTATTATTATAACAAAGAAAACACTTTCATTTGCATTTTTCAAATATAATAATATACCCTTTAGTACTTTGTAGAAGACATTTTTTATTTCCAATTATAATTTAATCATGAAAAAGACACTATTATCAGTAGTAGGTGTTGCTGCGCTATCTGTGGCATTTATAAGTACAGTAAAAGCACAATGATTATTACTATTTAAAGATGTATTTGCTAACGGTAAACCAATAGCAGATGATTCATACATACAGATTTTGAATGATTATGATAACACTCGATGATATTCAAATAAAGATGAAATAAATTGAGAAACTGTAAGTAATAACGCTCGTATCACGGTTCCTGCAGTTGAAAATTATGATTATGATATTGCTACAGAATATTATTTATTTATAAGTCCATATCGTGTTTCTCAAATCAAATCTTGAGATCCTAAAGTTGATGTATCAAAAATTAAAGCAAATAAAGTAGTGATTACATCAAATGTTGATAAAGTTGAGTTTAATCTATGATCTACAGATTTAGATTCTGATCAAGCATATTACGGATTCATAGTACCAATTGATCAGTATGATTGAATAGGTTCTCCTTCAAATGAAATTTGTTTCAAGGTTTCAAGTAACACATATAATCAAGGTGAGGAATGTGATGCTTTCTCTTTATTATTAGGTTCTAGCAATACTAAAAAGGATCAACCTAAAAATACAGAAAATAACGATTCACATAATGCTGCTTGTGTAGGAATGGATTTAGCGAATATAAGCCACACAATAAACGGTAATACTATAACATTAACATGGACAGCTGTTGAGGGTGATGTTGTTGAAATTGCTATATATGATCCTGAAGAAGATGTATACAAAAGTCTTTGAGCTGTAAATATGAGTGATGAAAAATTTGATTATAAAATGCAATGGGATGGAGAACAAAATTTCATGTTAACAAATGGATGTAGAGATGTGCGCTATAAAGCTGATGCAAAGATGGAAAATAAAAAACCAGAGAAAGAGAAAATCGTGCCAGCTGCAACAGGTCCAGCGCAAAATATCTTGTACATAGCTATTGCAGCTATCGCTATTTATGGAGTATATGTATTGTTTTTAAGAAAATCAGAGAGTAAATAAATTAAAATAATAAAAAGCTGACCCTAAATTGGGTCGGTTTTTTATTAAAAAGATATTTGACTAATACATTTTGAATTTATACCAAAAAATAAGATATCTTATAACTATATTTGATTTTTTATTATTTTAAACTGACGAATAAAGATAACTTATACTTTATTATAATTTTATCTAGCGACTTGATAATTGAAAAGCTTAGAAATGCTTTTTTTAAGTTCTTTGTAATCTCTACATAATAAAACATCTTGTTTCCATTCTTTTGATCATGGAATTCATTTTACGTATTGAAATAGAAATTTTCTAAATTCAACTATTGAATGCGGTTGAAAATTAGATTTATTTTTAATTTCATCGCAATAACTTTCAATCCAATCTAAAGGAATTTCTAAATCTTTAGTTTCTATATTTCAATGATTGTTTGATATTCTTTCTTCAAATCGTTGATCACATGCTATACTATAATCCAAATGCCTTAATAATGTTTGATATCTCTCTTCAATAGTAGGTTCATGGGTAGTAAAAATTCGCGGATTTCAGATCGAAGCTTGTCATATCATAACTCAATCCAAATTAAATTTAGAAAGATTATCTTGGGCATCATTATAAGATTTAATTCATCAATTACCTATAATTTTGCAGTCATGGTTTCAACTAAATTTGATACTATTTTTAACTTTACTAATAAAATCCCAATCAGCATCTCACGAATAAATTTGTTTTAAAGTTCTTCAATGTATAGAAATTTTTGTACAAAATTTAGAAGCTTCTACAAGAAAAATTATCTGATTATCTTTGTCTTCTTCATTAATCCCAGCTCTAGT
>Ga0310697_10007724_pt1 | contig 10100 bp, 6 predicted proteins | sample 172DNAGHGlowgp2_FD_203883 | JGI IMG/M metagenome (GOLD analysis project Ga0310697, IMG submission 203883) | Sheep rumen microbial communities from Palmerston North, Manawatu-Wanganui, New Zealand - 1728 DNA GHGlow gp2 (v2) (version 2) | ecosystem: Host-associated > Mammals > Digestive system >...
CCGACGCGCCCGATCCAATAGGTGGTGACGCTTCCGAGCCAGTTGCCCAAGGTGCCGACGACGAGGCAGCCGATAGGGTTGTGCGTGGCCATAAGCACAGCCACATACAGCGCATCGGAGCTGAACGGCACGATGGTTGCCGCCAGGAAGGTGCCCAAAAACAGGCCCAAGAGACCGAGACTTTCAAGCCAGGACATTGGAGCGGAATTTTTGGCAAAATTATGGAAAAATCCTGTTTCGATTCCAATTGTCTCAAGATGAAACAGATGAACTGGTCACAATGTGACCGGTTGCGAAACTTGAAGCATTCCGCACCCTCCCCCAGGTGACATCAGTCCTGCCCCTTGCCGTCATAGCGGGCTTGACCCGCTATCTCCTAAACGGAAAGGGGATTCAGTTAGTCCCATTTTGGAACATACTGCATCGACGACACGGTATATCATATCGGCGCCTCGCTGAAGGACTTGGGGAAGAAATGGTTTGCTTTTAGTCGGATGGAGATTGGGGCTGAGGCGCTGCGGGAGAAAATGTGAGGGACAAAGAGGAAACAACTTTATTTAGGAAACTTCTTTTCTTCAACAAAATCGAATAATTCGGTTTGGTTCAGGAGAAAATCTGTATATTTGCAGATTAAAAACCAGTCGTCGTATATGACGGATTGTAATAGCAAAACGGATAAACCCCAATGAAAGAAAAAGAAATACTTTCCATTATTTCAGACATACAAGCATCCCCAAAAGAATGTGAGTGGATTGAGATAAAATGCAATAATAAGGAACCTCACATGATTGGCGAATATATATCCGCATTAGCTAATGGGGCTGCTTATATGGGACAATCAAGAGGCTATCTTGCTTTTGGAATAAATGACGACACTCACGCTATAGAGGGGACAGACTTCCAGCCAAAAAACGATAAAATTGGTAACGAAGAACTAGAAAATTGGTTGGCTATTCATCTTTCTCCGCGCATTGATTTTAGTATAAATGAGATAAACATTGAAGAGAAACATGTAGTCCTGTTTGTAATAGATTCCGCAGGAAACACTCCAGTAAAATTTGATGGCACAAGTTATATTAGAGTTGGCACCTATAAAAAGAAACTATCTGACCATCCCGAAAGAGAACGAAAGATATGGCAAAACACCCGAAGTGGTTATTTTGAAAACAAAGTAGCTTTGGCTGGATTGAGTGGAGATGAAGTTCTTTCTGTAATAGATTACCCGTCATTTTTCAGACTGACAGAAACTCCTTTACCTGAAAACAAAAGCTCGATTCTTGACAAACTTGCAGAAGAAAAGATTATTATTAAACGCCATTCTTGTTTTGACATTACCAATTTGGGTGGAATTCTTTTTGCCTCCAATTTAAACCATTTTGACGCATTGTCACGCAAAGCAGTAAGGGTAGTGTTTTACAAAGGCAATGACCGCATAAATGCTATTCGCGAACAAGTCGGCGTAAAAGGTTATGCCGTAGGATTCGAAGGATTGGTGGAGTATATTAGTGCTAACCTTCCTGTTAACGAAGAAATTGGTAAAGCATTCCGAAAAGACACGCCTATTTATCCACCCATAGCAATTAGAGAATTTGTTGCTAATGCACTTATTCATCAAGATTTTTCCATTGGCGGTTCATCTGTAATGATTGAGGTTTTTTCCGACCGCCTTGAAATCACCAATCCCGGGAAACCTCTGATAGATGTGTTACGTTTCATTGATCATGCCCCTATCAGTCGCAACGAAAAATTAGCTGCGATGATGCGTAGAATAAAAATATGCGAGGAAAGAGGTAGCGGCATAGACCGAGCCATTGCGCAATGTGAACTTCATCAATTACCCGCTCCAGACTTCCAAAAAGGTGACTTGTTTACAAAGGTAACAATGGTTGCTCCACAACCTATGGGAAAAATGACAAAAGAAGACAAGGTCAGAGCGTGTTATCAACATTGCTGTTTGCGATATCTCTCTGGAAATAAGATGACTAATGAAAGCTTTCGAAGCAGGCTTAATATAAGTGATAAAAACTATTCAATTGCATCACGAATTATAAGTGAAACCGTAACACGAGGGCTGATAAAGCCAGACGAGTCTTCGCGCTCCCGAAAATTTGCACAATACCTTCCCAATTGGGCTTAAGTTTTATGTGACCGATATGTGACAAAACAAGGAATAATAAAACTTAACCAATTGATAATCAATATTGTTTTTATGTGACCGATATGTGACTAAGCGCCAAAAAGACTATACCGAAACGCTTCTTCATCAATCGCTTCCTCTGCATTGACGACACAGTATATCATATCGGCGCCTCGCTGAAGGACTTGGGCAAGAAATGGTTCGCTTTTAGCAGGATGGAGATTGGAGCTGAGGCGCTGCTGGGAAAAATGCAATCTACATTAACTGCACTTTTAAATGCTCTTGATTTTTGCATCAAAAATAAAACATCTATTCAAGAATTAGTATTTTTGCAATCATATTAATTGTGCTTCGCAGCACACATAAATGATACCACAGAATAATCCACCATCCTATGAAGATCGGGATATACGAACAAATAATTAATCAATTATTTGAAGAAAAGATTTCCTCTATAGACCAAACTCGTTTCTATGTCGGAGAACGAGTTATTGAGAAGCACGAGGTCGCTAAACTGCTTTCGATATATCTGACTGGCATTTTTGAGCAAATGCTTACAGACGTTGTGAACACAGACCAGAACGAAGATGATTTGGATAATCAGAACAACAAATCTGTTTCAAAAGGTATCGATCTAGCCAATGCCATCATTCGTAAATTAGTTAATGAATTCAATTTAGAATCAGGGAATCTCCTATCGGCTCAAGCAAAGATTCTTACTGCTGTAATTGACAAAACGCAATCTGACTATCCTGATCTAGCTAAACGTTTGGAAGAAATAATGCCAATGAAAGGTTTAGTTAATGGCGAATTGTTCACGGGCAAAGGTATTAAGCTGTACACTGAACTTCAAAAGGAAATTGCTTCGGCTGACGAAATCCATTTAATGGTTTCTTTCATCAAGAAAAGAGGGCTTGCGTTAATTTTACCTCAACTGAAAGAGTTTACAAATAGAGGCGGCTTATTAAGAGTCATTACCACAACCTATATGCAAGCCACTGATTTCGAGGCCATCAAACAACTATCTGCACTAAAGAATACCGAAATCAAAATTACATATGACGAAACATCAGAACGCCTGCATGCCAAAGCATATCTTTTCCTTCGAAACACAGGTTTCAATACGGCTTATATCGGGTCGTCCAATCTTTCTGAACAGGCGCTTGACACAGGTGCAGAATGGAATGTGAAGGTGACACAAATGGAACAGCCTCGGATGATGAAAACCATTATGGGAGCCTTTGATGCATCATGGTGGGCTGAAGGCTATGAATCTTTTGTTAGCGGAAAAGATGACGCTCGATTAAAAACGGCTCTTGGAGAAATGGATAATGAAATAGACTTCAGCATTCTTCAACTAATTCGACCTTTTGACTATCAGCAAGAGATCTTAGAACGCTTACAAGTTGAACGAGAAGTGAGAGGCAGATGGCGTAACCTTGTGGTTGCCGCAACAGGTACTGGCAAAACCGTTATGGCTGCAAGTGATTATAAAGCATTTGCAGAGAGCCACGAACGAGCTCGTCTCTTGTTCATAGCACATCGGGAGGAAATACTCAAGCAGAGTCTCTTGACATTTCGCCAGGTTCTATGCGATTATAATTTTGGTGAAATGTGGTATGGAGGAGAAGAAGCTTCCAATTACGAATTTGTATTTGCTTCAAAAGATACATTAAATAACCGATTGGACGGATTGCAGTTACCCAAAGATTATTATGACTACATAATAATAGACGAAGTGCACCATGCTGCTGCATCCTCATATAGGAAGATCCTCGACTATTTCAAACCAAAAATTTTATTGGGTCTAACTGCTACACCAGAACGAATGGATGGTGAAGACATTACTCAAGACTTTGACGGGGCGATTTCTGCAGAGATTCGTCTTGACGACGCATTAAACAAAGGACTATTGGCGCCCTTCCATTATTACGGGATTACTGATTCTGTAGACTATTCAGAAGTTGCCTGGGACAAAGGACATTACGTGGCGTCTGAGCTCTCTCATCTATATACTTACAATGATGCCCGTACTGGGGTGATTCTGCAAGCTCTACAAAAATATCTAACTAATATTAGAGATGTCAGAGCATTATGTTTCTGTGTCGACCAGCTACACGCTAAATACATGGCTTCCAAGTTCACATTATGTGGACTTAAAGCCGACGTATTAACCAGTGAAAACTCACAGATGAGAACGGTTCTATATAACCGATTGAAGAAAAAGGAAATAAACTATTTGTTTGTGGTGGATATGTTTAATGAGGGCATAGACATCCCAGAAGTTGACACCATTTTATTTCTTCGTCCAACAGAAAGTCTTACGGTGTTTATCCAACAGTTTGGACGCGGCTTAAGAAAAGCTGATGGTAAAACCCATGTTGACATACTTGACTTTGTGGGAAATAGCCGATCAGAATTCAATTATTCAGACCGCATGAGGGTTCTGTTGGGGCGGACTTCTATGAGCGTAGCTGAAGAAATGGAACGAGATTGTCCTCATTTGCCTTTAGGTTGCCAGATTATATTGGAGCCTAAAGCAAAAGAATATATCATGAACAACATAAAGGGAGCTATTCAAAAGTTCACTGCCAGAAGAATTAATGCTTTAATTCAAAACTTTGAAAGACATCATTCTGTGCCTCTCACGCTCTCCAACTTTGTCTCAATTTATCAGTTACCTTTAGATAAACTTTATCGGGGTAGAACTTGGAATCAATTACTATTTGAAACGGGAATAAAAAAAGAACAGTCACGTTTTAATGTGGAACTAAGTCGTGCAGTTTATCGAAAATGGTTGGCCACAGATTCATACAGTTATCTGAGTTTTATTAAACAGTTGGCAGAAAAAGCCTTTAGAATCCAAGTAGATAAATTACTACCCATTGAGCAAAAATGGTTATTAATGCTCTATTATGACCTTTTTGAGACCGCAGGTCAGTATAGTAGTTTACAAGAAATGGTTGATGCGCTTGCAAACGACAATTGTTTCTTCGAGGAACTCCAAGAAGTGATGAAGTTGCTACTTCAAGAGAATAAAGCATTTGAGAAACCAGATAACTCTATGTTGCCAAACTTTCCATTGAAACTACATGGCATTTATACAAAAGCCCAAATTCAAGTTGCCATAGGAACTTCAACCCTTTCCCATAAATCTCCAGCACGAGAAGGCGTAGAGCGAAATAAACAAATGAAAGTTGAAGCAATGTTCGTAGATATCATCAAGAATCGCGAGGAAGGTTCTTCGACTAACTATGACGACAAAGCGCTTTCGCCATCCTTATTCCAGTGGGATACACAAAATCGAGTGAGACCTGATTCAAATGAAGGCCAAGCGTATATTAATCAAACTCAAACCATGTTACTGTTTGTCCGCGAACAAAAGGGGTTTGTCGAAGACAAAACACGCACAATGGGGTACGTGTATTTAGGCCGAGTCACCTTGAATTCATGGAATTATAAAAACATAGGAACACGTATGCAAATGCAGATACTTTGGAATATGATCGAACCCATTCCAGGAAGTGTTATGCATTTCGCTAGAATGAAAGAAATCGCATAGCATTATGAACCACATCGAAGTCGTAGCAGCCATTATCCGAAAAAAAGACAAAATCTTCGTCACTCAGCGAGGATATGGTGAATGGAAGGATTGGTGGGAGTTTCCTGGTGGAAAGATGGAACCTGGAGAATCGCCACAAGATGCTCTAAAGCGTGAAATTCGGGAAGAACTGTCCACAGAAATCAATGTGAATGAGTATTTTTGCACGGTGGAATACGATTATCCTAAGTTTCACCTGACTATGCACTGTTATCTTTGCTCGCTGCTAACTGATGCACTTCATCTCAATGAACACGAAGCTGCCCGATGGCTCGCAAAAGGTGAGTTGGATAGCGTTAATTGGTTACCAGCGGATAAAACTATTATTGAACAACTTAAATCTCAATAACCCCATGTCCTGCCTCCAAGTCATCCTAGCCATTATCTTTCCGCCGCTGGCGATAACCATCACCTCCCAAACACCCCTCTAAAAAACTCCACCGTCTCCCCAACCACCTGCTTGCGCCTGCGGGTGATGGTGTGGTTCTCGCCTTCCACCACTTTCAAGGTCGCATGAGCGCCGTAGGCCTCCAAATACCGCTCGCTGCACCACATCGGCACGATGCCGTCGCGGTCGCCGTGCAGCAAGAGTACAGGGCCATGATAGGCTGCCGCTGTGCCGTAGATGTCGAGCTGCTGCGTGGTGACGAGGAACTCGCGCCCCAGCTTATACAATCCCCAACAGCGAACGTATTCTGGCGGGTCCTTGGGGTCGAAGGTGGCATTGAAGAACTTGCCGCTCTGACAGGCTTCCTTGATGACCGAGCCTGGGGCGATAAGCACCACGCCCGAAGGCACCTTGCTTTCGGCAGCCAATCGCCCAGCTGCCATCGAGGCAACGACACCTCCTTGGGAATGACCCAACAGCCCCACGCCATTCACATAGGGCAGACTCTGCACATAATCCCAGACAGCGCGTGCCTCGGCCAGCTCCTTTTCGATGGTCATGTACTGCTTGCGACCATCGCTCTTACCATGTCCGCCGAAGTCGAAGCGGATGGAACCGATGCCCGCTTCAGCGAGACCTCTGGCCAGCTGTGGCATGGGACCATAGTCCTTGCTGGAGAAGATGCCGTGCATCAGGATCACCATCGGACAATGATCTTTAGTCGTGTCGAACCCATCGGGCAAAGTAACTTTGTAGGCTATCTCGCCTTGAGGCCCCCGAATAGAGACTTTTTGCGCTTGGCAACCCGATAGAAACACCAAGCCAAGCGCTGTCAGAATTAGATAATTAACGAATTGTCTCATAAATAGATAACGCTGGTTGCCGCGGTTTATTGTATTAATTTGGAGCGCCTACGAAGGAATAGTTGTACATTTGCGGCAAACAAAACTCATCTAATGAAACCCAATCTGGTGATATTCGACCTCGACGGCACCTTGCTCGACACCATCGATGACCTCAAGGAGGCTGTCAATCATGCTATGGGACTAAGAGGTTTCCCTACTTTTACACGCGACGAAGTCATGGCCATGGTCGGCCACGGTGCCCGCAACCTGATGCGAAAGGCCCTGCCCATCGGCCATAAAGACGATGACATGGTGGATGCCGCCTACAATGACTTCAAGGCGTATTACATTACCCATATCGACGTGCACACAAAACCCTTTCCGGGCATACAAAACCTCTTGGCCAAGCTGCACCAAGAAGGTGTGCTGCTGGCCGTGGCCTCCAACAAGTTCCAAGAGGGCACCGAGCGCCTCATCAAAGAGTTCTTTCCTGAGATTCCCTTTGTGACGGTCTTGGGCGGTCGCCCCGACTTCCCCCTCAAGCCAGACCCCGAGATTGTCGGCGAGGTTTTACGCAAAGCGGGCATCAAGAAAGAAAGTGCCGTCATGGTTGGCGACTCCGACACCGACATGGAGACCGCTGCCAATGGCGGCATCATGGGCATCGCGGTGAACTGGGGGTATCGGAATATGAAAGACATCATCAATATGAAAACCGACCTTTCGCAGAGTTCAGGAATCGAACCTTATAAAGTTGTAGACAACAGCGAAGAATTACAAAAGCTACTCTTGCCATGACCGACCGTCTCACACCCGAACAACGCCACCGCGTAATGTCGCGCATCCATGGCAAGGGCACCAAGCCCGAGCTGAAGGTCAGGCAATGGCTGTGGCGGCATGGCTACCGCTATCGCCTCAACGTGAAGAGTGTGCCGGGCAAGCCGGATATCGTCATGCGGAGGTATAGGACGGCGATTTTCGTGAATGGGTGTTTTTGGCATGGACATCATGTTCAGTTGTCAGTTAGCAGTTGTCAGTTGATAGTTAATAGTTCGTGTTGCAAGATTCCGCAGACAAACCGTGAGTTTTGGGTGAACAAGATCAAAAGGAACCAAGAGCGCGACCAAAGGAATTACCAACTTCTGCACGACAACGGCTGGCAAGTCATCGTGGTGTGGGAGTGCCAGTTGCAGCCCAAAACGATCGAGGAAACGATGCTTCGAGTGGAGCTGCTGCTCAACGAAAATTTCTTGGCCTTACACCGGCCAAAGGTGATACCTTACGATGTTCGGGAGACGTCTATCTCTATTGCAGCGGAAGAAGAGAATTACGAAAAGTCTATTCTTGACCACAGAAGTAATTTAAACGATGTCGCGGTGGACGATGCCTCACTCGAAAACCGAGGCAATTCTAAGATTCTTCCGTCATCGGAATAAAGTGTCGTGCATTTAACCAGCGAAACGCAAAACGACACCAATAGGTCATAGCTGTTCATGTCAGTATGCCAAACGCAAATCGGCAGGCGGTGCCCCCCCCTGCCCAAAAAACCGACTGGAAAACAATCAATGTGCTTCCAGCCAGTTGGCACCCGTATTCATCTCCACAACCACTGGCACCGATAAAGGCAAGGCATTCACCATCTTTTCGTTGACGATGGTTTTCAGGTCGTCGAGTTCGTCCAAGTGTGCGTCGAAGACCAGTTCGTCGTGCACTTGCAGTATCATCTTCGACTGCATCTTCAGCCGTTCCATCTCTTCGTGGATGCCAATCATGGCGATTTTGATCATGTCGGCTGAGCTGCCTTGGATGGGCGCGTTGATGGCGTTGCGCTCGGCAAAGCCGCGCACCACGCTGTTGGAGCCGTTGATGTCGCGCAGATAGCGACGGCGCCCGAGGATGGTCTCGGCATAGCCGCGTTCGCGCGCCAAGGCGATGCTGCGGTTCATGTATTCCTTGATGCCCGCGTATTCCTCGAAATACTTTTTGATGATTTCGGCGGCCTCGCTACGCGAGAGTTCCATGCGTTCGGCCAAGCCGAAGGCCGACATGCCGTAGATGATGCCGAAGTTGACGGCCTTGGCGCGGCTGCGTTGTTCTTTGGTGACCTGGTCCATCGGCACGTGGAATACCTTGGCGGCCGTAGCGGCATGGATGTCGTGACCGAGGTTGAAGTCGGCGACCATGGCAGGGTCCTGGCTCAGGTGGGCGATGATGCGTAGCTCGATTTGGCTGTAGTCGGCGGCCAAGAGGGTGTATTGCTCGCTGCGTGGCACAAAGGCGCGACGGATTTCGCGGCCTTTCTCGGTGCGAACGGGGATGTTTTGTAGGTTGGGGTTGTTGGAACTCAATCGTCCCGTGGCGGTGACGGCTTGGTTGTAAGAGGTGTGAATCAGCCCATCTTTCGGGTTGACCAAGGCAGGAAGCGCATCCAAATAGGTCGACTTCAGTTTGGTGAACGAGCGGTAATCCAAAATCAAGTTGATGATGGGGTGTTTGTGGGCTAGTTTTTGCAACACTTCTTCGCCCGTGGCATATTGTCCCGTCTTGGTTTTCTTGGCTTTCTCGTCGATTCTCAACTTCTCGAACAGCACTTCGCCCAACTGTTTTGGCGAGGCGATATTAAAAGGTGCGCCTGCCAGTTCGTAAATCTGTTCCTCGGTTTTGTGGATTTCGCCGCCAAATTCATCGCTGATTTGCTGTAAGTTATGCGTGTCGATCTTCACGCCGTTGGCCTCCATGCGGCTCAGCACGGGCACGAGCGGCATCTCGATGTCGTAAAACAGTTTCTCTACACCGTTTTCTTTTAGTAAAGGCAATAGCTTTTCGTAAAGTTGCAGCGTGATGTCGGCATCCTCGGCAGCATATTCCTTGACTTGTTCGATGGGCACTTCACGCATGGTCTTCTGCTGCCGTCCTTTGCCGATGAGGTCCTCGATGGGAATGGTGAGATAGTTGAGGTAGACCTCGGCGAGGTAGTCCATGTTGTGGCGCTGCTCAGGTTCGAGGAGGTAGTGGGCCAGCATCGTGTCAAACATCGGACCTTTTACGCTGATGCCGTATTGCGCCAGCATCGAGATATCGTATTTCAGGTTCTGTCCGATTTTGAGGATACTTCCGTCCTCGAACAAA
>Ga0310697_10007725_pt1 | contig 10099 bp, 8 predicted proteins | sample 172DNAGHGlowgp2_FD_203883 | JGI IMG/M metagenome (GOLD analysis project Ga0310697, IMG submission 203883) | Sheep rumen microbial communities from Palmerston North, Manawatu-Wanganui, New Zealand - 1728 DNA GHGlow gp2 (v2) (version 2) | ecosystem: Host-associated > Mammals > Digestive system >...
TCTACATTAGCTATGTTGTAGTGGGCGTATATGAGGTTGCCCCCGATGAAATGTCCCGTGTTCACCCCCTTGAACCAGTACCGGACGTCGGGAGAAAGCAGCAGATGCCGCCACTTGGTATTGGTCTCGTCATCGGTAGGCCAAGGCCGGTACCCTGCGGTAAGTCCTGCCGACCAGTGCTCTGCGAGCCTAATGCCGATACGGAGATTGGGCGTCAGCGTAGCGTCGTATAGCAAGTTGTTACCTATTGTCATGTGGAATGGTTGTTGGCCTCTGACAGCTAACACGTGGCACACCAACAGTAAGGTAATGGATGCTGTTTTTATCATATGTATTACCGCTTTATACATCTACAGTTTTCTGATTGATTGTTAATACTTTTCGACAAGTAATGCAAATTTAGACAATTTTTCTTAATAGCGGCGCATACTATACCTATTAATATTTAATATTTAATAATAATTTGCCAATCGTGCCGGATGCGTTAACAGGAATTAACAGAAATTAACAGAACTGGTAATAATAGTAAGCAGGTGCACTGTTGTAACATACTACACCTGCTTGGACAAGAGTAGGGATTGTTATATGCAAACCTGTCAAATTGTCATTCTTTTTAATTTTTTAGTGAAATATTGAAAAATAATTGGCGGAATGAGAAAAATATCGTAACTTTGCGCCCAATATTGACGACACGGGGTATATGTCTCCTGTATCATATTTAATAAGGTATGTCCAATAATAATAGTTTTGTAGGATCCAAGATTAAAGGAATCAGGGAATCCAAGAACCTCTCCTTAGAGGAAATAGCAGAAAGTAGTGGTCTTACGACAGACCAGATATCTTCCATTGAAAGCGGCCAGACGATGCCTTCGTTGGGCCCGCTGATTAAGATTGCGCGTGCTTTGGGAGTGCGACTGGGAACTTTTATGGACGACAACGATGCCCTGGGTCCTGTTGTGTGCCGCGCAGAAGACAGGGAACGTGACAGCAGCATCAGTTTCTCCAACGGTGCTACCGATGCTCGTAAACACATGGAGTATCATCCGTTGGCACAGCAGAAGGCTGGCCGTCACATGGAACCATTCATCATCGACATCAATCCGGAGGAGAATCCCGATTTCCAACTCTCAGCACACGAGGGTGAGGAGTTTATCTATGTGATGCAGGGTGAGGTAGAGATTGTCTATGGCAAGGAGACCTATTTGCTGAAAGAGGGTGACAGCATCTTCTATGACTCTATCGTCAAGCACCACGTGCATGGTGCGCCTGCGAAGAGTGCGAAGATTCTTGCAGTGGTTTATATTCCGTTCTAAATAGTCGTCGTAACGTGACAACGTAATAACGAGAAACGAAAAAAGTAAAAAATGGCAAAACTTGATATGGCGGGCCGTCCGTTGCCCGACAGAACATACCCTGCTGAGACTGGTTCGGAGGGTTATAAACTGTGGGAAAGAACGCTGGGCGAATGGCTGGAATACTGGGCTGAGACTACACCTGACAAGGAATATATCGTCTATTCGGACCGTAACCTGCGCTTTACGTGGAGCACGTTCAACCAGCGTGTGGACAATCTGGCCAAGGGCTTGATTAGCATTGGTGTGAAGAAGGGGTCTAACGTGGGTATCTGGGCGACTAATGTGCCCGACTGGCTGACGTTCCTCTATGCCACCGCCAAGATCGGTGCCGTGTTGGTAACAGTGAATACCAACTATAAGCAGAACGAGTTGGAATATCTCTGTAAGGACTCTGACATGGAGGTGCTCTGCATCACCGATGGTACGTGGGACTGTAACTATGTCGACATGACCTACACCATGCTACCTGAGTTGAAAACCTGTGAGCGTGGTCACCTGAACAGTGAGCGTTTCCCCTTCTTGAAGAGTGTGGTATATATTGGCATGGAGAAATATCGAGGTATGTATAATACCGCCGAACTGCTCTTGCTGGGACAGAATATAGAGGACGATACGCTGAACGAGATGAAGAAGAACGTGACCTGCTACGATGTCTGTAACATGCAGTACACCAGCGGTACCACGGGATTCCCCAAGGGGGTCATGCTGACGCACTATGGTATTGCCAACGATGGCTACTTCACTGGTGAGAATATGGGCTTTACGGCTGACGACAAACTCTGCGTCTGTGTGCCCCTGTTCCATTGCTTCGGTGTGGTGCTGGCCACGATGAACTGTCTGACACACGGATGCACGGAGGTGATGGTTGAGAAGTTTGACCCGCTAGTTGTGCTGGCCTCTATTCATAAAGAGCGGTGTACTGCTGTCTATGGTGTTCCCACCATGTTTATTGCCGAGCTAAACCACCCGATGTTCGATATGTTCGACCTTAGCTGTCTGCGCACCGGTATCATGGCAGGTTCGCTCTGTCCTGTGGAACTGATGAAGCAGGTGTCGGAAAAGATGTTTATGACCATTACCAGCGTGTACGGCTTGACAGAGTCATCGCCCGGCATGACACAGACCTGTCTGAACGATACCTTCGAGCAGCGTTGTACCACTGTAGGTCGCAATTTCCCGTTTGTCGATGTCAAGGTGCTTGACCCAGAGACTGGCGAGGAATGTCCCGTGGGTGTTCAGGGCGAAATGTGCTGCAAGGGCTTCAACGTGATGAAGGGCTACTATAAGAACCCCACAGCAACCGCCGAGGTCATTGACAAGAACGGCTATCTGCATTCTGGTGACCTGGGTGTCAAGGACGAGCAGGGCTTCTATAAGATTACCGGACGTATCAAGGATATGATTATCCGTGGTGGTGAGAATATCTATCCACGCGAGATAGAGGAGTTCCTCTATCACATGCCTGGCATTCGTGATGTTCAGGTGGCTGCCGTTCCTTCCAAGAAATACGGTGAGGCCGTGGGCGCCTTCATTATTCTGGAAGAGGGTGCCACAATGACGGCAGAGGATGTACAGCTGTTCTGCCGTGGTAAGATAGCTCGCTACAAGATTCCTAAGTACGTGTTCTTCATTGACCAGTTCCCGCTGACGGGTTCGGGCAAAATCCAGAAGTTCAAACTCAAGGAGATGAGTCTGGAACTTTGTAAGAAACAAGGTATCGAAGTCGTTTAACCTTTCAGTTCTTTACGATAACAACGATGGCGCCGATGTTGCGTGGACTCTAAGTACTGCCACTGCGATAGCACGCCCTCGTTGGTTTCCATCTGTGGACCCGTTTCGGCCCAGTCGAAGCCGTAGCGCTGGAATTGGCGGATGAGATCGTCGAAGATGAGCGCATTGGCACCCTTGCTGCGGTATTCGGGCAGTACGCCAATGAGTAACAAGTCTACGGTGTCCGTCTTGTGCCATTTCAGTATCTTTAGCAGGTGCCACCAGCCAAAGGGTAGGAAGCGACCGTCGCGTGTCTTCTGCAGTGCGCGGGAGAACGAGGGGAAAGTGATACCGAAACCTACCAGTTTGTCGCCATCCATGACACCTGTCACGAGGTTGAGGTCGGCAATCTTGATATAGTCGTTGACCAGTTGGCCTATCTGGTGGTCGGACAGCTGGCTGAAGCCATAAAGATCTTTATAGGTCTCGTTGAGCAGGTCGAAGATGCGCTTACCCCAGCCGCCGTCAATCAGTTCTTTGCGTGAGAACTTATGGACACGCAGTCCGTAGCGCTTGCGTACCATCTCGGTAATCTTGGCAAATTTCTCGGGTACTACCTCAGGAACCTTGACGCGCAACTCCACCCAGTCGTTGGCTTTCTCGTAGCCCTCCATCTGTTCCATGTGTTGCGGATAGTAGGGATGGTTGTAGTTGATGTACATGGTGGAGAGTTTGTCGAAACCATCCACCAACATGCCCTCGCGGTCGGTATCGATGAAGCCTAACGGACCGGCAATCTCTGTCATCCCCTTGGAACGGCCCCAGGCCTCGACAGCCTGCAGCAGGGCAGCACTGACCTCTTGGTCATCCACAAAGTCAAACCAGCTGAAGCGTACTTGCTTGCGGTCCCAGCGTTCGTTGGCTCGGTTGTTGATGATGGCAGCAACACGCCCTACCAGTTGCCCATCTTTAAAGGCCATAAAGTACTGGGATTCACAGCATTCAAAAGAGGTGTTCTTGTCGTGTCGTAGCGTCGACATCTCTTCACTGTACAAGTAGGGTACGGCACAGTCGTTGTCGCGATATAGGTCGTAGTAGAACTGCACGAACTGTTGCAGTTCCTGACGGGTAGTCACTGGTTTGATTTCAATCTTGCTCATGGCATATTTTCCTTTTCAGCATGCAAATTTACTGCAAAAAACTTAAACACACAAATAAATACCCTTATAAATTGTCAATATACTGCCACAACTGGTGGTAAAAAGGATGACGTGTCAAGGTGGGGACGTCTCCTAAGATGATGAGTTTCATGCGGGCACGGGTGATGGCGACATTCATGCGGCGCAGGTCGCGCAGGAAACCAATCTGACCATCGTCGTTGGAGCGCACCATAGAGATGACGATGATGTCGCGCTCCTGTCCTTGGAAACCGTCGACGGTGTTGACACTAATATATCTGCGGAAGGGCTTGAAAAACTCACGCTTCATCAGCAGGCGGCGCAGATACTGCACCTGAGCACGATAGGGCGAGATGATGCCAACGTCGATGCGTTCGTCCAGTAAGCGCTGTTTGCCAATCTGATTGAAATAGTGCTGTAGCGCTAGTAGCGTCACCTCTGCCTCGGCCTTGTTGATGCGCCCAAAGCTTTCGCCAACAAACTCCTCCTTAAACGAGACGTCGCTGTCGGCAGGCAGCTCCAGTTGTGACGTGTCAATCCATGTCATCGGGGTGTCCAGGTCGAGAATGCTGCGATATTTTACTTCTGGCGCACTCTCTACCTGTCCATCGTAAAAGTAGTTGCTGGAGAAGCGCATGATGTCATCGTTCATGCGGTATTGCACCTTGAGCAGTGTGACGGCTTCGGGGTGTGTCTCGACAATGCGCTCCATCAGCGTCTTACCGAGTCCGGCCTTCAGGGCTGCAATGCTCTTGACGGTCGGAGGCAACTGACAGTGGTCACCCGCCAGGACGACACGGCTGACGCGCCGCATGGGTATCCAGCAGGCAGCTTCCAGTGCCTGTGCCGCCTCGTCGATAAACAAGGTGCCAAACTTCTGACCGTCCAATAGTCGGTTGGCCGAACTGACCAGTGTCGAGGCGATGACGCGTGCCTCGCCAAAGAGCTCGTTGTTGATGCGTATCTCCAACTCCGTGGCGCGACTCTTCAGACTCTCCAGTTTCTGGTGGTATTTCTCGTCGCCTCGTTTGCGGTGGTTGCGCAAGTCGCGAATGGCCTTGCGAATGGCCCATAGGTGCGGATAGTCTGGGTGGGCTTCGAAACGTCGCTCGTAGGTGAACGACAGCATCTTGTCATTGACACGCGTGGGATTGCCAATGCGTAGCACATTGATGCCGCGGTCGACGAGCTTTTCAGATATCCAGTCGACGGCCATATTGCTCTGTGCACATACCAATACCTGGCTCTCGCGCATCAGCGTCTCACGGATAGCTTCTACAAGGGTGGTAGTCTTTCCTGTTCCTGGGGGCCCATGAACGATTGCTACATCCTTGGCCCTTAGCACCATGTTGACAGCATTCTCCTGTGTGGCGTTCAGGTAGGGGAAGTGCATGGGAGGAAAAACGAATGTAGAGACTGCGCCCGACTTCCCCGAAGACGAGGAGGAAGAAGGTCTGGAAGGAGTGTAGAATAGGTCGCGTAGCTCGCCCAGACGCCCCTTGCCCTTGATGGCACGGTCGAGAGCTTCCATCATCAGCCGATAACTGGTTTCGTCGAAAGAGAGCTGTACACCAAGTTGGTCGGCGTTCTGCAAATCGATGATGGGGAACCCGTCGGGGACTGTCACCACCATGCGGTCGCCGTCGACATAGCTGACGGTGCCCGTCTGTCGAAAGTGTTTGATGACGGTAGAACCGTCATCCATATGAAAGAACGATACCGGTCGGCCGAACTCAAAGTTATGCTCAATGTCGTTGTCGGTCGTACGTACCAGTTCGACAGCCAGCTGGTTCAGTGAGTTGTAGTAGCTCTTGCTGACTTTCACGGGCCACCAGGCATCACCGCGTTTGACCTTCCGCGCAATACCCGTCTGCTGGGTCTGTTGGCGGAAAGTCTCTTTCTCTGTCTCGTACTCTAACTGCAATAAGAGCCGTTGCTGTTGCAGTGCCTGAATGGGTGATGTCTGCACGTTGATCAGTAAGTTTGTTAGATTTCGAAGTCCAGACAGCTACGCTGTGCGGTGTAGGGGCGTACCTTACCGTTGGCCACTGCCACATGTGCCGGATGTACGGCATAACCCTTCAGTGCCTCTTCGCTCTCCAGGGTGCTGTCGAGCATGACGTCCGCATTCGATGATGCCAGACGACCATCAATGTGTACCTTTACATCGATGAGTCCGGGGACCTTACCTACAAGACCTTCCAGGCCTTCTTTGATGCCAGCCTTGACGGTCATCTTCTCTTCCTCACTCAGTTCGGACTTCAATGTCCAAAGAATAATGTGCTTAACCATAATGATAATTTTTTTAAATAATTAAAAGGGTATTTCGGAGGTGATATGCATCTCGCTACCTGAGACCGGATGCCTAAACCAGATCTCGGCAGCATGCAAACAGAGCCGCTGACCACGTGTGCCATATAGTTCATCGCCAACAATGGGGTTTGCCAGTCCGTCTGGGTGGGCGCAGTGGATGCGTAGCTGGTGGGTACGCCCCGTTTCCGGCCATAGTGCCACCAATCTGTTGCCGATGAACTCGTAGCGGGTGGCGGCGCGCTTGCCGTGATTCATATCCACCACCTGGCGGGGACGATTCATCGGATCTGGACGCATGGGCAGACAGATACTCCCTGAGCCCTCTCCGGAATGCTCCAACAGGGCGACGTATTTCTTTTTTACTTCATGGCGGATGAACTGCTGTTGTAGGATGCGGTATGACTCCCCGTTTTTGGCAACGATAAGCAGACCGCTGGTTCCCATGTCCAGCCGGTGGGCTACTATGCTGTCGGGATAACGCTCGCGCATGACCGTTTCCACGCTGTAGTCCTCTATGCGTCCGGGCACCGACAGCATGCCGCTGGGTTTGTTGACCACAAGCAGTGCATCATCCTCGTAGACAACTGGTATCTCCATGTGTTGAAAACCTAATAGTTCTGGGTTGGGGTCGACGTCGAGCCCTTGTAACATCCATGTCAGAATGGGTTTGCACTTGCCGCGACAGGCCGGATAGTAGTTCAAGTGTTGGCGCACCTCCTCTTTGGTGGGCGCTCCCCACCAGAATTCAGCCATGCAGACAGGGTGTAGCCCCTTCTGATAGGCATACTGCAGCAATTTGGGGGCACAACAGTCGCCCGTACCTCCTGGTGGCAGTGGAAATTTGCGGCGCAGCTTCTCACGAGTGTAGTATGACTGCCAAATGGCTACCAGGTCTTTTTTCTCGCCATGAGCATTGAGTAGCTGGTATTGATGAAACAGCCATAACTGCAACTCCTGCGACATCTCCTTGTCGCCACCCTTTGCGGATATCTCGCGCTCTGTAGTCTTGAAGTGTCCATCGGGTTGTTGGGCATCGTAGACAGGAGGTACGAAGTACGACCAGTCATTGCGGCCGGCCAGCAGTCCACTGTAGGCAGCCAGAAAAGCCAGCTCTCCCTCTTTCCCGGAGACGGACGGGGGCAGACTTACCACCAGTACTCCAAACATTTTGCCACGGTCGGCATCATTGCGTATCTCCTCATGTTCCGCTATGTATTGTTGCACCTCTGCTGCTGCCTCGCAGCACAAGGGGTGAGGTTCGTAGCAGAACGGATAGGTGAACCGCAGTGGCCGTTCTAATGTCGAGTTATGGAGTGGGTGTATGTTCATCAAGTTCGTTTTGCAAAGATACAAAAAACCGCGAACATGACCAAAACATCTTGAAATTACTTGATGATAACAAAAATAATTTCCGAAAAATGCGGTGTTATCATTTATTTATTGTATCTTTGCAGAATAATCAAATTGATAAACGCTATGACATTCACAGAAAAAGCCAACAAAATATTCAATCAGGCCATCCGTGACTATCACTTGAAGGACGACGTGGATACTCCCATCAACAATCCTTACGAGCGTGATACGATAGAGTATAGCCTCTACCTGAAATGCTGGATAGATACCGTGCAGTGGCATTTGGAAGATATTATCCGTGATCCACATATAGATCCCGCTGAAGCGCTGGGACTGAAACGCCGGATTGATCGTTCCAATCAAGACCGTACAGACTTGGTTGAAGAGGTCGACACCTATTTCCGTAAGGTATATGCCGACGTGAAGCCACAGACTGATGCCCGACTGAATACAGAGAGTCCGGCATGGGCTATTGACCGTCTGAGTATTTTGGCACTGAAGATATGGCACATGAAGGAGCAGACTGAGCGTAACGATGCCGATGCTGAGCATGTGCAGCGCTGTCAGGCCAAACTCGACGTGCTGTTAGAGCAACAGGTAGACCTCTCTACGGCTATCGACCAACTGTTGGAAGACATCGAGGCTGGTCGCAAGTATATGAAGGTATACCGCCAAATGAAGATGTACAACGACCCGGCAACCAACCCTGTGCTCTACAAGAAATAGGTAAGAGCTAACAGCCAACAGCCAATAGCTAACTGCTAATAACCAACATGAAGAAAGAACACATACTTGTTATCCGCTTCTCCGCAATGGGCGATGTCGCCATGATGGTGCCTGTCGTTTATTCTTTGGCGCACCAGTATCCTGGTATTCGCATCACGGTGCTGAGCAGAGCTTTTGCCCGTCCTTTCTTTGAAGACCTGGCACCCAATGTCGGTTTCATGGTTGCTGACCTGAAAAACGAATACAAGGGCATCAAGGGACTCAACGCCCTCTATCGTCGACTTGCTGCCAAGCAGTTTACAGCAGTGGCCGACCTACACAATGTGCTGCGCTCTAACTATCTCCGCATGCGCTTTAATCTGGGACGCTATCGTGTGGAGCATATCAATAAGCACCGCAAGGGGCGTCGCAGCATCACTTCGCCTACACACAAGGAACTGGTGCAGCAGCCTACGTCGTTCCAGAACTATGTCGACGTCTTCGCCAAGTTGGGCTATCCTGTGGAGATACAGTTTAAGAGCATCTTCCCAGATGAAGGAGGCAACCTAAACATGCTACCTCCTGGGCTATGTGTCAAGAAATCCTATGAGCAGTGGATTGGTGTGGCTCCTTTTGCCGCACACGAGGGAAAAACTTATCCCCCTCGCTTGATGTTGCAGGTGATAGAGCAGCTCATGGAGAAATATCCGAAGGCACGCATCCTGCTCTTTGGCCGTGGCGAACAGGAGAGCAAGTATTTTGCAGAGTGGAGTGCACAGCATGCTGCCTGTGTGAACGTCGGAGCTCAGCTGGAGTCGATGCATCAGGAACTGATACTGATGAGTCATCTAGATGTCATGATATCTATGGACTCTTCGAATATGCATTTGGCATCACTGACGAACACACCTGTCGTCAGCATCTGGGGCGCTACGCATCCCTATGCTGGTTTTATGGGATGGGGGCAGTTAGAGGACAATGCTGTACAGATTCCGCTCGACTGTCGTCCGTGTAGCATCTTCGGCCAGAAGCCTTGTCTGCGTGGCGACTATGCCTGTATGCGTAACATCGCACCAGAAACCATCGTTGAGAAGGTGGAGAAGGTATTGAGAGTGAAGAGTGAAAAGTGAATATTTTACTAACCCATTAAATTTAAAAGCTTATGAAAAAGTACATTTGCGACACATGTGGCTACGTGTATGATCCCGCAGTAGGAGATCCCGATGGCGGCATTGCCCCAGGAACAGCCTTTGAAGACATTCCCGATGACTGGGTATGCCCTATTTGTGGCGTCGGTAAGGACGAGTTCTCACCGGAGGAGTAACGGCTACAATTTGAATTTCCTGACGACAACACCGTCGTAGGTATTAACGGTCAGACACACGCTGTCTGGCCGTTCTTTTGTTGGAAGCAGAATACACACATAGCGGCGGTTGGTATAATACTGTGGACTCTCTCTTTGTTCATGGAGCAGACGGTAGTAGA
>Ga0310697_10007726_pt1 | contig 10097 bp, 9 predicted proteins | sample 172DNAGHGlowgp2_FD_203883 | JGI IMG/M metagenome (GOLD analysis project Ga0310697, IMG submission 203883) | Sheep rumen microbial communities from Palmerston North, Manawatu-Wanganui, New Zealand - 1728 DNA GHGlow gp2 (v2) (version 2) | ecosystem: Host-associated > Mammals > Digestive system >...
GTCGGCCGAGCCCTCGCCCTCGCTCTTGGAGCGCTTTTTCAGGCGATAGATGATCTCGTCCTTTTCATTGAAGATGGCGCCGAGAACCTTGGTTCCACCCACGTCGAGGCAGATATTGTAGCGTTCAGCCATGGTTTTTCCTCCCGAATGTTGATCTGTGTTTTTCAGGCAAGCCGCTCCTCACAGGCCTTTTCCAGCGCCTTGATCACGATGCGCAGGGCCTTGATGCGGGCATATTTCTTGTCGTTGGACTCGATGATGTACCAGGGGGCGTTCTTCGTGCTGGTCTTTTGCAGCATCTCGTCGATGGCCTCCTCGTACTGGGGCCATTTCTCGCGGTTGCGCCAGTCCTCCTCGGTCAACTTCCAGGCCTTCTCCGGGGTGTTCTGGCGGTCGTTGAAGCGCTGGAGCTGGGTGTCCTGGTCAATGTGGATCCAGAACTTGAGCACCACGGCGCCCCAGTCGGTGAGCATGCGCTCAAACTCATTGATCTCGTTGTAGGCGCGCTTCCAGTCGTCCTCCGCGCAGAAGCCCTCCAGGCGCTCCACCATGACGCGGCCGTACCAGGTGCGGTCAAAGATGCAGACATGGCCGCTGCGCGGCAGGCGCGTCCAGAAGCGCCAGAGGTACTGGCGGTTCTTCTCGTGCGGCTCGGGGGAGGCGATGGGCATCACGTCAAAGCCGCGCGGGTCCAGCGGGCGCGCGATGCGGCGGATGTTGCCGCCCTTGCCCGCGGCGTCCCAGCCCTCGTAGCAGAGCACGACCGGAATCTTCTTGAGGTAGATAATGTTGTGCAGCTCGCCGAGGCGCTTCTGCAGCTTCTTGAGCTCCTTGTCGTATTCCTCGTCCGTCAGGGCGGGGGAGAGATCCACGTCCCGGAGCTTCGGCATGTCGAGCAGCGGGAACTTTTCGTCGAAGGGCTTGCCCACATAGCGCTCCCGGCCGAGGGCCTTGCCGATCAACTCCAGCAGGAGCTTCAGCGCGTCGCGCGCGGCGTGGGTGCGCTTGCTGCCATCCAGCACATGCCAGGGGATGGGGTCGCCGGTTTTCTCCATGAAGGCGCCGTACTGCTGCCGGAAGGCCTTGTGCTCCCGGAGCTGCCACAGGTCGTCGTCGGAGACGCGCCACGCGGTCTCAAAGCTCTCCCGCAGGCTGTAAAGGCGCTTGCGCTGCTCACCCTCGCTGATGTCCAGGAAGAGCTTCAGGATCACATAGCCGCCGTCGCGCAGCTGCCGCTCAAACTCGCTCACGCTGCGCACGCGGTCCTTGTATTCGTCCTTCGTGATCTCCCTGCGCAGGACCTTGCGCACGCAGTCCTCCATCCAGCCGGAATCATAGAACATGATCTTGCCGTTTTCGGGGATGGCCTTGGCGTAGGGATAGAGGAAGGGATAGCGGCTCTCCGCCTCGGGGGTGATCACCGGGGAGGTGACGTTATAGTTTCTGGGGTCAATTTCATTGATGAGCTCGTTGATGAGGCTGCCCTTGCCGGCGGCGGACCAGCCCTCCACCAGCACGATGACGGGCAGGCCCTTCTCCCGGATCGTCTGCTGCAGGCCGGCGAGACGGGTGCGCATCTCCTTGATCTCGGCCTTGATTTTGCTGCGCTCAGCCTTCTTTTCGTCCTTTGTGGCCTTTGCGGCTTCTTTTTCTGCTTTTTTGGCTTCCTTTTCTTCCTTTTTCATGACGATAATCATTCCTTTATATGAGAATTGGGATTCCGTAAAACGCATTTTCAATGCTTTTAATATTCATAGTAGTTATTTTACGATAAGCAGGGGACGAAGTCAACAAGAGAGTTGTGCATTTTCCACACTTGCGGCGGGGAAAATTTTTCTTTATACTGTCTGCATTATGCAAAAGAAGCTTCTTCCCGAAGGCGTGATCGAAATGAAAAACGAAAAAATGCTTGGCAATATCCTCCTGCTGATCACGGCCATGATCTGGGGCACGGCGTTCGTGTTCCAGCGGGTCGGCATGGAGAGCATCGGGCCTGTCACCTTTACGGCCGTGCGCATGAGCCTTGCGGCGCTGGCCACGGGGCTTGTATCCCTCCTGCTGGGAAAGCGGGGCGGCGGGACGGCGGCGACAGGGCGCAGCTTCAAAAGCGCCCTGCCCGGCGGAATCTGCTGCGGCCTCTTTCTCGGCGCGGCGAGTCTTTTCCAGCAGTTCGGCATCGTCACCACCACGGCGGGCAAGGCGGGCTTTATCACGGCGCTCTATATCCTGCTGGTGCCGGTCCTGAACTGGCTGCTCTTTAAAAAGCGCAGCTCCCTGCATGTGTGGATTGCCATTGCCATCGGCGTCGCGGGCATGTATCTTCTGTGCGTGACGGAGGATCTGCGCCTGACAAGGGGGGACGCGCTGGTGTGCGTCTGCGCCGTCCTCTTCAGCGGGCACATCCTCTGCTGTGACTGCTTCTCCCGCCGGGCCGATCCCGTTTCGCTCTCCGCGGTGCAGTTTTTGACGGTGGCGCTGCTCACCGGCGTCATCGCCTTTCTCACGGAGGAACCCGGCTGGGGGCAGCTCCGGGCCGCGGCGATCCCCATTCTCTACTGCGGCCTCATGTCCGGCGGCGTGGGCTACACCCTGCAGATGGTGGCCCAGCGCATCACAGACCCAACCGTGGCCTCGCTTCTCATGAGCCTGGAGTCGGTCTTCGCCGCGCTCGCCGGGGCGCTCTTCCTGCATGAGCGCATGAGCGCCCGGGAGCTTCTCGGCTGCGTGATCATGTTGGCGGCCATCGTCCTGGTGCAGCTTCCCGCGCCGGGGAGGAAAAAGGCGGAATAGGACAGAATCCCCCGGGAATAGGATGAAGCGGGGGTGTGACCATGATGAGCTATTATTCCGAGCTGCGCTACAAAGAGATCATCGACATCCACACGGGCTACCGCCTGGGCTATGTCTGCGATCTGGAATTTGATGATCGCGAGGGCTGCATCGCCTCCCTGGTCACGCCGGGCAAGCCGCGCTTTTTCGGCCTGTTCGGCAGGGAGGAGGACTACATCCTGCCCTGGAAGGACATTGTCCGCGTGGGCAGCGACATCATCCTTGTCGAGGTCAAGGGCGAATTCATGCGCAGAAAGCGGCAGACACGCTGGTTTTGATGCGGCAGACACGCTGGTTTTGACACCTTGGCAAATACGGAGAAATAAGGTATAATATTCTTTCAGAAAACCATCCCGGAAGGGAGGACGGAACATGAAACGAATGATCATACTGCTGGCGCTGTGCCTGCTGCTCACCGCCTGCGGGAAGCAGGAGCCGCTGGAGCCCTGGCAGATGCCGGCGGTGGACTCCAAGCCCACGCCGGTCCCGACGGCGGCCCCGTCCTTCGGCGGCGGCAGTCCCGAGCGCTACGTCTGGAACGAGGCGGCGCTGCTGCTGATGAATAACCCCGGCGCCGCTCCTGACAGCAGGCAGGAAAACTATACCCACAAGCAGTGCGCCGCGCTCTTTCCCTATAACTTCCTGCCCTCCGCCGTCTTCGGGGAGAGCTATGCGGGCTACGAAAAGCTCAGCCTCAGAAAGACCGCGCATGACGTGCTGCTGGACGAAAACGGGCAGCTTGCCGAGCATTCCTATATCGAGTTTCAATATCTTCCCAAGAGCGGGAAGGAGGAAGACGGCCTTTATGTGATGGCGGAGCTCTGCTCCCTGGAGCAGGCGCAGGAGATCTACAACGGCCTCTACCCCCATCTCATGATGCCCCAGGGCGTGCGCCTGCAGACCTCAACCTATTACCTCAAGGACTTCGTGCTGGCAAAGGTGGAGGAGCAGCGGATTGCGCAGATCCTCAAGCTCACGCCCAGCTCCTACTTTGCCGATTCCCGCCGCATGATGGCGGAGGACGCCTCCTTCGTCCCCCAGCGGCAGATCCTGCTGACGGTGACCTGCGGCCTCAACATGAGCGATGAGGAGTTTATCGCCGCGGCCAGCTATCTCCTGCGGTACAGCGACGGCAGCGAGATCGTGACCCCGGAGCCGAGCAGACTGCCCACCTTCGGGGAAAAGGGAGCGGCATAGCCTCAAACGAGAGAATGCTTTGGGCATTCTCTCGTTTGAAAAAAAGATGCACCCTGCTGCATGCACTGCCTCGGCACAAGCTCCGTTCATTCGCTTCCGTCAGGCTTGACGAAAGCTTACTCTCTCCGCTGCGCCTCCTTCTAACTGCAAAGCACAGGCTTTGCAGTTAAGAGGAAAACGGAGGGAGCGAAGTGCAGTTTTCGCCCAAAAGCGGAAACGGAACGGCGCGAGCTTCGTTTGACGCCGCTCGCACACTTGCAGGGCGAGAAGAGTTTTTCCGAGGTACACGCCCTCGGAAAAACGATTTGAATTGTTTTTCGCCTTGCGAGGCGAAAAATCAGAGGGAAGATTCCCCCAGCGGGGGAAATGTCCGCGCAGCGGACAAAAGGGGGGAGGAAGCACCCCTCTGAACTCCCCCGGCTGATAACTATTTTCAACGGAGAACACATGGAAGCTAACGAAACGAAAAAAGAACGGGCGGTGCTGGCGGGGCTGGCCGCGGCCAGCATGGACGTGCACGAGCGCTCGAGCGACGTGACCATGGAGGAGCTTGCCGCCCTCGTGGAGACCGCCGGGGGCGAGGTCGTGGCGACGATGATCCAGGCGCGCCCCACGCCGGAGCCGCGCAGCTTTCTCGGCGACGGCAAGGTAAAGGAGCTCAAGGAACTGATCGAGGCAAACGAATGTGACCTCGCCGTCTTCGATAACGAGCTTTCGCCCTCGCAGATGCGCGTGCTGTCCGAGGAGCTGGGCGTCAAGGTGCTTGACCGCTCCGGCCTCATCCTGGACATTTTTGCCCAGCGGGCGCGGACGCGCGAGGGACAATTGCAGGTGGAGCTTGCGCAGTATAAATACCTGCTGCCGCGCCTGACCGGCATGTGGACGCATCTGGTACGCCAGACGGCCTCGGGCGGCTCGTCGCCCATCGGTACGCGCGGCCCCGGCGAGACCCAGCTTGAGACCGACCGCCGCCATATCCGCCGCAAGATCCAGAAGCTGGAGGAGGAGCTGGCCGAGGTGCGCAAGGTGCGCGGCACCCAGCGCCGTAAGCGCGAGAAGAACGCCATGCCGGTCGTTGCCCTGGTGGGCTACACCAACGCGGGCAAGTCCACGCTCCTGAACTGCCTCACAGGCTCGGACATCCCGGCAAACGACCGCCTCTTCGATACCCTGGACACCACCACCCGCCGCCTCAGGGTGGACGAGACACAGGAGATCCTTCTGTCCGATACGGTGGGCTTTATCCGAAAGCTCCCCACCCATCTGATTGAGGCCTTCAAGGCCACGCTCGAGGAGCTTCAGTATGCCGACGTACTGCTGCATGTGATCGACATTTCCAACCCCGAGTGGATCGAGCAGGCCCGCGTGGTGGACGAGCTCATTCGTCAGCTCGGCGCGGAGGCCACGCCCTGCATCCGCGTCTACAACAAGTGCGACGCCTATTTCGGCATCCTGCCCCATGGGGAGGACACGGTCTGCATCTCCGCCAAGAGCGGGGAGGGGGCGGCGGAGCTGATGCAGCTGCTCTCGGCCCGGCTCGACCGCGGCAGGCGCCATGTGACCCTGAAGCTGCCCTACGCCGCCGCAGGGCTTCTCGACAGCCTCAACCGCGAGGCGGCGGTACTCAAAAGCGAATACACCGAGGACGGCATCGAGGTCGAGGCCATCGTCCCGCCGGAGCTCTTCGGCAGGGTCAAGGCCTATATCCCGGGCTATGTGGAGCCCAAAGAGGAATGGGAGACATGAGCGAGTATTACATCCCCAGCGGCCCCGGCGAGGCGGAGTTCACCGAAAAGCGCTCCCACTTTCTCGGCCATGTGCGCATGGTGGAGAGCGAGGACGAGGCCCGCGCTTTCATTGCCGACATGAAAAAGAAATATTATGACGCGCGGCACAACTGCTGGTGCTACAGCATCAAGGACGGCCCCGAGCGTTACAGCGACGACGGTGAGCCGCAGGGCAGCGCCGGCATCCCCATGCTGGAGGTGCTGCGCCGCCAGGGGGTGACGAACGCGGTGTGCGTCGTGACGCGCTACTTCGGCGGCGTGCTGCTCGGCACGGGCGGGCTTCTGCGCGCCTATACCAAAAGCACCGCCGACGCGCTGGAGGCTGCGGGCATCTCCGTCGTGCGCCGCTGGGTGGAGACGGAGCTTCCCTGCTCCTACGCACAGCTCGAGCGCATGAAGCAGGAGGCCGCCGCCGCGGGCGGCATTGTCTCGGATGTGGAGTACGGCGCGGGCGTCACGCTCAGGGTGCTGGTGCCGGAGGAACAGGGCGAAGCCTTTGCCGCGCGCATCTTCGACCAAAGCGCCGGGAGCGTCACCGTCCGCGTCACGGGCGAGAGCTTCCGGGCCGTCCCGGTGCGGTGACGAAATCGAATCGCATTCCGGCATGTTCGCCTTGACAATGAAATTAAGGCGATGATAAAATGCTTATGAGGTGAGATGAGATGTTGGATTCCAATGATATTCAAATCATAACCGAATTGCTCAGGCAAAACAGAAATGATACGCGCGATGAGATGAGCACATTGCTCGGGAAGTACAGAGAAGAAACGCGCGATGAGATGATCGCATTGCTCGGGAAGTACAGAGAAGAAACGCGCGATGAGATGAGCACATTGCTCGGGAAGTACAGAGAAGAAACGCGCGTTGAGATGATCGCATTGCTCAGGCAAAACAGAGAAGAAACGCGCGATGACATGATGACCATTATTGAATCGGAAGTCAATCCGAAGCTTCAAATCCTGGCAGAGGGGCACGAAGCTTTGCTTGAAAAGATTAACCGCCTGGAAAAGCAGGATGAATTGGTGGGCAGAATTGTCATTCTGGAAGAGGCTGTTAAAAAGCTCAATAAAGAAATGAACGCCATAAAGAAAGCGCAGTGAAGAAAGTGCAGATGCATCGCCGTTATCCGGCGGTGCATTTTCTCTCGTAACAATTTTATCAGTCGGTTATGCTGCGCTCGGCCGATGCAAAAAAAATTTTGAAAAAAATAAAGGGAAATAATCATTTGCGTCGTATAAGAGTAAGGGAAGGAAAAATTCCTTTACTCTTATTGCTTTCAAAAGGCGGTGGCGGCATGGCCTGTCCGAGAGAAGAGAGAGAACAGCTTGAGCGCCTGATCGTCGGCCCCAACGGGGTGCTGGCGGTGAACACGCGCGGCCGCCTCCACCCGGAGGCGGAGTGCGAGATCCGCACCTGTTTCCAGCGGGACGTGGACCGCATCACCCATTCCAAATCCTTCCGCCGCCTCAAGCACAAGACCCAGGTCTTCCTGCGGCCGGAGGGGGATCACTACCGCACACGCCTGACCCACACGCTGGAGGTCACGCGCCTTGCGCGCACCGTCGCCCGCGCCCTCGGCCTCAACGAGGATCTGGCGGAGGCCATCGGCCTCGGCCACGACCTGGGTCACACGCCCTTCGGCCACGCGGGGGAGCGGGCACTGAACGTCATCTACCCCGGCGGTTTCAAGCACTATGAGCAGAGCCTGCGCGTGGTGGACGTGCTCGAGCGGGACGGGCAGGGCCTGAACCTCTGCTATGAGACGCGCATGGGCATCCTGAACCACACCTACGGCAAGCCCGACGATACGCGCGAGGCCACCTGCGTGCGCCTTTGCGACCGCATCGCCTACATAAATCACGACCTGGACGACTCCATCCGCGCGGGCGTCATCCGCAGCTACGCCGTGCCCGAGCGCATCCGCCGCGACTGCGGGGAGCGCAACAGCGAGCGCATCAACGCCCTCATCACCGACCTCATCCGCAACAGCGCGGACGGCGTGCTGAAAATGTCGCCGCGCATGCAGGAGACCTTTGACTTTTTCCACCGCTACATGTTCTCCGATGTCTACACCAACCCCGTCGCCAAGGGGGAGGAGGATAAGGTGCAGGGCGTGATGGAAAAGCTCTACGAGTATTACGTCAAATACCCTGAGAAGATGCCCCGCGAGCTGCAGCTCATCGCCGAGCGCGAGGGCAAGGGCCGCGCGGCGGTGGACTATATCTCCGGCATGACCGACGGCTACGCCATGGAAAAGTTCGGCGAGGTGTTCATCCCCTTCGCGTGGACTGTGAAATGAATTCGATGAAATGCAAGTCATTTCATCGAGTTTGCAGCCTGCTGCGCGCACTCGCTTGCGGGGGACGCTCGCACACTTGCAGGCTGAGAAGTGTTTTTCGCGAGGTATACGCCCCCGCGAAAAACGGATTTGAATGATTTTTCGCATGCGCGAAAAACTCTGCGAGGCTTATGAGAAGGTGAGGCAATGCCCATCCCCGAAAAGTTCATAAACGACCTGGTGGACCGCTCGGACATTGTGGACGTGGTGTCGGGCTATGTGCGCCTGAGTAAGCGCAGCGGGGCCAACATGTTCGGCCTCTGCCCCTTCCACAGCGAGAAAACGCCTTCCTTCTCCGTCTCGCCGGACAAGCAGATCTACCACTGCTTCGGCTGCGGCAAGGGCGGCGGTGTCATCAGCTTCATCATGGAGATCGAAAACCTCTCCTATCCCGAGGCCATTGCCTTTCTCGCCAAGCGCGCGGGCATGCAGATGCCGGAGGAGACCGACAGCGCCGAGGGGCGAAAGCGCGCAAGGATGCTCGCACTGAACAAAGAAGCGGCCCGCTGGTTCTATGCCCAGCTCTCCCAGCCCGCGGGCAGGGCCGCGGTGGACTACATACGGCGGCGCGGCATCTCGCCCGCCATGACGAAAAACTTCGGTCTCGGCGCGGCCCCCGATACCTGGGACAGTCTCCGGAACGCGATGCACGAAAAGGGCTTCACGGATAACGAGCTTTTTGACGCGGGCCTTGTCAAGCGCGGCAAAAACGGCGGCTTTTACGACGCCTTCCGAAACCGCCTCATGTTTCCCGTCATCGACGTGCGCGGAAACGTGATCGGCTTTTCCGGCCGCATCCTCGGCGACGGGGAGCCGAAGTACCTCAACAGCCCCGAAACCCTGACCTTCAACAAAAGCCGGAACCTTTTTGCCCTGAATCTGGCTAAAAAATCGAAAAGCGGATATATCATCTTATCAGAGGGCAATATAGACGTGGTGAGCCTGCATCAGGCGGGCTTCGACTCGGCGGTGGCGTCGCTCGGCACCTCGCTCACAGCCGAGCAGGCGCGGCTCATCTCGCGCTATACAAACGAAGTCATCATCGCCTACGATAACGACGGCGCGGGCCTCAAGGCCTCCCAGCGCGCCATCGGCATCCTGGAAAAGCTCGACATCAAGGTGCGCGTGCTGCGTATGCAGGGCGCGAAGGACCCGGACGAGTTCATCAAGACGAAGGGGCCCGAGGCCTTCCGTAAACTGCTGGAGGGTTCGGAGAACCAGATGGACTACCGCCTGCGGGCCATCCGGGAAAAGTACGACCTCAGCGTCACCGAGCAGAAGTCCGACTACCTGCGCGAGGCGGTGGATCTCCTGGCCCGCCTGCCGGACGAGGTGCGGCGGCAGGTCTACGCGATGGACCTTGCGCGCGAGCTGGGGCTCCCGCCGGACGTGATCGTGAACGACGTGGAGCGCCGCCGCAAACGCGTGGTCAACAGCGCCTACCGCGAGGTGCAGAAGCAGCAGGCCCAGCCGGAAAAGCTCATGCAGCCCGCCGCGCGGGAGCTGCACTATGACGATCCGGCCTCCGCCGCGGCGGAGGAGGGCTTGATCCGCCTGCTGTATCTGGAGCCCGCGCTCATCAGCACCCCGGGCCTTCCCCCGCCGGGGGACTTTTCCGCTCCGGGCCTCGGGCGCATCTACGGCGTTCTGAGAAAGCGCATCGAAGCCGGGCAGCATGTCAGCACCGATCACCTGGCCGGAGAGCTCAGCGGGGACGAACTGGGGCTTCTTGTGGCCATCCTGCAAAAACCGGAGCTGCTCAGCCGGAGCAGGCAGAGCATTTCCGATTACATAAACAAGATAGAAGAACGCAGACAATTCCGGGACGGCGGCACCGATCTCATGGCGCTGCGCGATCAACTCAAAAAGAAAAAAGGATACGAGGGATAAGACATGGCAGAAGACAATATCTACACCGAACAGGAACTGAGCAAGATGGCGGACGA
>Ga0310697_10007727_pt1 | contig 10097 bp, 10 predicted proteins | sample 172DNAGHGlowgp2_FD_203883 | JGI IMG/M metagenome (GOLD analysis project Ga0310697, IMG submission 203883) | Sheep rumen microbial communities from Palmerston North, Manawatu-Wanganui, New Zealand - 1728 DNA GHGlow gp2 (v2) (version 2) | ecosystem: Host-associated > Mammals > Digestive system >...
ACAAAATTACGAAGAATAATCCATTCAACTAACTGGCAATCAATTTATTAACTAACATAATTGTCAACAATTTAGCATATTCTAAATGTATAAAAATTATAAATCAAAACAATTTCTAAACATAACTCTTCTTTTTTATTTCATCAGTTTCCTATTCCCCACATCTTCCAGCGCGGTCATTTCTTGTTGTCTTTCTTTACTCGTTTGACGGTGTGCGTGATTTTACCAATGATAAAGTTTATCTCCAATGATGATTCCGTCTCGGAGGTCTCGAGGTCGGGCATCACTATGTCGGTCAGCACCTCGCCAAAATGGTGCATTTTCTTCTTCTGGACACCCTTGTCGGTCTCCTTGTGCAGTTCAACCAGTTCGCGCTTCAATCCCCGAACCTTGGCAAAAGTCTCGATGATGGCGATGGTTACAGCAGTGGCACGCTCGCTTTTCAGTATGGTGGCTAACATGTAAAGGCCTTTCTCGGTGAAAGCGCGAGGCTCGACGGGGGAGTTCTTCAAGGTCTTGAAGTGGTCGAAATTTTCGACCAGTTGCTGCTTTTCAACACCTTGCAGAGTAAAGAAGTACCCTTCCGGGAATTTGTCGGGATTGTTCTTCACCGCCTCGTTTACTCTTTTGGTTTCAACACCATACAACTCCGCCACATCACGGTCGATAAGCACCTTCTTCCCCCGTAGCTCAATCAGTCGCGCTTCTATCTCATGCGTTTCAACTAGCAGTTGGTTGGCTATTTGCAATTCCTTTGCCATATTCTTATTTGTTTATTTCAGTAGTTTTCTGTTTCCCATTTCTGTGAGGGGGACAATGTGAATGCGTTTAGGCCAGCCTGGTTTCTAAACCCCTCGAATTCGATGGGGTTAAAACTGGGATTGTTGAGCGATTCCCAAATTCCAAGGTACTCTATGGTGTTTCGGTTGCGCATCCAGTTTCCAACAACGGCAGTGGGTTCCAGCGTGTTCTTCTGTCGGGCAATATCGGTGATGCAGATATAATCCGCCTCGCCCACCTTCATTGTCCGAATGGTAGTATTCTTAACATTTATTTCCTGTATCTTGGTCATAGTCATTGTACTTTTGTTTGAACCCTGTCCGTTTGCGTGATTACTTAATCGTTTATGGATTAATATGTTATTCTTCTTTTCCGCTTTATTGTGAGATATAAATATAATAATATTTACCGACACGGCAAAATATATTTTGACCTCGGCGAAAACGTGCTGCCGTTTCCTTAAATCCCTGCTGATACAGCGGCCGCCGGTATTTCAGAGCAGGACCGCGAGGCTGAAGCCTAGGGCCAGCTGCGCGACCAGGATGGCGGGGACGCCGAGGGTGAACTTGAGGTGGCGGGTTTTGTGGCGGAAGAGGTGCATGGCGAGGAGGGCGCCGGGGCTGCCGCCGAGGACGGCGAGGAGCAGCAGGGTGGCCTCGGGCGTGCGGCGGCGTGCGTGGCGGGGGGGCTTCCCCTTGCGGCGTCTCCTCCGGTGCTTCTTGCCTGTGCGGATTTTGCGCGGCTGGGCCTTGGGGTTGGGGTTCTCGGCCTTCCACTTGTCGTGACCGTAGGCCACGAAGGTCAGCACGTTGATGGCTATAAGGTAGTGCAGGGCAATGGCCAAAGGTGATGTCATATTGTCCGTTGTGTTGCGTCGCCCCTGACGACGGAGATTCGGGCCCTATCGGGCAAGGATTTCGTTCAATGCGCGGGCCAGCTGGTCGGGGCAGCTGGTGTCTTTCCATCCGCAGCGTATGCCGGCCAGGCGGTTGCGCACTTCGGCGGCGGGCAGGCCCTCCACCAGGCGTCCGATGCCCTGCAGGTTGCCGTCGCAGCCGCCGAGGTACTGCACGTTGTGCAGCCGCCCCTGGTCGTCGAGGTCGAAGTCTATCTGCACCGAGCAGGTGCCATTGGTTTGGTAGGTATGGTGTTGCATGTTGTCTCTCTTTTTGTTTGGTTTTGCAAAGATACGAAGAATATCCGGAACGTTGAAATTTTTTTTCCTCCGTCGACCGCTCCGATACCTACCCGATAGGTACATAATTTGGCATTTCTTATATCGTTCTTATATCGTTCTCATATACTTCTCATATACTTTATATAGGTGATATAAGAAGTATATGAGAAGTATATAGGAAGTATATGAGAAGTGCCGAATTATGTAGGTCTGCGGTGGGTGGTAGGAGGGGTGAGGGTTGGGGGTGGGGGTCAGACGATGAGGTCGGCCAGCTGGCCGCGGGCGGCGCGGACGAGGTCCTGCGGGGCCAGGCGGAACTGGAGGCCGCGCAGGCCGGCGCTGCAGTAGACGGTGTCGTACAGCATGATGCTCTCGTGGAACCAGGTGGGCAGCGCTTTCTTCATGCCGATGGGGGAGCAGCCGCCGCGGATGTAGCCCGTGAGGGGGAGGAGTTCCTTGACGTGGATCATCTCCAGTTTCTTGTTTCCGGTGACGCGGGCGGCTTTCTTGAGATCCACCTCCTCGGCGCCGGGGATGACGCAGACGACGAGGCCCGTTTTGTCTCCCCGCAGCACGAGGGTTTTGAAGAGCAGTTCGATGGGCTGGCCGAGCTGGGCGGCGATGTGCTGGGCGCCGAGGTCGTTCTCGTCAACCTCGTAGGGGATGAGTTCGTAGGGGATTTTCAGCTGGTCGAGCAGCCGTGCGGCGTTGGTTTTATTGATTTTCATGTGTCGTTCTGTCGATTTTGAACACCCAGGCGTGGTCGAGGGCGTTGAGTTCCTTGGTGTTGAGGTTGCTGAGGTCGAGGACGAGGGTGCCGTCCTTTTTCTGGCGCCATTTTATGTTGCCCGTGGTGCCAAGGAGGGTGACGGCGGTGCCTTTCGGCAGGCGCGGCATGTCGGGGATGGTCAGCGTGGGGCCGGGGCGCTCGAACTCGATGACGTAGAGGTTGTCGCCTTTCTGCGTGAAGCAGCGGATGGTGCGTTGCCACGTGGCGATGCCGTGCCATTCTCCGTCTGCAGGGACATAGTTCTCACCGTCGGTGCTGACATACAGCGCGGCTTTGGCCTCCAGGTCTTTCTCCCGGTACCACACATCCAGTTCTATTGCTTGGTTCTGTTTCAGCAGTACCCTGGTGCCGGGCTTGTTCTCTGCCCATGCATGGTTGTAATATAGGATGGTGTCGCCATGGTAGACGACGGTCATCTCATCGTCGGCCTCGGCCTTGAACTGGTACCATCCCTTGTCGGAAGCGTTGTAGGTGCCATGCCAGTGGATGGTGAAGTCGTCGACGGGCATGTTCGGCAGAGGGGCATTGCGCACCCAGTCGAAGTCGATGGTGCCGGAGGGAGGCATGGGGGCCGCGGTGCGCTGGGCCTGGTGGGTGGTGTAGTGGGGCTGGCCGGGGCGGCAGCCCTCGTTCATCCGGGGTCGGGAGCCGTAGATGGCTTCGCCGTTGACCTTCAGCCACCGGCCGAGGTCGCGCAGGCGTTCCTGCTGGATGAGGGGGATGTGGCCGTCGGCGGCGGGGCCGACGTTGAGGGTGAGGCCGCCGCCGTGGGCCACGAGTTCGCAGAAGTGCTGGATGAGGGCCGTGGAGGTGAGGTAGTTGTCCAGATCCTCGTTGCGGTTGAGGCCGAAGCTGCGGCCTATGCCGCGGCATTCGGCCCAGGGCCGGTCGGCGACGTCGATGCCGGCGCTGTATTCCGGGGTCTTGAAGCCGTGCGGGGTTCCTTGGCCCCAGCGGTCGTTGACGATGGCGTCGGGACCGACGGTGTTGTAGTACCAGGCGATGAGTTCGGTGCTGTGCAGTTGTTCGGGGGTGAAGTCCCAGTCGCCGTCGGCGAAGATGGCGTCGGGCCGGTAGCGCGACACGAGGTCTTTGAATTGGGGAATCATGTAGTCGTCGACGTAGCGTGAGATGCTGTCGTTGGGGTCGAGGGTCCAGCGGTGCAGGGGGTTGCTCCATTCGGGCAGGGAGTAGTAGAAGCCCATGCGGAGGCCTGCGCGGCGCACGGCGGCGGTGAGTTCGTCGACGATGTTGCGCCGCGGGCCGCTCATGGTGCTGTTCCACTGGGGCTGGTAGGGGTCGTCCCAGAGGGAGTAGCCGTCGTGGTGCTTGGTGACGAGGAGGACGTATTGCGCTCCGGCGTCGCGGAACATCTGCGCCCACTCGTCGGGCTGCCACAGCTCGGCGTGCCAGTGGCGGGTGAGCTGGGCGTACATCTCGCGCACGGGCAGCGTGGTGTCGGCGTAATAGGACATGGCGCGGAGACGTCCGGGATCGCGGGAGAGGAGTCCCTTGTAGAGCCATTCGCCGTAGCCCTCCTTGCCGGCGTAGGCGGGCACGGAGTAGAGGCCCCAATGGACGAAAATGCCCAGCTTGGCGTCGGAGAACCACTGGGGGTAGGGGCGCTGGTTGAGGCTCTGCCAGGTGGGCTCCACCGTCTGCGCACGCAAGGCGAGAGGGCAGAGGAGGAGGGCTATCGTCAGTAGGTGTTTCATTGCGTCGATGTGATGGTATAACGACTGCAAAAATACGAAAAATCCGCGTGGCGGCAAAAAATATTTTTGTCGGGTCGGGAAATATGCGTATCTTTGCAGCCATGTTTGACGATACCTACAGAACCATCAGTGCCCCCGCCGAGGGCCTCTACAAGGAGAAAGGGAGCAAGTTCCTGGCCTTCGCCTACCCCGTGCACAGCCAGGAGGAGGTGAAAGCCCATTTGGAGCAGCTGCGCAAGGACTACTTCGACGCCCGCCACCATTGCTACGCCTACATCCTCGGCCCGCGCAAGGACGCCTTCCGCGCCAACGACGACGGCGAGCCCAGCGGCACCGGCGGACGCCCCATCCACGGGCAGCTGCTGAGTGCCGACCTGACGGACACGCTCATTGTGGTGGTCCGCTACTTCGGCGGCATACTCCTCGGCGCCAGCGGCCTGGCCAATGCTTACAAGGCCGCCGCCCGCGACGCCATCGACCACGCCACCATCGTTGAGAAAACCATCGACTACCGCTACCGCCTCTCGTTCCGCTACGAGACCATGAACGACGTGATGCGCATACTGAAGGACTACGACCTCAAGCCCGAGAACCAGCAGTACGACCTCGACTGCTCGCTCGAGGTGGGCATCCGCCAGTCGCTCTCCGTGCGCTTCTACGACGCCGTGGCCAACCTGCGGACGGTGAAGATAGAGGTGGTTTAGAACTGAAAATCGTGAATTGAAAATTGAAATTCTGCCTGCGTGCTTGATATTTTCAATTTTCAATTCTCAATTTTCAATTTTCTTCGTATCTTTGCAGTTTCAAATTCGACATAAGAAATGAGTGAACTGCTTGACCAACTGAATGAACCTCAGCGCGAGGCGGCGGCATGCACCGACGGGCCTGTGATGATTATCGCCGGTGCCGGCAGCGGCAAGACCCGCACGCTGACCTACCGCATAGCCCACCTCATGGAGCTGGGCGTCGACCCCTTCCACATCCTGGCGCTGACCTTCACCAACAAGGCCGCCAACGAGATGAAGGAGCGCATCATCAAGCTCGTGGGCGGCGAGGGCCGCAACCTGTGGATGGGCACCTTCCACAGCATCTTCGCCCGTGTGCTGCGCGCCGAAGCCTCTAAGCTGGGCTACACCTCCAGCTTCACCATCTACGACACCGACGACTCCAAGGCCGCCATCAAGCAAATCGTCAAGCAGCTCAACCTCGACCCCAAGACCTACAAGCCCTCCTTCGTGCTCAACCGCATCTCCATGGCCAAGAGCAACCTCCTTTCGCCCAAGGACTACCAGGAGAACCCCGAAATCTACCAGACCGACATCGACTCCAAGCGTCCCGCCATCGGCCAGATCTACGTCATGTACGACCAGCGCCTCCACAACAGCAACGCCATGGACTTCGACGACCTGCTCTTCAACATGAACATCCTCCTGCGTGACTTCCCCGACGTGCTGCTGAAGTACCAGCAACGTTTCCAGTACATCATGGTGGACGAGTACCAGGACACCAACTACGCGCAGTACCTCATCGTCAAGAAGCTCGCCGCCCGCAACCAGAACATCTGTGTCGTCGGCGACGACGCACAGAGCATCTACGCCTTCCGCGGGGCCAACATACAGAACATCTTCAACTTCAAGCGCGACTACCCCGACATGCACCTCTTCAAGCTGGAGCAGAACTACCGCTCCACGCAGAACATTGTCAACGCCGCCAACAGCATCATCAGCCGCAACCGCGACCAGATTCAGAAGGAACTCTGGAGCGACAACGGCGTGGGCAGCCGCATACGCCTCATCCGCGCCGTCGACGAGAAGGACGAGGGCATGCGCGTGGCCGACTCCATCCAGAATTTCCGCCTCGGCGAGGACGCCGAATACCGCGACTTCGCCGTGCTCTACCGCCAGAACTCCCTCTCGCGCTCCATCGAAGACGCGCTGCGCAAAATGAACATCCCCTACAAGATCTACCAAGGTCTCTCGTTCTACGGCCGCCGCGAGGTGAAGGACGTCCTGGCCTACCTCCGCCTGGCCATCAACCCCCACGACGACGAAAGCCTCGTGCGCGTCATCAACTATCCCACTCGCGGTATCGGCCAGACCACCATGGACAAAATCCGCGTGGCGGCGGCCGACAACGACATCAGCATCTGGACCGTGCTGGAGAACATCCAGACCTTCGGCCTCCCCATCCAGAGCGGCGCCGTGCAGAAGATTATGGAGTTCGTCTACATGATCAAGCGCTTCGAGAGCCAGGTGCCCTCGGTCGACGCCTTCACCCTGGCCAAGCAGATAGTCTACGCCAGCGGCATCATCAAAGCCCTCCGCGAGGAGGACGACCCCGAGAGCGCCGAACGCATAGAGAACATTGACGAGCTGCTGAACAGCGTCCAAGAATTCTGCGAAGAAGACCCAGACACCCCAGTAAATCCGGAATCTCCGGAAAATCCGGGGAAAGCCCTACGCACCCTCGACGAGTTCCTGCAGCAGGTGCTCCTCTACACCTCCGAGGACAAGGACAAAGACAAGGACGCCAACAAGGTCTCCCTGATGACCATCCACGCCGCCAAGGGCCTGGAGTTCCCCTACGTCTACGTCGTCGGCATGGAGGAGCAGCTCTTCCCCTCGTTCCTGGCCAGCAGCCGCGCTGAGCTGGAGGAGGAACGCCGCCTGTTCTACGTCGCCGTGACGCGTGCCGAGAAGCAGGTGACCCTCAGCTACGCCCAGACGCGCTTCAACAACGGCCAGCGCATGGGCGGCGAGGTGAGCCGCTTCGTGGAGGAGATAGACCCGCAGTACATCGAGATTCCCTCCGTGCGCCGCAGCATGCCCGAGCCCGGCACCCTGCCGCGCGCCTTCTTCAACGCTGGCAAACCCGCGCCCGAACCGCAGGCCCGCTTCAAGAAAAAAGCCGCCCCCACCTACGTCAACCACGGCCCGGCGGTGGTCAACAGCCCGGCGGAAATCAACAGCATCATGCCCGGCATGAAGGTCAGCCACGAAAAGTTCGGCACCGGCAAGGTGCTCGGTGTCGAGGGCACCGGCGACTCCCGCAAGGCCACCGTCTTCTTCGAGGGCGTAGGCCAGAAGCAACTGATGCTCAAATTCGCCAAGCTTTCCGTGGTAGAGTGATGAAAAATGAAGAACGGAGAATGAGGTGTTGGGGCGCGGGCTGCCAGCCCGCGAATAGAACGTGTGCCGCCAGCCTGCAGATTTGCTTCTGCGTCAGCCTGTTCTTCATTCTGCATTTCCCTTTCTTCACTCCCGCCAACGCCCAGACGGTGCACTTCTCGCACCCCGGCGGCTTCTACGCCGACACCTTCAGTCTCGCCCTCCAGCTGGCCTACGCCCCCGAGGGCGAACCCTTCACCATCCGCTACACCCTCAACGGCAACGCCCCCACCGAGTGCGACACTCCCTACACCGCCCCCATCCCCCTCTCCGCGGCCTGCCTCCCGCACTCCGCCCTCTTCCGTGTGCCCAATGTGCCGGAGGACCGCTGGTACGCACCCGACAGCGTGGAGCGCATCATCGTCGTTCGTGCCGCAGCCTTCGACGCCGAGGGCTACCGCCGTTCGCCCGTCATCACGCACTCCTACCTCATCGACTCCCTCCTCCGCCGCCGCATCGCGCTGCCCGTGGTGTCGCTCTGCGCCGATTCCCTTAGCCTCTTCGACGCCGACACCGGCCTCATGGTCCCCGGCTGGTACTTCGACCACCGCTACCCCTACAGCACCGGCAACTACTTCCAGCGCGGCCGCCACTGGGAACGCCCCGCGGCCTTTGCCTACTATGCCCCCGACGGCGGCGCCACCGAGCAGGACTGCGGCCTGCGCATCCACGGCAACAGCCAGCGCGTGCTGGTGCAAAAAGGCCTCTCGCTCTACGCCCGCCGCGAGTACGGCGACAACCGCTTCTCCTATCCCTTCTTCGGCCCCGAGGGCCGCACGGACTACCGCCGCCTGGTGCTGCGCCCCTGGAGCACCTCCTGGAGCGGCGCCGGCATCGAGGACTGGCTCTGCCAGCACCTGGCCGACTCGCTGCGCTTCGACCACCTGGCCACGCGCCCCGTGGTGCTCTTCCTCAACGGCGAGTACTGGGGCATCTACTTCCTCGAGGAAAAAGCCGACGAGCACTACGTCGAGGAGCACCACGGCGTGGACAGCCGCCAGGTGGACCTCCTGGCCTACTGGGGCGGCGAGGTGGAGAACGGCTCCGCCACGCGCTGGAACGCCCTCTGCCAGTGGCTCGAGGCCGACGGCTCCGACCTCGACCGCCTCAGCAACGAGGTGGACACCGGCGCCGTCATGGACTACATGCTCATGCAAATGCTCATCCTCAACGACGACTGGCCCGTCAGCAATGTGCGCCAGTGGGCCTCCGACGGCACCCCCTGGCGATGGATATTCTTCGACGCCGACGGCGCCCTGGCCTCCTTCCCCGACAACGCCGCCATCCTCGACTACATGACCTACCGCGCCTCCGGCCCCTCGTCGCACACCTCGCCGCAGTCCACGCTCCTCTTTCGCCGCCTCCTGGCCAACCGCACCTTCCTCGAGGCCTCCATGGCGCGACTGCGCGAGTTGGTGGCCACCCGCTTCGACTACCGCCGCTCCGGCGCCCTGCTGCAGCAGATGGTGAAGGAGGTGGAAAGCGAGGTGCCCTACCAGATACGCCGCTTCGACAAGCCCTCCTCCATGGTCCGCTGGCGCATGGCCGTGGAGGTGGTCGACGAATTCCTCCGCACCGAGCCCGAGGCCATGGTCGGCGAGTTCGCCCAGTACTTCGGCCTCGACCTGCCCAAGAGCGACCTCTGCACCGTGTACGACCGCTACGGCCAGCTCGTCGCCACAGGCCACCTCCATGACGTCAGGGAGCACCTGACGCGAGGCATCTACTTCGTCCGCCTGCAAGACGGAAACGGTAAATTGAAAATTGGAAATTGAAAATTGAAATTCATCACTCATCACTCATCACTCAACACTCAACGCTAAAATATGAGATTGGTCATCCAACGCGTAACCCAAGCCTCCGTCACCATCGGCGGCACCCTCAAGTCCGCCATCGGGCCCGGACTGCTGATCCTCGTCGGCATCTGCGACGAGGACACCGACGACGACATCGAATACCTCTGCCAGAAGGTGGTCAAGATGCGCATCTTCGACGACGCTGACGGCGTGATGAACCTCCCCGTCACCGACGTCGACGGCAGCGGCCTGCTCGTCGTCAGCCAGTTCACCCTCATGGCCTTCACGCGCAAGGGCAACCGCCCCAGCTACATCCACGCCTCGCGCCCCGACGTCGCCGTGCCCCTCTACGAGCGCTTCGTCGCCCGCCTGCAGCAACTCTTCGGACACCCCGTCCAGACCGGCACCTTCGGCGCCGACATGCAGGTGGCCCTCCTCAACGACGGCCCAGTCACCATTGTCATGGACTCGCACCTCCGCGACACCTTCTGACCACCCCTCGCACAGGGGTCCGAGAGGGACATAATTCGGCCCTTCTTATATCGTTCCTATATACTTCTCATATACTTCTTATATCACCTATATAAGAAGTATATGAGAAGTATATGAGAACGATATGAAAACGATATAAGAACAATATAAGAAATGCCGAATTATGTACCTCTCGGGTGG
>Ga0310697_10007728_pt1 | contig 10097 bp, 7 predicted proteins | sample 172DNAGHGlowgp2_FD_203883 | JGI IMG/M metagenome (GOLD analysis project Ga0310697, IMG submission 203883) | Sheep rumen microbial communities from Palmerston North, Manawatu-Wanganui, New Zealand - 1728 DNA GHGlow gp2 (v2) (version 2) | ecosystem: Host-associated > Mammals > Digestive system >...
TCGCCTTCGGAATGGCGTTCGGCAAGCACAAGATGTGCCCCTCGATCTCGCCAAAGAAATCATGGGAGGGACTCGCCGGATCGATGCTTTTCGCCGCCTCCACCGCCGCCACATTCCTGTGGGTCGCGCGGCGTTTCGGCTGGGCCGAAGACATCCCAGTATGGGGTTTCCTAACCTATCCGCGCGCGGTCGCCTTCGGCGCCGTTGCGGCTCTGGCGGCCACTGCCAGCGACCTCATCGAATCGCGCTTCAAGCGTGAAGTAGAAGTGAAGGATTCAGCCACGTTCATGCCGGCCGGCATGGGCGGATTCCTCGACATGCTCGACTCCACCCTCTTCCTCCCGGCCCTCGCCTACCCGATCCTGCTTGCCGCATCCTAAACGCCTGGCGTCTCGATTCACGGGAGGAGCGCGACAGGGCCGACAAGGCCATTTGTGCGCACGGGCCACCTCGACGCGTCAAACTTCTTGTAGTTCGTATTGACGATGTTGATGTCTTCGAAGTACTTCCAGTTAACCCCGTTGGCGTCGTTCCAGCGGATGCGGTTCGCCCCCAAGGAGGTGACCTCCACCTCCAGCTTGTTGCCTTTATCCTTGAGAAGCCCGATAGGAACATCAAACGCATAGGGCGGCATGATGCGGCAGCCGAGGTCTTTCCCGTTGATCCGCACGCGCGCAGACTCGCGCACGTCGCCTAGGTCAACCCGCGCCACGGCGTGCGCCGGCGCGTCAAAGGTCGCCGCATAGCACATCGTGCCGCAGAAAGCCTCGTCGTAGGAGCTCCATGGCGCAACGGCGTCAAGCGTGCGGACGGACGGCAGCTTAGGCCCGCCGCAGACTGGCGTGAGGGTCCAAGGGCCAGAGACTGTGGTGGCGGGAGAACGCCTCGGCAAGGCGTCCCCGCCGTCCGCATCGGCAACGGAGAACTCAGAGCCGCTAACGAACATGGAATGGCCGTGCAGGAGCGGGAGCGACGCCGTATCACATATCGTGCCCTCCATTGGATCCATCACCCCAAACGGCTTCACGGATTTGATCGTCTTCGCGCGGCCGCTTTGGTTGACGACGAAATGCAGACGCGCGCCACCCCTGGCGAAACGGGAGCACAGCAGGCCGTTGGAGGCGTTGAACGGCATCCGCCTCGCACCGGCGGCGGCGAGCGCGGAGACCGTACGGTCGTTGGCACCGCCGTCGCGCACCACGCGGATGCCCTTTTTCTCGAGCGAGGCGATGGCGCGCGCCGTCGCCTCAGGCATGTGCCTGCACTTCGGCACCACGATCACGCGGTAGCGAGGCGGCAGGGCTAGCGCCCCTGCCGCGGCGCGCTGGAGCATGCGGTCGGACACGTAGTCGAAGGCGTAGCCCGCATCGTACAGCGCCGTGCACAGCTCGCCGATACGCTGCTTCCTGAACCAGGCGCCGGCGGGAATCGAGATCCCGCGCTCGTATCCCCCCTCGCTCCACCAGTAGTCGCGCAGCGGCCAATAGACCAGCACGTCCTCGTCGGGCGTCCATGTCTGGAACAGGCTCTGGCACCTCGTGATGTAGGCGTTCAGCACGGGCACGTCACGCCAGAACGGGTTGCGAGGGTTCATTTCGAGCGTTGCGTAGAAGCACCACCCTGGCCACGGCGCGTGAACGGGCGAGTAGCAGAGCCCGTGGAAGTACATGTGGTTGACGCCGGAGAGGAAGAGAGTGTCCACGAACATCTTCGTGTCGGCGAGAGTCTCGTTGAAGTGTTCGTCCAGCCATGTGCAAGACTCCGCCGCGACGAGCGGCTTGCCCGTGACGTGCGCGGCGGACGAGGCCAGCTTCGACGCGAGGATGTTGCGGTCCTTCTTCCCGAACATCTCCGTCTCCGGCACGTCCGCGATCGCGTAGAAGTCGAGCACGTTGGCGGGCGCGCCATGCGCCTCGTTCCGGGTGAGGATGCCACGCGCGTGGCACCAGTCCACCCAGCGCGGGAATACGTCGTCGATGATGAGGTCGCTCAGCGTCTCGCGGTAGTCGCACTTCACGCGGCACACCTCTTCGCGGTCGCCCACGCCGGCGAACGCGGCGAGATGGTCGCGCAGGTCGTAGCCGCGCTTCGCACGGAACGCCTCGAAGAAGCGTGGCGTCCACGACGCGCCGTAGTACTCGTAGGAATCGTGGTAGGAATGTATCGGCTTCGGGACGTCGAACTTCTCGAAGAATTCCGTGTGCGGCTTGAGAAGGCTGTCCATGGCGTCGGTTGAGAACGGATCCATCATCGGCCCCTTCCCTCCGAGCGCCGCGCGCTTGACTGCCATGCCGGTCAGCTGCTCCGCCAGGATGACGGGCTTCCCCTTGGCGTCCTTGCCCTCCCAGAGTACCGTCGCGCCCTTCCTGAGCTTCTTCCGGTCGGATACGACGACCAGACGTCGCCCGCCCTGCTCCCTCGCGAGCTGCGCGCCGCCGAAACACCAGCCGCTTCCGAGCGTGAGGTCCAAGCCAAGCCCGTGGCGCGCGGCGGCGGCGTTCGCCAGCTTCCAGCCCTCGGCCCACGACCGCGTAAACAGCTCGCGCTTCGGGGCCCTGCCGTCCTTCGCGCCGTAGATCGGGATCACGTGGAAGCCGCCGAACCCGGCCTTCTCCATTTCGGCGCACTGATACTCAAGCCCCGGCTCGTCAACGGCGGAGTCCATCCACCAGTTGTACGCCCACGGCTTCATCTCGCGCGTCGGCTCCGGCCACGAGAGCGCGGCGGCGGCAAGCAGGATTCCGGCGGTCATGACGCTGCCCCTCCCGCAAGATCCGCCACCGCGGCCGCGACGTTCGCGAAGAGCGTCGGCAACTTGGCTGTCGGCGTTGTTGAAAACGCGAGGCGGATCAGCCCGGAAAGGACGATCGTCCCAGTGGAATACTTCTCTATCAGGCGGCGGCGCACCGCCTCCGCATCCACGCCCTTCGGCTTGACGCACATGAAGTAGCCGCTGTTGAACGGCATCGCCTCGAACCGCTCGGCGTACTCCGGATGCCTCGCGAGTATCTTGCGGATGAGCACGTAGCGCCTCTTCAGCACCGCGTACTTCGCGCGCTTCTGGCGCGCGTACCCCGGATCCCTGTAGGCCGCGAGCGCCATGTGCTGGCCGATGGACGAGGCGTTGGAGATGCCGCTGCGCACGTCCCCCGCCGCCTTCGCGGCGATCGCCTTGAGCTGCTCGTCGGTCGCGCCCCTCCACGCGAACGTGATGAAGCCGACGCGCATGCCCCACACGTAGTCCTCCTTCGTGGTGCCGTCGAGCTTGACGGCGAGGACGTTCCTGTGCAGGTCGCTGAACTCGGCGAAGAGCGACTCGCCGTGGACACCCGGCTCGTAGACGAGCCCGAAGTAGGCGTCGTCTAGTATCACGACGATCTTCTTGCCCTTGGCGGCGACCGCCTTGACCGCAGCTACGATCTTTCTGGCGTCGTCGAGCGTGGCCGTGTAGCCGGTGGGGTTGTTGGGGAAGTTGAGGATGAGGAGCTTCTTGTCGCCTGGCGCGAGCAGGGCGGCCTTCATCGCCGCCACGTCAAAGGCGCCCTTTCGGAACGTGTTGAACGTGACGAGCTTCGCGCCGCACGCCTCCTCGAAGACAAGCGAATAGTTGTCCCAGTAGAGGTCAGGCGTCACCACCTGGTCGCCCGGCCCGGCGAAGAGCTCGGCGGCGATCCGCAGTCCGTGCGTGAGCGCGTTGGTGACGACGGGCAGAGAGAACGTCTTGCCCTTCAGGCCGGGATTCTTCCTCACCTGCATCGCGCGCCACTGCTCGCGAAGCGGCAGGAGGCCGAACGAACCGGCGTAGAGGAACGCCTTTCTGTCGAGCTTGGTCTGGCCCGAGAAACAGTCCATCACGAGCGGCGAGCCGTCTTCCTCGAAAGCCATGCCGATGGTGGCGTTGATGTCGCAGGACCTGGCCTCGGCCCCCTGGCCGAGGATTCCCCCGTAGGGGAAGTAGAGACGGCACCCTGCGGGGGACAACATGTCCGCCACGGGTCCCAGCGTTGCGTTCAGCTGTTCTGCCAATGCGTTCATGGGCGCATAGTATATCACGCCCCGCCGTCCCATGAAAGCCGAAATTACCCCCTATCTCGGCGACGCGGTTTTCGTCGATACGGAGGCTTCCACGAACGTGCCGTTGCCAGCCGAGACCTCCAAGACATCCGAGACCCCTGAATCCGATATTTCCAGTGTTGCAAAAGGGTTGGGGTTTCCGCCGGTTTCCGCCTTGCGGCGACGGACGGCATCGGGTATAATTTTGACGGAATGACGGAACTCTTCCAGATAGCCGTGCTTCGCATCGGCGTGTCCCTGCTGGCGGCGCTGGTCGTCGTGTCGGCGCTTGTCGGGCTGCGTCAGGTCGGCCGTCTGCTCCTTCGGAATCTGAAGCCTGTCGCGCTGGCGGCGCTCTTGCCGCTGGTGGTGCTGCTCACTGACTTTGCCGGCGAGAAGAATACGAACATGCCGTTGCGTATCATACAGCCGGTGGCATCGCAGACTTTTTCTTCCTGCGGCGCGGTCACGAACTCCTACTGGCTTGCGCGCGGCGCGTACGAGGACTGGTTCTGCATTCCGGCCACGAACTGGTGGGCGCGGATGCCGGGCGGCGGATGGATCGACAGGCTCCGCATCTTCTCGTTCGGCGGATTTCAGGCTAAAGACACGTCGGGCGGCGCATGGACCAACTACCCGCCGCCGTTCCCCCAGAAGTTCTCAATGGCGCCGATGGCGAACTGGCACATGCTCACTAACCGCGAAGCGCTGGCCACTAGCCACGAATCACTATTCTGGCACGGAGTGACAGAGTCGAACACGCTGGTGATGACGTGGCAGGATGGGCTGTATGCGCGTTGCGCGACGAACCTCGTAAGCTTCCAGGCGGAGCTGTTCAACAACGGTTCTGTCGCCTATCGGTATGACGGTTCGCCAGTGGCGACGAACGATTTCATCGTGCCGCTGGAGCTGCCGTTCGACCGCGACGGGGACGGGCTGGAGAACTCGGTCGACCCGGAGCCGGACGTGGCGGGGCTGGATGCCCACGGCACTAGCGCGGAATGGTACAACGTCGTTTGCTCAAACGTATTCTCGGCGGTGGAGTGCGGCGGCACTGGGACAACGGGCATCCTGCCCATTGGAGATGGCGGTGATTTGTTCTGGCGCGAGGGCGTCAATTCCAATGCCTACTACTTCGTTGACGTGGTGTCGGAGCGCGGCCCATCGCCGATCCGATTCACGGGCGACCGGACTTGCCGCCTCGGCGATCCCGCGGTCGTCGCTCTCGCGGGCGAGACGAACCGAGTGCCGATCCTTATCGGCATCAGCTACGCCGTCACGTCGGACACGCCGTTCACGGTCTCGTTCCCCGTGGACTACCCATACGTGGAGGTGGAGACGAACGAGCCGTGCGTCGCGCGCATCCGGTGGCCGCTGGACTTCGAGTTCACGGAAAGCACCGGGCCGTCGAACCGCACGTATGCGGTGACCGTGGTTCCGTACGATCCCGGCGGCGAGTTCTCGTGGGGGGATGGCGGCGGTGTTCCCATGCGCGGCGGAACGTCCGGCGGCGGATGCAGCTGCGTCTCGTACGACGGACACGGCGTTGTCTTCGGCTGCACGGAGCAATGCCAGTGCGCCGGCACCTGCTTGGCAGTCGGGACGTACAGCCTCGAGAACGCCTCGTTCCCGTTCGCAGGCGGCGAGTGCCGATGCGGCTTCGACGATCCCGAGGAGCCGGAGGGGCCGCCATCTTCACACGATCCGAATGACGGACCGTCGTTTACGATTTCGTTCAGCAAGAGTGCAGTCATATTCGAAGATGCGTATGAGGATCGCCCCGGATACTTGAAGCCGAAGCGTTCTAGTCGCGTAAGACTGACGGTGGATGCCTATGGCGGTACTCATGGGGGAACTGTTGACTTGACATCTGTCAACCTCCACAAGCTTTCGCCGCTGGCCGGAGGGCAGATCAATCTTCCAGCGTCATTCGGCCTTGATGCACACGGAACATTTTACGCGACATGCGTGTACGAGGGAACAGAGGCTAGCACCTCTGCTGGTGACGTGTCGGTTTCAGGCGTGTTTACGGAGGCTGATACAGGACTTTATGTATCGTCCAGCAATAGTATAACGGTGGTAAAGGTAGAATTGCGCACTCATGTTACGGCACCTGGCAATGCAAGCAGGAGTCGACATGCCTACGGCGTATGCGAGAAGGTGGCTTTGTTGACCAGTCCTCTGGAAGTAAACGTGGAATGGAATTGCAATCGAGGGGTTTCGGCCTTTGTTGTCGCACCAGGCGACGGGACCAAGTCATATGTTTGCCCGACCACAAATGACGTGCCAGATAATTTGCATTTGCTTTATGGCGGTGCGGAATACGTCCCATTGATTTCAATAGTGGAACCTTCCGGTTTTCATATTCGAGGCGTGACGTACATGGACATGAACTGCCCATCGGGCATTGTCGGTGGCCTTGAAATGCGGCTCCCGATGTTTGTCCTTCCAACCAGCGTGTCTTTTTCCAATGTTTATATCCAAGAGGTGCCATGCTATGATGAAATACCGCCTGTAGGATATTTTACTAATGCTGTTAACAAGTCCCATACCCTTGCTGCGGGGGCAGGAAATTGGGGACAACCTGCCTTAAGTGGTTACTGGATGACGGACAAGGTGGGACGCCTGCCAGTGACAAATGGATGGAGCGCCGGCACAATGGTATGGAAGATACCGATTGGCTGGAACGCAGCACCGGCATCTCCTGTCGCCAAAGAGATAAATCCTGATCAATACAGACAGCGGTTTGAGATTTTTTCAAACGGAACCTTGCGCATTGACAAACACGAGAATTGGATTTCACGAACGATTGATGATCACATCTTCTTGAATGGAGAGCAAATGAAATGAGCACGACAGAAAGACTAGGTACGGTGGCGTTTCTAGTTGCCTTGGTGGCGGGATGTGCCAGGGAAACTTCCTTTTCCGAGGAGAGGTTGTCGCATGAAGGGCGGAAAGCCTATCAGATGATAAGGCTTATGGACGGTCTCGCGACGAATGACTTTTCACGTTACGCGTCGTACGGGTCTTCGTTAAAGACAAGCCTAGACTTGGTGACAAGCAAAGAAGAAAAAGTGTGGCTTCTAAACGACTTGGAGCGGCGAATAGAGTCGATCAACTATGACGACATGCCTTCTGCCCGAAGCGAATACGCCTATATTGTCGTTGGAGATTCGTTTTGCGCGATACAGGATGTTTCATACGAGATTCTCGATGGGAGAGCGGCCGCCTTAGATGTTTGGTTCCGCGAGATGTCGTATTTTGCTTCGGAAATCGCGCATTGCAAGCAGAAAAGCCAGACGGCTGCGGACAAGGGGGATGTCAATGAAAAGGAGCGTTATCGAGGGCGGATTGAAAAGTGCGAGATGGTGATGGCGAAAACTTTCTACCGCATCGACTTTGAGAATCACCTGGCGGAGCTTTATTGCAGGGAGCATCCTGAGAAAACAGAGGAATTTGTTCGCCGGGTCAAGAAACTCATTGGCAGATATCCCGAATGGTATAAATCGAAACGAGGCACTGCAAGATGAAGATCGTGCCGTACACGATAAGAATCCGTGACCTGGTCGCTGGCTACCGCAACGACGAGGAAAAGTTCGGCTGGCGCGTAGAGCGCGACATCCAGGGCCATACGAATGTCAACTGGCACGCACAAGGAGCAAACGGACCATGAAGGTGCTGCATCATATGATCTTGATTTGCGCGGCCTGCGTCATTGCGTGATGCTCTCGCCAGAAACCGAATAGTCGCTGTATCGGCCGTTCACTCAGCGCTTGCTGTTTCGATACGCGGATGCCAGCGTCTTGGTGCAGCTGAAACCGCGCTTCTCGCCTGTCCGCGCCGCGTCTCTCTCAAACGTCTTCAAGTGGAGACGCCAGTAGACCGCCGCTCGCGCACCGACCGTCCGCGCCGCGTCGCGCTCATTCACCGGATTGTCGCGCAGCCACGCCTTGAACTCGGCTAACTGGTCGCTCATTTTATTCATGCGCTCTCGGAGAAATCGTGCGAGTTGTCCGCGGCGGGCGGGTTTGTGATATAATGGAGCCGTTGGCTGCGACCGCAAGGCCGCAACAACCAAACTTCGGCAGGTAGGCGGGGGAGAAATCCCGTCGAGCGCCGAGGTGGGTAAGCCGTTTACACGAAATACTACCACTATTTCATGCACTTAACAAAGACGGCATAGGGTAAGTATGCTCTTCACGGGGCGTATTCTGCCCCGTGCATCTTTGTTAGGCCTGTGGTAGGGCTTCGTGTAAGTGCATGGGGAGCAACAGATGCGCCCCGTCTTCATGCACTGGAACTTCTCCGACGGCGGTATGGGCGCCAAGGAGAAGCAGAGTCATGGCGAATACAGATGCGAATCCCGTAGAAACGGGTACAAATACCGCGAATCTGTTGAAGAAGAGTTTGACGGAGGCGGATATTCGCCTTCAGTACATCGACCCTGCCCTCGCAAAGCATTGGGACAAACAGACCCAGATAAGGACAGAGATTACCTTTACCGCAGGGCGCGTATTGATCAACGGCAAGACAGTCACTCGGGGCGAACGGTGCCGCGCCGATTATATACTGTACTACAAACCCAACATCCCTCTTGCCGTAGTGGAGGCAAAGGATAATACCCATGCTATCGGTGAAGGCATGCAGCAGGCGAATAACTACGCCGAAATGCTCGATGTGCCGTTTGCCTATTCCACAAACGGCGATGCTTTTCTTGAACACGACTTCACGACAGGCCACGAGCAGACGATTGCGTTAGACGACTTTCCAAGTCCAGACGAGCTATGGGCGCGTTTCTGCGCGGCAAAGTGTTTCGATCCGAAACAGTCCAACATCATCACCACTCCTTTTCATTATGATCCCGTGCAGAAGAAGACGCCGCGCTATTACCAACGTGTCGCGGTGAGCCGGGGGGTCCAGGCGATTGCAAGCGGGAAGAAACGAGCGCTTCTTGTCATGGCTACAGGTACGGGCAAGACATATACGGCATTTCAGATCATTCATCGATTGCGCGAGGCCGGTCTTGTGAAGCATGCGCTTTTCATTACCGACCGAAACATTCTTGTAGATCAGACGATGATGCAGGATTTCAAGCCGTTCGGCAATGCCATGACGAAGGTGAAAGATCGCAAGTTCGATCCGGCATACGAAATTCACCTTGCCCTCTACCAGCAATTCGTAGGCGCGAACGGCGAGAAATACTATACGGAGTTCCAACGAGAGTTCTTCGACCTCATCATCGTGGACGAATGCCATAGAGGCAGCGCTAAAGACGATTCCGCCTGGCGTGAGATACTTGAATACTTCAATGATGCAATCCACGTCGGCATGACTGCGACTCCCCGTACCGAAGAGGACGGCAACAATCTTGAGCATTTCGGCAATCCTGTCTACACCTATCCGCTCAAGCAAGGCATAGAGGACGGGTTTCTTGCCCCATATAAAGTCATTCGAGTACGGCTCGATCTCGACCACTACGGCTGGACTGCCGAGGAGGGCATGGTGGATGATAACGGGAACGAGATCGAGGAACGTGCCTACAGCGTTACCGACTTTGACAAGAACATCGAAATCAAGAATCGCACTCTTGCCGTCGCCAAGCGTATCACCCAGTGGCTCTACGAGAACGGACCAATGTCAAAGGCAATTGTGTTCTGCGTGAACACCGAACATGCCCAGCGGATGCGCGATCTTATCGCCATGTTGAATCCTGACGAGATGGCGAAAGACCCTCGCTACGTGATGAGGATCACGGGCAATGATGCAGAAGGCCGAGAACAACTGGACAACTTCATCAGCGTGGACTCGGCCTATCCCGTTATTGCCACGACATCGCAAATGCTCACAACAGGCGTAGACTGCAAGATGTGCAAGCTGATCGTGCTTGACACCTGCATAAGATCCATGACCGTGTTCAAGCAAATCGTCGGGCGCGGGACGCGCCTCCTCTGGAACGAGGAAGACGAGACCCAAGACAAGCGCTTCTTCACGGTGATGGACTTCCGCAACGCGACGCGCCATTTCGCCGACAAGGAGTTTGATGG
>Ga0310697_10007729_pt1 | contig 10096 bp, 4 predicted proteins | sample 172DNAGHGlowgp2_FD_203883 | JGI IMG/M metagenome (GOLD analysis project Ga0310697, IMG submission 203883) | Sheep rumen microbial communities from Palmerston North, Manawatu-Wanganui, New Zealand - 1728 DNA GHGlow gp2 (v2) (version 2) | ecosystem: Host-associated > Mammals > Digestive system >...
ATCATTTTGCAGGAATTTGTGACCCCCATGTGTAAACCATGTGTTTGCACAATCTGTAAACCATGTGGGTCTTGACAGGACGCCATCCCCTACGGGCGGGTAACTTTTTGCATCTGCTGTTCCGCCTCCGCCCGCTGCGCCAGATACGCGCTGCGGCCCAGGGCGTAGAGGTCCTGTCCCATGGCGTCGATCACCACGGTCAGGGGCATGTCCGCCACCTCCAGCCTTCGGACGGCTTCGGCTCCCAGATCGGGGTAGCAGACCAGCTCCGCCGAGCGGATGCATTCCGACAGCAGGGCCCCGGCCCCGCCGATGGCTCCGAAGTAGACGGCCCCGGCCTGGCGCATGGCTTCAATCACCTCCGGGCTGCGGCGGCCTTTGCCGATCATGCCCCGGAGACCCAGCCGCAGCAGGGCGGGGGTCTCCGCGTCCATGCGGTAGCTGGTGGTGGGGCCGGCCGAGCCGATGACCCGCCCCGGCGGGGCGGGGGTGGGACCCACGTAGAACAGCACCGCGTCCTCCACCGGGAAGGGCAGCGGCTCCCCCCGGCGCAGCGCCTCCAGAAAGCGCCGATGCGCCGCGTCCCGGGCGGTGTAGACGGTGCCGGAGAGCAGCACCGCGTCCCCGCAGCGCAGCGCGGCCGCCGACTCCCGGCTCAGCGGCGCGGTCACACGTTTCACATCCATCACAGCACCTCCGTCTGATGCCTGGCCACATGGCAGTTGACGTTCACCGCGCAGGGCAGCCCGGCGATGTGGGTGGGCATGGTCTCGATCAGTACGGCCAGGGCCGTGGCCCGGCCGCCGAAGCCCTGGGGCCCGATGCCCAGGGCGTTCACCGCCTCCAGCAGCTCCGCCTCCAGCGCGGCGTAGCGCGGGTCGGGGTGGTGGCTGTCCAGGGGCCGCAGCAGGGCGCGCTTGGCCAGCAGGGCGCACTTGTCGAAGGTGCCCCCCAGGCCAACGCCCAGCACCATGGGCGGACAGGGGTTCGGCCCGGCGGCCTCCGCCGTCTCCAGCACGAAGCGCTTCACGCCCTCCACCCCGTCGGAGGGGCGCAGCATGGCGATGCGGCTCATGTTCTCGCTGCCGAAGCCCTTGGGGGCCACGGTGATTTTGACCTTGTCCCCGGGCGTCAGCTCGGTGTAGAGCATGGCGGGGCAGTTGTCCCCGGTGTTCACCCGGTCCAGGGGGTCCCGCACCACGCTCCGGCGCAGGTAGCCCTGGGCATAGCCCCGGCGCACGCCCTCGTCCACCGCCGTGCGCAGCTCGCCCCGGATGTGGACCTCCTGCCCAATTTCCAGGAACACGCAGGCCAGCCCCGTGTCCTGACAGACGGGCAGGCCCCTGTCCAGCGCGTCATTCTCCAGAATGCGGTCCAGCACCTGACAGGCCGTGGGCCAGTCCTCCGCCCGCCGCGCCGCAGCCACCGCCGCCGTCACGTCCGGGGGCAGACGCAGATTCGCCGCCACGCACAGCCGCGCCACGGCCTCGGTGATGCGTTCAGCCTCCAGTTCTCGCATGGGCGCTCCCTCCTTTGTCTCGTTCTGGGGCCATTATACCCGCCGGGGGAGGGCCTGTCAACGCGGCTGCCGGGATTCCAGACGCTTCCAGCAATATGCAGTTTACACCGAATGATTCCCATGATATAGTATCCTCAGAACCCGGTTTGGTGAGACAGTGCAGTCATCCAATCCACACCAGATGAAAAAGGAGGTCCTATCATGAAGATCCGACGATGGTTCAGTCTGCTTTTGGCGCTGCTCCTGTTTGTGAGCGCCGTCCCGCTCCCCGCCGGGGCGCTTGCCCGTCCGGCCAAGCCTCTGGACGTGCAGGGCTTCCCCTGGCCCGCCGAAGAAGCGGCGGAGCCGGAGGGCGAGGCGGAACTCCAGGGGCTGATCAACCCCGATCCCATGTGGTTCCAGTGCGTCAACCTCTCCGGCGCGGGCGCGTCGCAGATGGACGCCTGGGCCAGCGGCGAGTATGTGTCCCTCTTCGACCACGAGGGAGGACAGATGGACGCCGAAAACCTGAAAGCCCGGGTGATGGTCCGGGCCATGCACTTCAACGCCTGGGATGAGGACTCCCCCATCGAGTATTTCTTCTACAAGAATACCAGCCCCTCCGTCCATGAGCTGACGCTCTACGGCGGATACGACCTGGCCCCGGAGGAGATCGAGATCACGGGCGTCACGCTCCAGACCCCGCTGGAAAAGCACGTCTTCGGCGACGAGGGGGGCGAGCTGTACTGGTACACCGCCCAGGTGCTGGTCCCGGCGCAGGACAGCCGGATGAACATCCGGGTCCGGGGCACAGACTACGCGGACATCCCCCTGACCCATGTGGATGGCACGGCCTGCAAGCCCCTGTTTTCCACCTTCGAGGTCTACGACTATGTAGAGAACGGCGTGGATCCGGACCGGGTGGACTCCGTCACCGTGCGCTTTTCCGGCTTCTCCCTGCCGGACGACGCCCAGAGCTACAACCTGACCTGGAACAAATGGGACGAGGAGACGGGCCTGACGCGCTACTTCTTCGTGCCCGGCGCCAGCCTGAGCGCCGCCGACGCGCTGGGCTACCGCTGCCTGACCTTCCCCTTCCGGAAGGTCTACTGGGTGGAGCAGGACGAGAACGTCCTGCACACCGAGACCTGCCCCAACGGCGTCCTGGGGGCGGAGGACCTGATGTGGTGCGACCTGAGCATCGGCAAGGTGAATCTGAACAATCCTGGCTTCCTGGGCTCGGACTACGGCGAAGTCTTCTTCGGCGAGCACCCGGCCTTCTTCTTCAGCCGCGGCGACCATCTGAGCCTGGAGGGCAACCGCTATGTCTTCCCCGCCCAATATGACTTTTTCGGCGGGGATTTCGTCAGTATGCCGGTGCCCTATTACTGCCTCTACAAGGAGCTGCCCCCCGGCCCGGAGGTGAAGCCCAGCTATGACGACGCCAACTACATCGCGCTCTACGAAAGCTCCGTGACCCACGACGGCAAGATGACCGTGACCGTCCACCCCGGCAGCTACACCGGCGGCCAGGTGCGCGTCACCGTCTACGGCAATCCCGTGGCGGACTGGACGGCGGCCACGGAGGGGAAGACGCTGCGCTTCACCCTCTGCAACTGGGACGGCGAGCCCGTGGGCGCGGAGGACTACGGCGACTACAGCTTCCGCGTCAGCTTCCGCAAGGAGGGCCTCCGCAACTATGGCCTGAACGGGTATGTGGAGTATTTCAGCGGCGTCCCCGCCGCCATGGAGTCGGGCCGGGTGCTGGACGCCGCCACGGGCCAGGAGGCCGACCGGGACGGCAGCGGCGCTTACATCCTCCGGGGCGCGGAGGACAAGCGCTATACCATTGAGGTGGACCGTCCCTCCGGCTATCAGACGGACCTCTACTATCCCGACCGGCAGAACATCCTCTGCGACTTCTATGACGAGACCGGCGTGATATTGTCCCGGAGCATGGAGACCTTCGACGTGGACGACCAGTGCTGGCGGCTGAGCCTGCCCCGGAGCGCCATGCTGGAGGCCCAGGGCGTCTGCATCTACAACGACGGCACAGCCCCCGGCATGACCGCCCCCGGCGGCGCGCTGGACCTGAAGCTGGCCAACGCCCAGCCCCTGGTGCTCCGCACGCTCCAGGCCCCCACCGTGGACAACGCGCTGCGCCAGGAGACCGGGGACGACGAGACCCCCGTCCGCTACCACGCGGTCCGGGTGGGCGCGCTGCTGACCGCCGCCTTCGAGGCCTCCGACAGCGCCAGCTGGCAGCGGGAAGCGACGCTGACTTATGAAGACCTGGACGGGACGACCCAAAGCCTCAGCCTCTCCGAGGAGCGCCTGGGCAAGCGGAGTTACCGCGTCTCCTGCCGGATTCCGGAGGACGCGGTGGCCCTGGACGCGCTGCGCTACACCCTGCGGGACAGCGAGACCGGGGAAGGCGACGAGCTGGTGTTTGACCTGAGCGACTACCGCGTCGCCGCCGACACCCACATCAGCGGCTTTCCCAAGGCCCTGGTGGGCACCACCTTCCGCTTCTACACCGACAACAGCCCCCGCCCGACCGTCGAGAAGACCGTGACCATCACCGAGGACATGGTGAAAAACGGGCTGGACATCCCGGAGTGGCCGAAGGAATACTATCAGGATTCCACCCTCTACGCCTGGGAGCTCAGCGGGCGCTCCGGCCACATCGTCGGAGGCCATGCCGCGGCCCACAACGTGGCGAGCTATATCCTGAAACGGGGTCAGACTCTGGACCTGAGCGCCGCGCTCCGGGACCTGAAGCTGGGCAGCCTGACCGTCGAGACCGGGGGCTTTGCCTCCGACCTGAACGGCGAGACGGTGAACCCCCCGGCCCAGGTGACCCTGAGCCTGCGGACCCCGGACCTGGAGACCCACAGCGCCGTGGGCGTCAGCGGGACGGCCATGCAGGACATCCCCCTCAACACCAACGTCACCGTTTCGCTTTCCTATGAGGACGAGCTGGGCGAGATCAGCGCCTGCACCCCCGACGGCGCGGGCGGCAGCCCCTTCCAGCTCCAGGGCGACACGACGCTGTACTATACCTATCACCCCTTCAGCTACCGCACGATCTCCGGCGTGCTGTGGGGCAAGCGGGAAGTGCAATCCGGGCCCCTGGCCGGTCACCAGTACGCGGTGGTCCCCTGGGATACGGCGGTCATCGTGACCCAGGAGATCAGCCGGGGCGGCAAGACCGAGACCGTCACCCAGACCTGGAACCCCAGGCCCAACCCCTCCGGCAAGGTGCGGGACATCGGCCACTACAGCTTCCGCTGCTATGACAACATCCCGGTGCAGGTGGAGATCCGCTCCATGAACTGGAAGACCGTCACGCGGACGGTCACCGCCCCCGGCGACCAGGTGCTGGAGGACGTGGAGCTGGAGCAGGGCGGCGAGCAGATCATCGTCGTCAGCGCCCAGGCCACCACCCCCCGCAGCATCCGGGAGGACGGCAGCCTGGTGGACGCGGCCTCCGACTCCCAAACCACCTCCGTGGACGCCGGCTTCCTGAACGTCTACGCCATCAGCGACGGCAACAAGCAGTACGGCGCAGACTCCGGGGCCTTCGAGACCTATTACGCCGACGGCAAGATCGTCGTCAAGGTCCGTGACGGCATCGCCGCCGACGGCAAGACCATCTGGACCTACGCCGACGGCAGAACGGAGGTGGGCGGCGTCACCCTGGGTCTGCACTGGCGGAACGCAGCCCAGTCCGTCAAATGGAACGCCAGCGGCAGCATGACCACCAGCTACACCCTCAGCTATCAGGGCGGCGAGCTGCGGGGCACGGTGGTGGACGCCACAGACCCGGACATGACCGGCTTTCTGATCCTCCAGTCCCGCTACGGCAACGCCCTGTTCACCAGCGGCAAGGGCGAGCTGCACCTGGGCTATGCCGAGTCCGAGACCGGAGCGAGCCACAAGGTCCTGGCCCTGATGGTCCGGGACGAGTACGCCGGGGAAATGGCCGAGATCCTGCAGCAGCAGTTCGACCAGGTGCTGGCCCAGGCCGCCACCTGGGAGAACAGCCGCAGCCGGGCCATTGTCTTCCGGGACGTGACGCTCTACAACGCCAGCTATATGTATCTGGACCCGCTGCGCCCCGTCACCCCGGTGAAGGGCGAGCTGCTGAGCCCCTGGGAGTTCGACTACTACTACACCGCCGCCGTCAACACCCTGGAAGAGGACAATGACATCGTGCAGATGGTGGGCCGTCTGACCAAGCGCTTCCCGGAGACTCCGGACGCCGACTGGCTGAAGGTGGTGAAGCTTTACACCCTGAAGGACGGGGTCAAGCTCTCCGTCCCCTTCACCGTCAACGGGGAGGACGCGGGCCTGGGCGCCGACTACCACTGGGATGTCAACCACTACACCCACCCCAAGAATTACCGGCCCACGGAGCTCACCATCGTGGCCGACCTGCCCATGGACCGCTACCAGAACGCCGTCCGCTTTGAGCTGGAGGTATTCCACAACAACGGGACGAATCCGAATCAGGGCAGCCCGGGCAACACCGTCAGCCAGAGCTTCCAGCTGAACGACACCGTGCCCATGTTCCAGCTCTCCGTCCCCACCACCATCAGCCTGATGGACGAGATGGCGGCCCTGAGCCTGAACACCGCGCCCCCGGAGAAGCAGGCCCTCTGGACGCTGAAAGTGGGCGTGCGGGCCTTCGTCTCCCAGGATGAATCGGAAAACGAGGTCACCATCTGGGACAACGGCGTGGCGGTGGACACGTTTGCCATCCCGGCCTACGCCAACCGGAGTTCCCAGGTCATCAGCCGCCAGCTGCGCCTGACGGACAACCTGAACCCCGGGGTCCATGTGCTCTGGGCCACCCGGACCTACCGGGGCCAGACCATGTGTACCCAGCCCCAGGCCTTCAACCTGATCCAGGATTCCATCGACCAGGTCTACATCAGCGATCTCAGCTGGGTCCACTACAACCACCGCTACTCCTGGGACCCCAACGAACCGGAGCGGCACTACTTCCGCAACCTGTCCGACATGGCCGGCGAGACCTTCTGGGTCTGGCCGGGGAAGCGTTCCGACATGAGCCTGACTTTGCATAACGCCTACGGCAGCGAGGTGAAGGGCGTCAGCATCCGCCTCCACCGCGCCGCCCGGCCCGCGCCGCCGATCAGCGGCGTCTGGAACTACGGCGTCCCGGAGAGCTTTTTCAGCGGCATCCCCGCCTATGACGACGTGATCCAGTTCACGCACGTGGGGGACAACACGGCGGCCCATTGCAGCTACTGGGCGCTGGAGAACGTGAACCTGGGTATGTTTGAGTGGTTCTCCTTCGAGGTGGACATGGGCTACAACTACTGGCCCGCCAGCGGGGACGAGAACTATCTCCGGCACGAGGAGCAAAAGCGCCAGCAGGAGCTGCTGGTCAGCTACCGGGCCAACGGCCTGGGCCCGGTGCCGGACGACACGGAGATGGTGGAGGCTCTGGCCACCCTGACCAAGGATCAGCTGCAGGAGACCCTGAATGAGAAGAGCGTCTATCTGCCCGACGCGCTGATGGGCCTGGACTTCCAGGTCACGAAGAACACCGGCAGCGACTACGAAGTGCGGCTGAAAACCGCCACGGCGGAGGTGAAGGACTACCGCCTGACGGTCCACGAGGGCGACGAGATCGCGGTGGATGACGTGTGGGATCTGATGGAGTATGAGCGGGCCCACGGCTCGCAGAACCCGGACGAGCCCGGCTGGGCCGTCTTCTGGGCCGAACTGGACGGGATGCAGGGCTCCACGCTGATCCGCATGGCCGTGAACAACGAGAAGGACAAGAACGGCAACTACGCCCTGACCATGCACAAGACCGCCTACATCACCGCCAGCGTGGCCGAGGCCATTGAGCAGGGGACGACCCTCCCCAGCGCCGGGGAACAGGCGTCGCTGATGGGCAACTACGACGCGGGCGATCCCCCCGACCACTGGACGAAAAAGACCTACGACGTGACCACCTACATCTACAGCCCCACGGACATCACCCAGGACCTCTATGTGAACGCGGTGAAGGGCACCTACACCGAAGCCAAGGCGGCGGAGGCGGCGGGCAGGGACGCCAAGTTCATCCCCAAGCAGGTGGGCGACGTGATGAACGTGCTGGGCGTCATCGACGCGGGCATTTCCATCCGCAAGGGCCCCTCCGGCAAGGACACCGACGGCCTGTACTATCTGCTGAACAACGTGAAGGACCAGAAGTTCCGCGCCGCCATCGAGCAGCAGCTCCGGGACTATGACCAGCTGCGGATGGACATCTACGCCCAGGACACCGCCATGAGCGCTGTCGGCGCGGGGGCCAACTTCGTGCCCGACCCCACGCCCCTGACCAAGATCGTCTGCTTCCTGGGCAGCCTGGGCAACGGCGTCATCTCCGGCTGGGCCAAGGACTACAACCGCCAGGTCTACAACACCACTTTCCTGGACATCCAGCGCCAGATCAAGCTGGAGCAGTACAAGGCCCTCCGCAATCAGGCCGACGAGGACTTCAAAAACATGATCCGCCGCCGCTTCGGCAAGGACGTGGCCGACAACGAGCGCCGTCTGCGGGAGGAGAAGAAGTACTGGTATCTCAGCATCGACGAGTTCGGGGACTACAAGTGGAAGCTCCGCCAGAACTGCCCGGAGTTCAACACCTATCAGGACCCCTCCGGCTACGTCTATGAGGCCGTGCCCGACCAGCGCCTGGAGGGCGTCACCGCCACGCTGTACTACAGCCCCACCCAGGACGGCAGCTACAGCGTCTGGGCCGACCCCAACAAGCATGTGGAGCAGCGCCAGGACAACCCGGTCTCCACCACGGAGGAAGGCCGCTATCAGTGGATGGTGCCCTCCGGCTGGTGGAAGGTCTGCTATGAGAAGGACGGCTACCGGACCGCCTGGTCCAAGCCCATGAACGTGCCGCCCATCCACACCGCCGTGGATGTGGGCCTGCTGTCCACCGAGGCCCCGAAAGCCAGGGTCAGCATCCAGCCCGACGGCAGCGTCCAGGTGCTGTTCACAAAGTACATGCAGCTGGAGTCCCTGATCCGCCTCTTCGGCGACGGGAGCGGCTATGACGCGGAAGCGTTCGACGGCTCCGCCTTCGCCGTGCGCTTCTATGACGCCAGCGGCGACCCGGTGCGCGGCACGGTGCGCTTCCCCGACCTGACGCCCAACCGCTTCTATGTGGACGGGGTCTACACCCAGGACGTGATCGCCTCGGACTACTTCGTGCGCACGGCGGTCTTCACGCCGGAGGAAGGGGCCGCGGCGGTGAAGACCTATGACTTCGGCGAAGGCATCGTCAGCTATTCCGGCGTGGCCCTGAACACCGCAAAACAGGCCAAGCTCTATCTGATCACCCTGGACCCCAAGGGCGGCAGCCTGAGCCGGGAGTCCACCGTCACGGACGAGAGCGGCCGCCCTTGCGCCCTGCCCGCCCCGGTCCGGGAGGGCTACAGCTTCCAGGGCTGGTACACCTCCGACGGGAAGGAGCTGACGCTGGAAAGCGTGGTCAAGAAAGACTGCACCGCCACGGCAAAGTGGACCCTGACGGAGCCTTACGCCATCACCGTCAGCGAGGCGCCCGCCGACGAGAGCGCCACGTCCGTCAGCTTCACCTTTGAAAACCGCAGCGGAGATGCCGCCGCCCTCTGCGTCGTCGCGGCCTACAGCATGGACGGCAGGATGCTGGATATGCAGACGCAGAAGCTCAGCAAAACGCAGGCAAGCCTGACCATGACCTACAACTACAGCAGCCAGCCCGACGCCGTCCGGGTGAAGGCCTTCCTCTGCAAGGAGAACAACTGGACGCCCCTGTGCGAAGCGGCCTATTGCCGGGTCCCCAGGGGGGAGGCGGGTTGAAACCTCCGCGCAGATCCCTTAGAACCTGAGCAAAAGCCCGGGGAGACCGGAACCGGTCTCCCCGGGGATCGGAAAGGAGCGAAGCCCCATGCAGATCGACGGACAGACGAAGCTGACCCGGCTGCTGGATACATACCCCTGGCTGCTGGACGAGGCCAAAAAGCTGGACAAGCGCTTCGGCTATCTGGACACCCTCCCCGGCAAACTGCTGCTCCGTCGCGCCAGCGTGGCAGACCTGAGCCGCCGCGCCGGACTTTCCGAGGCGGAGGTGCTGGAAAAGCTGCGGGAGATGCTGGCGGCACATAAGGGATGAGAGAGGGATCCGCCGGACTGCTGGTCACGGGAAACCGGGGCTAGAAGTTCAGCGGGTCCTTTTTCGGGCGGCCACCACGTTTCGCAGCAACACCGAAGGCAAGCGGCCACGTTCGGCGAATCCGCAGGATTTGATTGTAGGGGGCGGCGTCCCGACGCCCCGGCAGCAACACCGACGGCAGGTTGGCCACGTCCGGCGAATTCGCAGCATTTCAATGTAGGGAACGGCGTCCAGCCCGTGGCCGGTTCCGCAGCAACACCGAAGACAAGCCGCCACCCCCGGCGAATCCGCAACCGCCACTTCCTTCCCCCAGCGGGGGAAGGTGGCATCCGCCGATCCCCCGCGAGGCGGATGACGGAAGAGGGAGAACGCGACCGCTTGCAGACGGTAAAAATCGTTGGTCTACTCCC